>Ga0182015_10002409_pt1 | contig 22615 bp, 14 predicted proteins | sample 712P3MmetaG_FD_120478 | JGI IMG/M metagenome (GOLD analysis project Ga0182015, IMG submission 120478) | Permafrost microbial communities from Stordalen Mire, Sweden - 712P3M metaG | ecosystem: Environmental > Terrestrial > Soil > Wetlands > Permafrost | place: Sweden: Stordalen | collected...
GCGACGATCTCTTTCACGAGCCCGAAGCTCAGCCGAAATTCGTCACTGCCGAGGCCCCATCCCGAGACCACCCTACGTGGCCACCTCTCCGATGGGAGGGGCTACCGCTATTGATACAAGCCACATACGTTGCTCCTTTCACGGTGACCGCGGTTACCTGACCGGTGAAGGGATTAAGCGTGCCGAGGCAGTTGGCGGGGTAGCTCGGTGGGTCGGGGAATGTCGCCGGAGCGGCGTTGGCATCACATGGCGTGGCTACGACAACGGGCTCGCCGGCAACGAACGGCCCGGTGACGGTGTCGATCGAGTCGTTCGTCGGGCCCGTCGAGAAGAGCGTGCCGCCCCACTGGGCCGGCCAGGCGGTGTCGTCTACGGATTGGGTCAGTGACAAGACGGCCAGATGTTGGCTGTGGTTGGCGGGATCTCGAACGTAGATCTGCTCCTGGTCGCCTTGGCTGGTGAGCATGAACTCGCCACCGAAGCGTGCCCCGCGGGGACCACCTCGTTCGAGTCGGCGTTAGTCAGGGCGAGAGCGGTCGACTCGCCAAACTGGGAGCTGTCGAGGTTGGCTACGGTCGCCCCGTCCTCGTCGTAGAACAGAGGGGTGCCCTTGCCACCTGCGTCGCCGGGTCCAGGCTCACCGAGTAGACCGCCGGGTAGGTCGGCTGCGGCGCCGCTGCGCCCGTGGTGCCCGGTGCCGAGGCGCTGATCAGGATCTGGCCGTGGAAGACCGAAATGGCATCGGTGCCACCGTTGTGCGGCAGTGGCTCGTCAACGTCGTGGTGACGGCCGTGCTCGGGCTGACGGTGGTCCCCGGCGCCGTCGCGACCAGGCTGACCGGGGGTGGGGGTCTGACGCGCTCGAGCGTCAAGTAAGCGCTATCAGTTGGTCGCGTGGAGTAGCAGCTTCGGGTCGGGCGTCCCGCTCGCGGTCGTTCCGGCCGGGCAGTCGAAGGACTCCGAGCCGTTGACCCTGTAGTTCGGCTTGTTCGGGTTCTTGGTCGGGAGGAAAGAGCGGATCTCCCATTCGTTCGCGTACCAGTAGAACGGGGTACTCATGTTCCCGAAGCCTTTCGGGAACAGCGCGGAGAGCTCGTCGCGCGCCCGGTTGATGACGACGTTTCCGTCCACCTGGCCGAGAGTCGTTCCCAGGGCGGTCGTGATGGTCCAGCCCGAAGGCTCCCAACCCGAGCCCCTGTCCTCGATGTTGAGCACGAGCGCGTCGGCAGGGTGGTCGGCTTCGTGGCGATTGCGGTAGATGAACACCCTCCAGGAGATGAGCACGCCCGCGGGCGCAACTGCGAGGGGATGCCGGAACAGGAACGACACGGCGAGCCCCCCGTCGTAGGGGGTGACAGTAACCCCTGCCAGCGACGGCACCGAGTGAAGACGGGGCTCGCCCACGACGGTCGCCTGACGTTGAGGATCGGTGCACGCAGAGCTTGGATGGACCCGGGTGGTCGTCGCTGTGTACACCGCTCGCGTCGCGCCACTGGCCGACGAGGTGCTCAGCGACACGACCGAAGCGACGAAACAGGCCGTCAGGACCAGTGCCACCGTCCCCCGACGCGTACGAGTTCTGCTCTGAGCAGTCACGGCAACCCCCCCAACCCCCGTCCGGCTTTAAGCCCGAGAAGACTAACGCTATCCGGCGCCGGCGGAGATCGCTACGAGGTGGTCCTGCTCGACCTCGACGAGAGGCGGGATCTCCTCGTGGGTGCGCAGGTAGGTGTCGGTGCGAAGCAGACCCTGGGCGGCCTCGTGCTCGGCTACGCCGCGCTCGGCTCGGCGGTCACGTCGCGAGTGCTTGCCTGCGAGCGGGTGAATAGGGCTCTTCGAGTAGCGGCCTGGGCGACCGTGGTTCTCCGGTTCTCCCATAGCGGTCTCGCTCTCGTCAGGGGAAGCGGCCTCCCACTTCTTGTGGAGCTGAGGAACCGACGTCAGGAGCATCCTCGTGTACTCGTGCTGGGGGTTGTCGAACACCTTGTCCGTCGCGCCCATCTCCACGACCACACCGCGGCGCAAGATGATCGTGCGCTCGGCGATGTAGTTGCCGAGAGAGAGGTCGTGGGTGATGAACAGCACGCCAAGCCCGCGTGTCTTGAGGTTCGACAGCAAATTGAGCACGTCCACCCGTGTCGAGGCATCGAGCATGCTGATGATCTCGTCAGCGACAAGGATTTTTATGTCCAACAGCAACGCCCGCGCGATCAAGATCCGCTGCAGCTGGCCGCCCGAGAGCTGATGGGTGAACTTGTCTAGCACGTCGACGGGGTTAAGCCCGACCGACTCGAGCGCCGTGTCCACGCGCTTTCGCCATTCGGCGCTCGACACCTCGGGGAAGTACGAACGCTTGATCGTCGCAAACACGCGGTCGGCCCTGAAAACTGGGTTGTAGGAGCTGAACGGGTCCTGGAAGACACCTTGCACGCGGCGGTAGTACTCCCGGAGGTTCTTGCCTTTGAAGTTGGAGATGTCCTTTCCTTCGAAGGTGATCGTGCCCGAGGTGACCGGCGTCAAGCGCAGGATCAGTTTGCCCAGTGTGGACTTCCCGCTGCCGCTCTCACCGATCAGGGCGGTCACCTCGCCCGGCAGGATCTCGAAGCTCGCCTTGCGCACCGCCGGCAACGAGGTACCGCCGAATGTTCCCGTCTTGAAGACCTTGGTGACGTTGTCGAGGGTCAGCACGCCGCATCGCCTCCTGCCGGCAAGGCCGCATCTCCTCCGGCCGGTAAGGCCGCGTCTGCATGGAGCCAGCACGCCACCGAGTGACCCGGCTTGACCTCCAGGAACGGCGGCTGCTCGGCGCACCGGTCGAAAGCGGCGGGGCATCGCTCGCGGAACCTGCATCCGGTCGGCGGGTTGAGAAGTGTTGGGGGTCGGCCCGGGATTCCCACGAGCGTCTTTTGGTCGTGGCGCACGCCGACCTCGGGAAGCGAGGAGATGAGCGCCTGAGTGTAAGGGTGCAGCGGGCTGCCGATCACGACGTCGGCGGGGGCCTTCTCGGCGAGCTTGCCCGCATACATGACAAGGATCGTGTCCGCGACCTGGGCAAGAATCGACAGGTCGTGGGTGATCACCATCGTGCTCTTCACGAACTGCTCTGCGCGGAACTCGAGCAGCATCTCGCCGACGGCGCGCTGGGTCGAGACGTCGAGGGCGGAGGTGACCTCGTCCGCGATGAGCAGCGACGGGTTGAGCAGCGTCGATATGACCATCACGACCCGCTGCTTCATCCCGCCGGAGAGCTCGATCGGGTAGCGCTTGAGGACGTCAGCGTCGAGGCCGACCAGCTTCACGCGGCGTTCGAGCTCGGGCAGGGCGGATTTGTAGTCGAAGCCCCTCGACTTCAACAGCTCGGCCACCATCTTGCCGACCTTGCGTGTCGGGTTGAGCGCGCTCATCGCGTACTGCGGGACGATCGACACCTCGGCAAAGCGGAAGGGGCGCATCGCCTTGTCGTTCGAGATGGGCAGTTGCTTGCCGTCAAGCTCGACACGGCCGCTGAGCTGGCGCATGCGGACGTCCATGCGGACGAGCCCGTTGCCGAGCGTCGACTTGCCGCAGCCCGACTCTCCGGCGAGGCCCATGATCTCGCCGTCGTCGATGGCGAAGGTGACGCCGTCGACGGCGACCACGTCGCCACGCAGCGTGCGGTAGCAAAGCTGCAAATTATCTACCTTGAGGGCCATAGCCCTACAGGGCCCGCAGCTTGGGGTTGAACACTTCGTCGAGGCCGACGTTGGCCAGATAGAGGCCCCCGACAGTGCAGGTGATGGCGGCGCCCGGTGGGACGAACCACCACCACAGGTGCAGCGGGAGCGCGCTCCAGTCGCTGGCCTGCTCCATCATGATGCCAAGAGACATGCCGTTGGGCGGCCCGAGGCCCAAGAAGTCGAAGCTCGCCGCCACGAGGATCGCGCCACCGAAGAGGAGGATGAAGACCAAGAAGAGATACGAGCTCATGTTGGGAGCGATCTCGCGCAGGATGATCGAGCGGCTCTTCTCGCCTGAGAGCCGGGCGAGGCCGACAAAGTCGCGTGATACCAACGAAAACGTCTGGGCCCGGATGGCCCGCATCGCCCAGGTCCAGGTCGTCCCTGCTATCAGGGCTGCCTCGATGAGGGCGCTCGTGTGCTGGAGGAATCCCCCGATGAGGATCAGCAGCACGAGGCCGGGGATCGTGAGGAGCACGTTGCAAATCACGTTGAGGGCCTCGTCGATGAGGCCTCCCTTGTAGCCGGCGATGAAACCCAGGGTCATGCCGATCACGGTCGCACCACAGCCCCCGAGGAGCCCGACGAACAGGCTCTCACGCAAGCCGTACACGAACTCTGCGAAGACGTCCGCTCCGAAGTAGTTGGTGCCGAAGTAGTAGGCCGCGGAGGGCGGTTGGAACTTGGGACCGTAGGCGAGCATCGAGTGCTGGACGAAAAACGGTCCTATGAGAGCGAAGAGCGCCATCAGCACCACGAAGCTCAGACCGACGAGCAGCTTCTTGTTGCGCAGCGCGAAGTAGAGAAACTCGAAGCGCCGTCGCCTCGTCGGCCCTGCACTTTGGGGCAACAGGTTCGTGACGGTCATTCTGGCCTCCTGGCCGCTGCGTTGGATCTACTCACCGCTGATCCCTACGCGGGTACGGGGGTCGACGAGCACATAGACGATGTCGATGATGAAGTTGGCGACGAGGACGCCGACGATTATGAACAAGAAGATGCCCTGCAGCAAAAAGTAGTCCTCGTTTCCTACGGCCTGCAGGATGAGATAACCGAGGCCGGGGTACCCGAAAGTCACCTCGGTGACGACTGCCCCGCCGATGAGGACGCCGAGCTGCAGGGCTAGCCCGGTCAGCTGGGGCAGCCTGGCGTTGCGATAGGCGTACTTTCGCACCAGCCTGCTGGGCGCGCCCAAGGCCTCCAAGTAGTGCGAGTAGTCGGACTCGAGCTCGTAGATGATGAGGTTCCTCATCCCGATGGCCCAGCCCCCGAAGGCGACGAGGAACAAGGTGAGGAACGGCAGGACCCAGTGGGTGATGAGGCTCCAGATGAAGGTCCACGACCACGTCGGGATGAGCCCGTAGGAATAGCCCCCAGAGACGGGGAAAAAGTGACCGATACCACCCGCCGCCAGCAAGAACGCCAGCAAAAGGGCCAGCCATGGGTACGCCGTAGCGGTGAGGATGTAGCCGATCGGGAGAACCGTGTTGTCCAGCACCTTGCGCCGCGCGGCCATGGCACCCACATGGTTCCCTGCGTAGTAGGCGAGAAGGATTGCCGGGATGAGCAGAGCCATGGTGAAAAGCACGTAGTCGGCGATCACATGGGTGACAGGCTTTGGGAACTGGTAGATGCTGATCCCCAGGTTCCCATGAACAAGGGCGTCCCAGAAGTTCAGGTACTGCTTCCACCACGGCCTGTTGAAGCCGAAGGTCTCCATGTACAGCTTGTAAGTGGCGTTGTAGGTCCCCGGTTGCAGGCTGATCTTCGACAGCAGGAGCTGGACCGGGTTGCCTGGGACCATGCGTGGGAGGAGCCAGTCGATCGTTGCCGCAACCCAGAAGGTGACGACGTAGATGAGGAACTTCCTGGCTAGGTACCTTCGCACAGCTCTCTTCTCTGAACCCTTCCCCGGTTGCGACCGGCCACCCCGCCCCTGCGTCTGGCAGGGGCGGGGCGGCCGGTTTCGCAGCGCTAAGTGCTGATGATGTTTACGGTGCGCCAGGCGTCGGCTGCAAGTTGGCCAGCGCCAGGACTGTGGTCATGTTGCCGAGCCAGCCGCCCCACATGACGGGGGTGTACTGGTTGGTCTTGTTGGTCGACGTCGGGTAGTTCTTCCAGTACGTGGTGTTGTACTGCGCCCACGCACCGTTGTACCAAAGCGGGATCTCCGGCAGCGTCGACAGCTCGATCTGCTCAAGCTGTGCGTAGATCGCGTTGGAGGCCTTCGCGTTGGTAGGTGCAATCGTGCCCAGCTTCTGGACGAGCGCCCATGCTGCCGGGTTGTTGTCACGCTCCCAGTTGATCTGCGCAGTCTGCTGCTTTTGGATCGGGAGCTGGAAGATGCGGTCGAAGTACGACCACGGGTTCGAGCTAGGCCCGGCGTTGTTGTCGAGCGCCAGGTCGTAGGTCCCGTCCGTCAGGTTGGTGTTACGTGCAGCATCCTGCGGGAAGTACGCCGTCGCGTGGATGCCGACCGCCGCCAGCTCCTGGACGATGACGTCCGTTGCCGAGTTCCAGTCAGTCCAGCCATCCGGGTCCTGGATCGTGATGTTCGCGCCCTTGTAACCCGACGCCTTCAAGAACTGCTTCGCCAGCTTCGGGCTGTAGCTGAACCCGTACTTGGAGACCACGCTCTTGGAGATGAACGGGTTGAGGTTGGGGAGAAGTCCCGTCGGGGTCGCCGGGTCCACGAGGTTCGAGTAGATCACGTTCGCGATCTGCTGCGGGTTGATCGCGTACGCGACAGCCTTGCGGAAGTTCAGGTTGTTCATCGGGGCCTTGGTCAGGTTCGGCTCAAGCCACACGGTGTTAGCCGAGAGCATGTACGGCGCCGTCGGGTAGTAGGTGGCAAGGCCGTAGCCGCCGCTGCTGTTGAGCTTTCCTGTGGCAGCGGGCGAGCTGATCAGCTGCGAGATGCCGGGAAGGAAGTTGTTGCTCAGGTCGATGTTGCTCTCGAGCAGCTGTCCGAGCTCGACGTTGTTGCTGCCGTTGACGATGTCGACGAGGTACTTGAACTTGAAGCTCAGGCCGAGGTCCTTGGTGCCCCACCAGTTCGGGTTGGTCGTGTAGGCAACCTCTTGGTCGTTGGCCGCGTAGAACAGCATCGGGCCGGACCCGATCGGGGCGGCGTTGGCACCTGTGATCTGGTTAGCCGGAGACAGGTTCGACCAGACCGCCTTGTCGACGATCGGGCAGTGCCAGAGGAAGTTCTGCCACACCTGGTAGGCGCCTGGCTTCAGCTTGACGACGACCTCCTGGCTGTTCGGCGTCGAGACGCCGTTCAGGTACGGGCCGAGGTTGCTGTAAGGGTCGGCTGCATTGCTCTTCGTGAGCTGGATCGTGTAGGCCACGTCAGCCGCGGTCAACGCCGACCCGTCGCTCCAGGTAAGGGCATTGCGCAGCTGGATCGTGTAGGTGTTCGCACCCGTCCACGTCCCAGTCCTCGCAAGCCAGCCCATGTAGCTGTTCTTGATGGGGTTGTAGAGGAAGAGCGTCTCGTAGAGCAGGCCCTGGGTCCCTGTGGCGTAGTTGCCCAGGTTCAAAGGGTTCCAGTTGGTCGGTCCGCTGTAGGCGACACCGCTCGTGTAGACGGTCTCATTGCGGGGCAAGCTGGTGATCGGGACAACCGTGCGGGCGTGGTTCGTCGCCGCTGCGGAAGTGCCGGTCGCGAGCAACGGGGCCATCAACGCGATCGCCGCGAGAGCGGTCACGAGCCCCACTGCCACCTTTCCTTTGTGGATTTTCATGATCCCAGTTATCTCCTGTCTGAAATGCCCACAGCATGTGCTGTGGCTCACTGTGATGACATGGCTTCCGCTCCGGTGACCGGTTATCAAGACCGGCACACACGGACTGACTCAGATTCCGCCCTCCTCCTCTTCTCTCGTGTCCCTTACGTGATTCACCTGCTGTTCCCGGAAGGACCTGCGACCGAGCTCTCGAGGCGCACCGCCGCGACGCCGAAGGGCTCGAGCGTCGACCACTCGCCGGGCGGCGGTAGTTGCAGCGAGCCGGTCACGATGGGCTCGACGGTGATCTTGTCGCTCGAGCAATTGACGAACACCGCGATCTCCCCGCTATCGGCGCGGATTCCACCGACCATCACACGGGGGTCGTCGACGCGCACCGGCCGAACGACACCGGCCGAGATCGCAAGGGCCGAGTAGAGGCGCCAGGTGTCCTCCGGGTTCGACGAGGGCTGCTGGGCGGCCATGTGCTCGATCGGGTACGTGCACAGCACGGTCGAGCCGGCGCCGACGGAATGCCGCAACAGGGCGGGACGTCCTGCGCCGTCGACGGCGATGACCTTGGCGTCGACCGGCTCGACGGGAAGGTAGGAACGGGCGCTCGGGCTCCCGGCGACCTTGAACGACAACATCGCACCAGCGGGGAGATCCCCCAGATCCTCGAGGAACTCGAATGTGATCACGTCGTCAGTGATCGGGTCGATGAGGCCGTAGCGCAACAGATGGCGTACGCCGAACATGTCGCCGAGACCTGGAATCCACGGGCCCCGCTGGTGGGCCGTGCTGCCGGCGAAGTACGACAGGTAGACGGTGGCACCGCCCTTTGCGAGGGCCTGCAGCCTGTCCGCCCCGGGCGCCGTGAGCAGCTTCCCGCTCGGCACGAGGTAGAGGTGCGCGCCATCGCGAATACCGTCGACCTCACGGACCATCGACACAGGCAGGTCCGCCTCCTTTGCTGTGACGTAGCACTGCAAAAGGTCGTCGCGGATGTCGTCGCGGTACTCCTGGAAGGTAAAGGGGAGAATCCGCTCTAGATGCTCGGGGACGACGATGGCCGTGTCGCCAGTGACGGTCTCCCACCCGTCGGGCACAAGCTCCGCCAGCTTGTCGGCGAAGCGCTTCACCTCGAGCAGCTGCGGCTTCGGATTGCCCTTCGCGTCGACCAGGCCGAAATGGAGCTCGAAGGCGTGGTGGCGGTAGGGATCCTCGCCGCGAAGGTCGTCGTAATCGCAGTTGTTCCAGGCGATCCACCCGCGACTGCCCGCCAAAAGCGTCGTGTAGAGAACCTGTCGGTAGTAGTCGGCGGCGTTCTCCCCCGAGACGAAGTCGGAGCTCACTCCGAACTCCTCGAGGATCACGGGCTTGTCGAAGGTGCCGGAAAGCTCGCATGTGAACGCCGCCGTCAGCGCGTGGCGGACTTGGTCGTCGAGCATCGGGTAGACGTGGGGCCCGATGAAATCGACGAGGGGAGCGAGCGCACGCAGGGAGTAGCCGTTGTCGCGTCCGGTCACCTCGACGCCCCACGCACCGTCTCCGAGCGACACGGGCTGGGTCGCGCCTGAGGCGCGAATCGCTTGCACAAGGATGCGGGCCCAGGCCGTGATCTCGTCAGTAGTGCCGACGCCTCCGTAAAGCGGCATCTCGTTGGAGAGGAGCCAGCCGACGATCGATGGGTGGGCACCGAATCGCCGGCTGATCTCCCCTGCGAACCAGGCTTGCTGCGACACGAACCAGACGTCGCGATAAAGGTCGCGGCCCGCCCGCCACGCAGGATCCCAGTTCTGGCCCGACATGTGACCGACGATGAAGGTGGGGATCGTACCGATCCCCACCTCGGAATGAGCATCGAGAAAGTCACTGAACCGTTCAAGCACCAAGGGATCGAGGCGCTCCGGCTCCGGCACGAAATCCGGCCAGAAGCAGAAGGAACGCGTGACGTTGCAACCATGCTCGGCGAGCACCTTCAGCTCGTCGCGCACTACCGTCGCGTCATAGCGACTCCACATTCTCGGGCCGCCAATACGAGACCAGAAATTAGCCCCAATCCAAGGACGCCCCTGGCCAAGCTGCGGCACCGCTTCTCCCAGCTTCTCATGCCCGCGCGTATCCCACCGGTGCTTGACCGTGGGCACGCCCAGCGCCACGCCGTTAACCCATCGTTAACAAAGTGAACTACTTTCCCGGTTAAGTGTCAAGCACTTTCACTGGGCTGAACGACGTAGCTGGCGAGGACGGGAACGTGGTACCTCGGCCACGTTCGCCGGGGCACGGGCGGTGGTGCCACGTGGGATGAGCTGGCCGCGGGGCTCTCCGACGCGGGTCGTGGCCCCCTCCTCAATCAGCGCCAGCAAAGCGCTCGCGGCGTGCATGCCCATGGCGATGATGTCCCTCGTCACGGCACTGAGCGGAGGGTGGACGGCCTGTGTGTAAAGCGAGTCGTCCCAAGCGACGAGCGACACGTCCTGGGGCACTGACAAACCCATCTCGTGGGCGACCCCGAGGCCCGCGACAGCAAGGACGTCGTTGTCGTAGACGATGGCGCTCGGAGGCTTGCGATCTGACAGGAGCTGGCGGGTGACCTGGGCACCGGTCTCGGCCATGTAGTCGGTGTTGATCACCTTCGGCGAAAGCGACAGCTCCCTCATGGTCGCGAGGAAAGCGCCTGTCCGGATCTCGGTGTGAAGGAACTCGGGCACACCCGCCACGCGGGCGATGCGCTCGTGGCCGAGGCGTGCGAGGTACCGCACGACGTCGACGACCGCGCCGGCGTCGTCGCTCCACACCGCCGACAGGCTTCCCGTGCGCTCAGGGCCGCCGATGACGACCGCGGGGAGACCGAGCTGCTCGATCTGCTCGATCCTGGGGTCGGCGAGGCGGAGGTCGACGATGAGCACGCCGTCGACCCGGTGCTCGGCCCACCAGCGACGGTAGACCGCCATCTCGGCGTCGACGTCGTCGACAACCTGGATCGTGAGAGCGACGGCCCGAGAGGAGAGCTCCGCCTCGATACCACCCATGAGCTGCATGAAGAACGGCTCGAAGGCAAGCGTGTGCACTCCACGGGCGAGCACGAGCCCGCATGCGCCGGCCCGTGCGGCAGACAATGCCCGGGCAGCGCTGTTGGGGTACCAGCCGAGCTCCTCGGAGATCTCGAGAATTCGCTGGCGCGTCGCCTCCGAGATTCCGGGGCGGCCGTTCAGCGCGTACGACACGGCCCCTTTCGAGACCCCTGCGCGGAGCGCTATGTCAGCAATCGTCGCCCGCCTACGCGGGTTCGTCTGTTGAGACACGGTCTTCCATCCATCGGCCGCCGGGGTTGATCCGGCGGCAGTCACGAAACGTACCAGGCCCACGACTGGGGCGCGGACACGGCCCGAGCGACCGCAGGGGACCTCCAGCAAAATCCCCGGCAAGGCCGGCGAGCTCGGTGGGAAATGAGCTTAAGCAAACACCCTCGCTACCCTGATCATCGGCCCGTTGCGCCCGCCGGTGCCAAGCTCGCGTCCCGGCGTCCCCGCCGGCCCGGCCCCCTTGAGTTCGGAGTCGCCAGACCCTCGTCGGCCGAGCGAGGCGACGTGATCAGACGCTGCCGGTGCCGTGGACTCATGGTGTCGGCCGCCCTGCCCGTTGCTGCCGTCGCCTGTTCAGCCTGCAGCTCGTCTGAGCCCGCTGGTTCGTCCGGGCCCGACAGCTCCGCAACTTCGGTACCGCCAACCTCGGCCAGCACTGGGCCCCTCACCACCAAGGATTTCGACCGCTCAGGACAGACAGTGACTCCCCGAGGTCAGGCATACCCAGCCCTGCCACCTCCGCCAGACAACGCGGCCTTGTGGCGCGATAGGCGCTGTTGACCGACGGCGCCGCATCCTCCGCATTCTTGCAACGCGATGCAGGAATCGACAGCGCAATGGTCTCAGTCAGTCGCCCTCGGGTCGAGGTGAGGAGCTTGGAGGCGGAGACCCATCTGGCCTCCCGCGTCACGAGATTCAACACGATCGAGGCGGCAGCTCTCAGCCTTTGCCCAGAACAAGAGCTGATCCCGGCTTGGGACAGGTCCAAGATCCACGAACTGGGCACAACTCGCGAGCCGCTCGGACTGATCGTCCTCAGATCTCGATGGCGTCGAGGTAGGTCACCTTCGCTCCGAGGTTGCCGGCACGGACAACAACGTGCTCTTCGAACTCAGCTACGAGGATTCTGTATGGGACGGTTCCACGTGCCTTTGGGAGCTTCACGGTCCCCTTCCAGACTGTGAGCGTCTCGCTCGAGCTCGCCACCGAGAGCAGCGTCCCGGTCGGTTCCGCCGGGTCGATTATCCACTGCAGGTCTGGGTCCGACGTCTCCACTGCCTTCAGTTGCAGATAGGCACGCATCGTGTCCGGCGTCGGGCGCTTTGCCGTCGCGAGATACCCGGGCCCTATCACCTCGACGTTGACTTCGCTTACTGTGGGATATGTAAGACCCATTGACCGGTTCGGGGTTAGCTGTATGAAATCGGCCTGTGCAACCCGGGAGAGCTCAATGCCGGCAAGCGACGCCGGCTGGTAGCGGACAAGTGCAAGCTTGACGAAGGGGAAATACGACTGACCGGCACCGATGGAGATGTCGGCGAACCAAAGGCGCCGCTCCTCGTCCCAGGCGATCTCGTGGCCGGCGACGTCGACCCAGCCGAGGGCGCCAGCCTGCTCCTCGAGCCGAAGCGCCGTCCCTTTGTGGGTCGCGAGCGGGAAGTCTGACACCTTCGCCGTGCCGACCGGGCCGGTCGCGAACACCGGGTCCGACCCGAAGCCGCTGACAAATGGCTGCAATCCCGCTGGTAGGACGGTGCCGAGAGGCGGGCTCGCCACGACTACGCCGAGGAGCTCGCCGATCCCAGAGGCAAACCAGGGACGCCCGAGATAGACGCGCAGCACGTTGCCGACCCGGCTGGAGCTGGGCGAGCTCGTGGAGGCCTGCGTGACCCAGTTCCACGCCGGGATGAGGTAGCGCAGGTCGGGCGCCGGCGGTCGGGCTGTGCTGGGAATAGAAACGAGGCGGCCGAATTCTGTCGGAGGTTTGGCGATCTTCTCCAGGCTGGAGCGCGTGACTGGGGGCGCCACGAACTGCACCTGCACCGAGGCTCCGTCAGGGATCGATCCGCCCTTTATGCGGGCGATTGAGCCGGCCTTGTCGTCCTCGGTGAAGTCGACGCCCGACCGGTAGATAGTCGCCGTGTCACCCGCGGCACGGACGTCGAGCGTACCGGGAGCGAAACCGGCGCTCGAACAGACGGCGGCGGCGGTGCCGGTGAGCTTCTCGGTGACGGTCTCTGTGAAGTACTCGAGGAACCTTGTCGTCGCCACTGCGCTGTAGAAGACCTCGTGGTGCTGTGTGTCACCGAAATCGTGGCGGACCTTGTCGAGCTTCAAGACGTCACTTTGCCCGAGCGACAGCGGGATCTCGTCGACGCGCGAAGTCTTGTCGAGGATCACGGCGCCTTGCTTGCTCCTGCCATCGTCGTAGGGATCGGCCCAGGCGGCGAGAACGTCGACGCGGACGGTACTTTGGACACTGGCCAGGGCGTCGCCACTCAAGAGGGCATAGGTCGCTCCGAGGGAGCGGACGACACCGAGCTTCGCGATCACCGGCGGCGTCAGGGGCTGGCGGACGGCATGGACGATGACGAACTCGCGGTAGGGCGTGAACATGTAGTGGAGCCAGTCGAGGATCAGGGCCTTCATGCCAGCCGTCGCCTTGCCCGCTTCCACGAGCCACTCCCACAAGGCCATCACTTCGAGATCGGCGGGAGTTATGTACGAGCTCATGAGCACTGTTGTGATCGACGCCTTCGGTGCCTTCACCTTGATCGCCCCGTCGAGGTCCGCCGCCCCGGGGAGCACGGGTGCGCCGGAGCCCGCATTCACAACGAGGCGCACGGCACGCCGGGACGGCCACTTACCGACCGAGTCGAATGGCACGCGGACAAAAGCGTCCTTCTTGCCCGGAAGATTCAACATGGCTACGCCTCTCGAGAGCACGTCCGGCAAGTACGGGACTCCGAACGCAGTGGGCGTCGCTCCAAACGGGTAGTAGATCCACTCGTTCTTTCCGTTGAGCGGTTGCGTGTCGATCTGGCCGCCATAGAGCGTGCGAACCGACGGCGACTTGTAGGTCAGGCCGTCACGATCAGCGATGAGCGAGTAGCTCGAAGGGTCAGGGTGACCGTCCGGCCCGTCGAGGACGCCGTGGGTCTCGGCCATGTCCTCCCCGGTCGACGGCGGAGCGATGTGGCGCTCGCATGCGACGATGCTTGGGTCGTTGTCAGGGATGTCGTAGTTGGATCGGATTACCAGGTTCTCAACGTGCTCACCAGGTGTCCGAAGGGCCGTCGGAACCAGCACGGGCGACGGCACTGGCTCGAAGCGGCGGTAGGTCACCGCGGGCGTGGCCCAGGTGAATGGTCCCGTCTTCGTAAAAGCGACGCTGTTGCCGGCAAGGTCGACGGCTCGAGCCCGGAACCGGTAAGTGTCTCCGAAGCGCAACGTCGGCAGCGTGCCTGGTGCCGCTGCGTAGTCGATCCGCAGCGCAAGGTTGCTGGCGGCCGGGTTCGCCTGATCGGCCTCGAGCCCGTCCGATGGCACATCAGAGAGATGCTTGCCGGGGCGGGCACCCACGAGACTCCACCCGGACCAGCGCATCAGGTACTCGGGCACGTACACCGGTGGGTTCGGGCCGCTCGAGCTGGCGCTCTGAGTCGTCGCCGGCTCGACCCAACCCTCGTCGCCGCTCGGGACCGGCACGACCGTCGGCGGCGACCCGATCCCGTAGCCGCCGAGCCCGGGATTCTTCGCCCCGGTACGGGCGCAGAGCTGGAACCAACGACCCCTCGCCTTTGACCACACGTCGATTCTGTAGCCGACCGCGATGTCCTCGAAATAGAGAGAGACCGGCCCGGGCGGGGTTGCCTCAACGGCTGTGTTGAAGCTGTCGTTGTTCTGCCAATTCTGGTAGAGCGACAAGGCGTTGCCAGTCTTGGCCACAGAGAGGCCCGCGGAGCGAAGCGACGGCACGCCGTAGTGGGTAGGTGTATCCGCCGTCAGCATCTCGGTGTTGGCGTGTTGGATGCCCTGCACGAAATTGAAGGCCTTGAGCGTCGCTCCATCGAGGTCCATCTCGACGACGGCGAAATCAGGATCGGAAAAACGCATGAACCCCGAGGTGATCTCCGGCTCAGAGGTCCGGTGCGCCGGGATCCACTCGCCGGCGTTGGTCATCGTGACCGGCTTGACGTCTGTCGTGAACGGCGGGGCGCCCAGCCCGGGTGCCCAGCTCGGTGTCACAGACACCGCTACGGTGCCGGTCAATCCGGTCGGCCGCGGGATCTCAAGCTCATAGACGAGGCCGAACAGCCGCAACAGGGCCGGGTGGCGGCCCAGCAGCGAGACGGCCTGATGGAAGTCGAACTGAGGTACGGGCACAGGCGGCGTGTCTTGGTAGGTCTGGAGCGGCGCCGGCGTCGTCAGTGGCTGGAGGAACAAGTAGGCCTGGATGAGATCGGTGTTCGAATCCGGGCCCGTGCCCGGCGGGATCGGGCCACCTCCTTTGGGGAACATCGCCTTCACCTTGTCGATGTCGTAGGAGAGGAGGCGCCCGTTGAGTGGCAACCGGCCGAGGCTGACGTCGCTCGTCAGCTGTTGGAAGCTCGGCCACCCCCCGACGGGCTCGGTGTCCATGAGTGCGGTGTAGGTGCTCTGGAAGAAGTGACGCACGAACCCGGCCGGGTAGCTGTACAGCGGCGAGCCGGTCGGGCTCGAGTACTCGTAGGGCTCGACAGGCGTCGATGAGGGAAATAGCGCCTCCCACAGTGGCAATGAGGGGGCAGCGCTCACGATGTCAGCGTCGTATGAATGTGGGCCTATGTTCACCTTGAAGGTAACTCGTGTCGCGGGCCATTTCTCCCAGTCAGGGAACTCGGCCAGTATCGAGACAGCATTGCTAGTCGGGAACAGTTGAGGAGCGACATGTACCGAGACACGCAGCTTGCTGTTGGCAGCCTTACCGTGCGGGCATGCGGTCCAGAGCACCCGTTGCTTCGTCATGCAAAGGCCTCGCAGTAAGTTATCCAGTTCTTCTTTGTCAAAGCTTGTTTGAAACTTGGGTCACCGCTGCCACCGATCGTTTTTTGCATAGTGACGCTCACAGAGACGCTGAAGAAGAGCACGGAAACGGAAACCGAGACGCTCGCCGTGCCGTAGGCCTTGCCAGGCTGGAGATAGGTGAACCCGAGATAGAACTCCATGGAGATCGAGATGATCCCGAGCACCGAAAGATTGCCGTCGGCGCGGAGGAACCCCGTGAGCTGGATCTGTTCGGAGGGAACGGTCTGGAGCGAGAAGTAGATACCCGCCATGATCGATACCCCACCGCTCGCTACGCCGAGGTCGATCGACAGATCGGCCCCGAACTCGAGCGAGACCTCGATCATCTCTATCCCGTCCGCACCGATCGCGAGCGAGAAGAACCCGCCGCCGCCGAATAGATCGATCGTGAGGATGAACGGGTTGTCCCTCGAAGAAAGCCCGAACCGGACCCGAACCGGAGTCCCGTCGAAGGGTATGTTTACCCCCGCGGATAGGGCCAGATTCTGCAGGGCGAATATCCCGACACCTATATCGGGCAAGGCGAGTGAGTAACTTGCCTCAATGCCGCCATCAGTGATCGATATCGAGGGTCCGCCCAGGGAGTTGAGAAGGTTCTCGAGATCCTGTATGAAAGTGAGCGGGCCTGTGAACGAGACCGAGTCGATGTCCGGCTGAATCGATGTCTTGGCACCGGTCCTGGAGTCGAAGGTGAACGACTTGAACGTGATCTCGATGTAAGGGTTGTCGGTGCCGAACAGGAGGAGGCCGAAGTTCGTGAGATCGCCGTGGATCGAGTACGTCGTCTGGCTCGGATTGGCGATCGGCGTGTAGATCTCGGCGTGGATTGTCAGGGCCGCGCCGTCCGGCTGGAAGAAGCCGTTCGAGTCCGCCTTCACCGCCGGCAACCAGTCGATGGTCACGTCCAGCGCGACCGGGGGCTTGGTGTCATCGTCGTCGGGGTAGATGAACTTGTCCGAGATCTGTGGCGCCTGGGCGTTGGAAGCCGCTTCGTCCGGGTCGATTGCCATGATGATCTGCGCAACGGGAATGGCACCCAACAAGTTGCCGGCAGCCCCGGAGAGAGTGTTGAAGTACTTCGTCGGGTCGAAGGTGCCCCCGAGCAGGTCGTTGAGGTCGCCGCCGACGGGGCCGAGCTCGCGGGCAATCCCGCTCACATCGAAGTTCGGGGTGGCCATCCCGCCGACGAGGTTGGCCGGGAACGACAAGCCCGGGGCATTCTGGGAGACCGCGAGATACACCTCGGTCACCCCGGCCTGGAAGCCGTTGTCGAGGTAGTTGGAGGAGATCGACACGCTCGGGCTGGGCAGGGGTTTCGCGCCCGCCCCTACTATCTGCTCGGCTCCGGGGAGCCTCACCGCAGCGGAGTCGAGCGCCGGGTAGATATTCGCCCGGCCGTTGTTGGCGACAAAGGCCGTGAGCCCGTAGGTGTTCACGTGCTGGGCGGTGGATCCAGGCTTTCCGCCCGCGGTGTCGGCGAATGCAAACAGCGACCCGCCGAACGACGGAGATCTCCGGCTGGCGGGAGCTGCCTCGTATGCGCTCACGACCGCGGGGAGGTTGAGCGTCTCCTGCGCGAAAGTGGCCGACAACCACAAGACACCGGTGGTGAAGTCGACCGTCCTTCCCTCCCGGTCGGTGCCCACGAACGAGAACGGGACATCGGTGCCGCCGCTTCTCACCCACAAGACGTCATCGGTCGAGAACGTGCCGACTTGGATTCCCGGATCTGTCGTCGTCTCGAAGTCGATCGGCGGGGTCGCCACCGTCTTGACCACCAGGTTCCGGATCGGGTTGCCCCGTCCCGCGTACGGCTCCGAAGGATCACCGACATAGGAGATCTGGGGCTCTTTCACGACGATGTACTGCTTTTGCACGAGATAGGCGACAGCGTTGTTGTTCGAGTCCACCTGGATCTCGCGATCGGTGATCGTGATCCTCACAGCGCGGTTGCCCCAGGGGAACAGGTACCCGATGTCGACAACGCGCACGTAACTGTCGCGGCCGATCGAGGCCCGGTGCCACCACGAGGCAAGGTCGACCGGTGAGTTCGGGCCCGGGGTCCACGACCCCTGGATGTTCACGGATGCTCCGAGAGACGAGAGCAGGAGCAGGTCGACCTCGACTGGGCCTTCTCCGGGCGACGTGCCAGTTGTGAGCTCGACGATGTCGAGCCGGTTCTGCGGGTCGAGCGACATCAGCCAGGGGTCGGCCGGAGGCCCAGCCAGGGTTCCCGGGTAACCCGGGGCCCAGAAGGCCTTGAGCAGCGGTGTGACGACAGGCGGCTCGAACGCCCCGGCACCGAGGCGCGTGTGCCACAGCTCGGTGATCTGCTTGGACGTCACGGGACTTGTCGAGTGGTGCCAGGTACCGTGCTCGAGCGGAGTCATCCACAGCTGCCAGGGGACCTCGAGCGCCGTGTGCAGGGGGTCGGGTGCAGCGGGAGAACCGGAGATCGCCGCCGGAACGAGTTCGGGAGTCGTCTTGGACCAGTCCAGCAACCCGGCCATGGTGTAGGGGACCTTCTCGGTTCCCGGGAGCTCGAAAGCGAGCCAGCTGAAACCTGCGAGAGCGCCGTTGAGCGGAGGAGTCGGCCAGCTTGTCATGCTCGTCGAGTAGGCCACGCACTCTTCGCCGAGGTGCTGAGCCGGGAACACGACGACCATGTACATCGGCAGTTTCGGGTCCACTGCGACGATTTCGGTCTGACCGGCCGTTACGACCGCCTTGGCGTTGTAGAACTCGAAGCCGAGATACACCATGTCCGTCTTACGGATGGCCTGGAAGGCGAGGCTGGGTACCGAGCCCGCGAGCGCTGCCCGCAACGCCTCGGGAAGCGACTTTCCGTAGGCGAGGTACGGCCTCGTCGAGACGAGCGCGTACTTCGACGAGGGAGCCGGACGTGCCAGCATGCGCGGGCTCATGGCCGCGCCCGCCGCCGCCCCACCGATCAGCTTGAGAGCCGAACGGCGATCGATCTCGTGCCGGGGCCTACCCACGTGCGCCGCGCCTCCCCCCTAGGCCTGGTCGCCCTATGTGACGACCCAACCACTCTCAGTATACAAAGACTGTCAAGACGCCAGGTGGACCTGCAACCATCGGTGGGCCTGGATGCTCAGACCGCCTACGCGAATGCGGGTTCGGCTCGCGAAGTGGCTTTGGGCACCGCGTCGCCCTGGTCCACCGGATCGCTGGCCGAAGCGCCTCAGAGTGGGCCCACTTCTGTCTCCTGCCCGGTCGCGAACTTCTGCATGGCGATCGACGAGTTCGGAAACGTTGTCACCTACAACGGTACGACCTGGAGTGCCCCGATGCAGGCCGATCCGAAGGTGGCGACCTATCCGCCTATGTCTCCTGTGTCTCCGCAAGCCTTTGTGTGGTCGTGAATGGTCCCGGAGTACCCCGGGTCGACGGTAAGCGGAACGGTCTCGGTCAAGGCAGCCTTGAGCACTCTGTGCGTGATCAGGCTATCTGCGAACGCGGGAACGTCCAGGCTCTCTGCCAAGAGGCTGCCAGCCGGTGCCTACCGCCTTTTCGCCAGTTACGGTCCGAGCACGGACTGCGCCCGCTCGGTCTTTTCTATAAGGACGCTCTTGATAACGAAGTGACGGAGAGAGCCTAGGCCACTTGCTCTTCGGCGAATTTGGCCCCGACCCTGAAGGCCTCTTCATTCACCGGGATCATGGCGCACTTGTCCTTGAGCGCCGCGCACATGGCGGTCAGGAAGGTCTCCTCTGGGAACACCTTTGTGGCACCCTGTAGCGCACCGAGGGCGACGACGTTCTTCACAAGTGGCGCGCCGAGGTCCTTGGCCACTGCCGCGAACGGCACGGCGATGATCCTTACTCCCGGCGCGAGGCCGTCGGGCACGGTACCGATGACGGAGCTGTCGTAGACGATCATCCCACCAGCTCGCACCGCCGGGCCGAACTTCACGAGGCTCGGGGCGTTGAAGGCCACGAGGAAATGGGGGTTCGGCGCAGCCGGGGAGAGCACCTCTTTAACAGCGACATGGACATCCGCATACGACGTGCCGCCCCGAGACTCCGGACCGTAGCTCGGAATGTGGGTCGCGTCGAAGCCCTCGGCGATCGCCGCCCGGGTGATGATCATGGCGGCTGTCTGGGCGCCGTCACCACCGGAGCCGGCCAACTTGAAGCTGATGTCCTCGGGGTCGATATGGACGGGGAACCCTTCGGAAAAACGGGGCGGGCGCTCGGTCGTGGTGCCGACGGCGCTCAGTGCCTCCTCGGGATCGAAGCGGGCCGTGGGGATGGTGGGGAACGCGGCCCCGCCGGTGATGTCCTTTTTCACCCCGAGGGGGAAGACCGGCACCATGTTGTCCCTGACCCAGTTCTCAGCTTCCTCCGGGTCGAGGCCGAGGTGCACCGGGCACTCGGAAAGGACCTCGATGAAGGCAAAGCCCTTCCCGGTCACCTGCATCTCGAGCGCCTTTTTGATGGTTCGCCTCGCGTGGGTGCGGCGCTTGTTGTCGTACAGGGCGACCCTTTCCACGAACACCGGCCCGTCAAGGCCTGAGATCAGCTCGGCCATCTTCATCGGCTGGCCGGCGAGCAGGGTCCTGCCCGCCGGCGTGGTCGTGGTCCGCTGCCCCAAGAGAGTGGTCGGGGCCATCTGCCCACCTGTCATCCCGTAAATGGCGTTGTTGATGAAGATGACCGTGAGCGGGATCCCGAGCTGCGCAGTGCTCACGATCTCGGCCAGGCCGATCGAGGCGAGGTCGCCGTCTCCCTGGTAGCAGATCACTATCGAGTCCGGGTTGGCCGTCTTGTGGCCGATCGCCACCGCCGGGGCGCGCCCGTGCGGGGCCTGCGAGTTGCCGACGTCGAAGTAGTAGTACATGAAAACCGAGCAACCGACCGGCGAGACCAAGACGGTGCGGTCCTGGACGCCGAGCTCGTCGATTGCCTCCGCCAGGTACTTCTGCGCCAGTCCGTGCCCGCAACCGGGGCAGTAGGTCGTTGCGTGGGCGCTTGTCCCCTCACCGTGGGCATGGCGCTCGAAGTTGCGGTAGAAGACAGAAGTCGGCATCACGACACCTCCCCGAGACCGAGCACATGCTCGACGATCTCGCTCTGCGAGGGCAGGATCCCGCCCATGCGGCGCACATGGCTCATCGGCGGCGGCGCTAGGCCCGCATGGCTGAGCGCCAGCCGAAGCTCGTCTTCGAGCTGCCCACTGCTCGCCTCGACGACGACCAGGCGCCTGGCGCGGCCCAAGACGCCGAGAAGGCCCTCGACCGGGAAGGGCCAGAGCGTTATCGGGCGGAAGAGCCCCACTTTGAGCCCTTTGTCCCTGAGGTCCTTGATGGCCCCCTTCGCCAGCTGCGAGGGCGTATTGCACGCCACCAAGACGATCTCCGCGTCTTCGCAACGGTACAGATCGCAGCGCTGCTCGTTGACTGTGATCGCCTCGTACTTCTCGTTCAGGTGCACGTTGTGCTGCTCGAGCTCGAGCTCCGACAGTTCGATCGAACAGATCAGATTTCCCCTGTGGGAGTGGTCCCCGAACACGGCCCACTCGGGTATCCCCGGCACGACCATCTGAGACGGCAGCCGCACCTTGCCTGTCATCTGGCCGAGGTAGCCGTCGCCGACGATAACCACCGGGTTCCGGTACTTAAAGGCGAGCTCGAACGACAACATGGCGACGTCCAGCATCTCTTGAGGTGTTGCCGGGGCGAGCACGATGGCATGGGTGTTGCCATGCCCGAGGCCCCGGCAAACGAGCTTGATGTCGGCCTGCTCGGGGCCGATGTTGCCCAGCCCCGGTCCCCCGCGCATCACGTTCACGAATACCGCAGGCACCTCAGCGCCGATCATGTAGGAGATGCCCTCGAGCATCAGGCTGAATCCCGGCGAGCTCGTGAAGGTCATGCAGCGCTTCCCTGCGCCTCCGGCTCCGTACATCATGTTCACGGTCGCAACCTCGCTGACCGCCTGCACGAAGACGCCGTCGAGCTTGGGCAGCACCTTGGCCATCAGCTCGGCACCCTCCGTCGAGGGGGTGATCGGGTACCCGAAGACATGGCGGCAGCCGGCGAGGACGGCCCCGACGGCGGCCGCGTAGGTCCCCTTCACGATCATCGGCTCGCGCTCAGGCAGGGCGACGGTCGTGTCGGGCCAGGGCTCCGGCACGGGCGCGTCGGACGGCCTCGGTCCGAAGAGGGCGGCGGGGTCCTCGATCTCGAATGCCTCGTCATCTCCTTCGGGGCGAAGGCCGAAAGGCTCGGGGCAGGCGTCGATGCACAGGTCACAGCCGTTGCACAGCGACAGGTCAAGGATGATGGGGACCAGCCCTGTCACAGGGCTGATCTCGGTCCCGAAGGTGATGCAACCCTTCGGGCACGAGGCGATGCAGCGCCCACAGCCCTTGCAAAACTCAGGTACGACGAAGGGCTTGGGTCGTTCGGCCACACTGGTCATGGCACCACCTCCTGAGAGGCCGGCATCGTCTAGGCGGACGCCTCACCGACGCTTGCGGCACTCACGCGGGACAAGAAAGCTGTCACCTCTTCCATCTTCGACCCGACCCGGGTGGGTCGCTAGGCCCGAAAGACCCTTTCGGACCGCCGACTGCGGTGCCAAAAGGCCCTGGGTGCGAGTCTGGAGGGCCGTTGGACCCTAGAACCGGCCCCCTGGGTGCCGCACAGTGGAGTGATGACAGGCCCAAACAGCGGCGCTACGGGCGAATCTTCTGCCGGGGACGCTCTCGTGGACGGCTCCAGTGCTATTCGACCGGAGCTGGACGCGTTCTTGCGCCCTCATGCAATCGCCGTGGTGGGCGCCAGCTCTGATCCCGCCACGATCGCCGGTCTGCTGTTCGCCAACCTGCTCGAGAGCCACTTCGAGGGCATCGTGCTGCCGGTGAACAGGCGGAACCCACAGGTCCAAGGCGTCGCGGCGTATCCCGACCTGGCTTCTTGCCCCGTCGTCCCGGACCTTGTCGTCGTCTGCGTGCCTGCCGGAGCGGCTGTTGGAGTCGTGGCCGAA
>Ga0182015_10002410_pt1 | contig 22601 bp, 19 predicted proteins | sample 712P3MmetaG_FD_120478 | JGI IMG/M metagenome (GOLD analysis project Ga0182015, IMG submission 120478) | Permafrost microbial communities from Stordalen Mire, Sweden - 712P3M metaG | ecosystem: Environmental > Terrestrial > Soil > Wetlands > Permafrost | place: Sweden: Stordalen | collected...
CTCTCTGGGCGGTCATCGTCGTCGGCACCGTCGGCTCACTCGTGGGTGCGATCATCGCCTATGAAGTCGGGCGCAGCGCCGGGCGAACGATCGTCGAACGCTGGGGCAAGTGGATGTTGCTCTCGACGAAGGACCTCGACCGCGCCGAGCGTTGGTTCGAGCGCTACGGTTCGGCGTCGGTCTTGATCAGTCGCGTGCTCCCGGTCGTGCGGAGTTTCATCTCGGTGCCCGCGGGCATCGCCGAGATGAACCGCGCCAGGTTCGCGTTCCTCACGACGATCGGCTCAGCCGTGTGGGTGGCGTTGCTCGCCGGGCTCGGTTTCGCCGCGGGCAAGAACTGGAAGCACGTGAGCGCCGACTTCCACGCCTCGGAGTACCCGATCATCGCGGTGGTGGTGCTGGGACTGGCCTTCGCGATCTGGCACCGTTGGCGAACGGTTCGAGCCGAGAGCGACAGTTAGCTCGTCAGCGTCGCCAGGACCTTGTCGGCGTGGCCGTCGGCGCGAACGCCGTACCAGGCGCGCTCGATCTTGCCGGTCGGTCCCACGACGAACGTGGAGCGGATGACGCCGACCACCTTCTTGCCGTACATCATCTTCTCGCCGTAGGCGCCGTAGCTCGTCATGACCTTTTTGTCGAGGTCGCTCAAGAGCTCGAATGTCAGCGCGTACTTCTTGCGGAAGGCGACGTGCTTCTCGGCGCCGTCGGGCGAGACGCCGATGACCTTGACGCCGAGCGTGCGAAACGCCGCGAGTCCGTCGTTGAACTGGCACGCCTCTTTGGTGCAGCCGGGGGTGTCGTCGGCGGGGTAGAAGTAAATGACGAAACGCTCACCTGCAAGATCCTTCAACGAAATGGTCTTTCCAGACTGATTCGCCAGAGCAAAAGTCGGTGCTTTGTCGCCAATTTCAAGTCGTGACACGATTCTCCTCTCACTTTCGACCCGAAATTACAACATTTTGTCGTACACTGGTAACGAAGCTCTTGGAATTGAGCTTGGGCCCACACTTTCGAACGCCGGTTCCGGGTCCAACCGAGAAACGTCGTTGCCGTGAGTAGTGAATTCAAGGAGCCCGTGCCGTCGGCACAGGACTCATACGCCACCAATAAAACCTTTGCCGAGTTGGGCGTGTTGCCGGAGTTGGTCGCGGTGCTCTCCGAACAGGGGATTACCACCGCCTTCCCAATCCAGGCCCTCACGATCAGCGACGCACTGGCCGGTCGCGACGTCTGCGGCAAGGCCAAGACCGGATCGGGCAAGACGCTCGGTTTCGGTCTGCCGATGCTCCAGCGGATCTCCGCCGGTGAGACCTTCAAGGCCAAAGACGGCGGGCCGGCGCGTCCGCGCGCGCTGGTGTTGCTGCCGACCCGTGAACTGGCGGTGCAGGTCCATGAGGTCCTCAAGCCCCTCGGTGCCGCGCTCGGCCTCCACGTCAATGCCGTCTACGGCGGGGCCGACATCGAGCGTCAGGTCAAGTCGCTGCGACGAGGCTGTGACGTCATTATCGCCACGCCCGGACGTCTGATCGACCTGGGAGACCGGGGCGAGGTGAACGTCGAGAACCTCGACGTGTTGGTCCTTGACGAAGCGGATCGCATGGCCGACATGGGCTTCATGCCCCAGGTCGAGTGGGTCCTGCGGCGAATCGCCGATCGTCCGCACCAGACCCTGCTCTTCTCGGCCACGCTGGACGGGGCGATCGACCGCCTGGTCAAGCGCTATCTCACCGACCCGGTCTTCCACGAAGTGGCGAGCGACACCCAGACGGTCTCCCTGATGGTCCACCACTTCTTGAACGTCCACCAGATGGACCGGATCAAGGTGGCCTCGGCCATTTGCTCGTCCTTCGGGAAGACGCTGATCTTCTGTCGCACCAAGCGCGGGGCCGACCGGCTGGTCGAGCAGCTCCAGAAGGAGGGCGTCGACGCGGCCGCCATCCACGGGGATCTGCGCCAGAGCCAGCGCGAAAAGGCGCTCGCGGATTTCTCGGGGGACCGTCTGGCCGTCCTGGTGGCGACCGACGTCGCCGCCCGGGGACTGCATATTGACGCAGTCGATTGCGTAATGCACTTCGACCCCCCGGAAGACCAGAAGGCCTACCTCCATCGCTCCGGGAGGACGGCCCGAGCCGGCTCCACCGGCGTTGTGGTCTCTTTGTTACTGTGGAATCAAATTATTGAGGCAGAAGTGATCATGCGTCGTCTTGGACTCAAGCGGCCGATCGTGGAAGTCTTTTCAAACGACCCACACTTGAAGGACCTGGCCAGCTGGGATCCGACCAGGGAGGATTCGGTTTTGTGAGCAAGAAAAATCAGGCGTTGCCCGTTTTCAAGTACAACAAGTCCATGAAACGCGCCCTGGTTGTCGTTGCTCACCCCGATGATGTCGATTTCGGTTCCGCCGGAACGATTGCAACTTTGACCGGTAAGGGCGTGGATGTTGCGTACTGCCTCGTGACCTCCGGTGACGCCGGCGGTGACGGATCCACGCACACGCGTGAAGAAAGGTCTGAGATTCGAGAGACCGAGCAGCGCGCTGCGGGTCGCGAGGTCGGAGTGACGAATATCACATTTCTTCGTTGGCCCGACGGCCAGGTGGAGCCCACGTTGTTACTCCGTCGTGAAATCGCACGGGTCATTCGCACGCACCGCCCGGACCTCGTTATCACGCAGAGTCCCGAGCGCAACTGGGAGCGCATGCGCGCGAGCCACCCCGATCACATGGCCTCGGGCGAAGCGACGATGCGCGCGGTCTATCCCGACGCGCGCAATCCCCACGCCTTCCCGGAACTGCTTCGCGAGGGCCTGACCCCGCACACCGTGCCGATCGTCTGGCTGAGTGGCAGCAACGCCACGATGGTCGTCGACATCACCAAGCGATTCAAGTACAAGCACGCGGCCCTGAAGCGCCACGTCTCGCAGGTCGGCGACAACAAGGGTCTGAAGAAGATGTTGAACGAGTGGGGTCGAGGGGTCGCGAAGAACGCCGGCATGAAGAAGGGCCGTCTCGCCGAAGGATTCAAGGTCGTCATCACCAGTTAGTCGAACATCGACGGTCCTAGTGTGTCGTCAATGGATTCCGCGCCCGGCACCGAACGAACACCGATTGCTCAACGAACCGTCGCCAAAGGTCTCAGCCAGATCTTCATCGGTCTCACGCGCAAAAATTTTCCCGGTCAGTTCCTCGCGGGAGTAACACTTCTCGCGATCGCGATCCCCGAGCAGCTCGCCACCTCACAGTTGGCCGGCGTACCGGCCTTCACCGCGATGATCGCGTTCATCACCGCGACGTTGGTTTTTTTCTTCATCGGTTCGAATCCGATCGTGTCGGTCGGTGCGGACTCGACGATCGCGCCACTCTTCGCCGTCGCGTTGCTCCGACTCGCGCCGGCGTCGTCGGGCGAGTACATGGAACTGGTCGCCGCGACGGCCGTGATGGCCGGCATCATCGTCATGGGCATCGGGCTACTCAAGCTCGGCTGGCTCGCGGACTTCCTGTCGTTGCCGATCGTCGTCGGCTTCATGGCCGGAATCGGCGTCATCATCATCACCCACCAACTCCCGCGCGTCCTCGGCGTCCCGTCGGGCGGTGAGTCCTTCATCTCGCGACTTCAGTGGATCAGCCATCAGTTCGGTCACGTGAGCTCATGGTCGATCGTCATCGCGCTCGGCACCCTCGTCGTCATGGTGGTCGGAGAGAAGTTCAACGCCAAGCTGCCGTGGGCCTTGGCCGGCGTCCTGGTGGCGACCATCATTACGGCGACCGCGTCGCTCGCCAGTCACGGCGTGCAACAGCTCGGCTCGGTGAACGCCGGACTTCCGACCTGGCGTCTGCACTGGCTGAGCGGTTCCCAATGGGGCGTCGTATGCACGACGGCCCTCACCCTGGTGGTCGTGATCCTGAGCCAGAGTGCCGCCACCTGTCGCACGACCGCGGACGACCTCGCGATCGCCGACGACATCAGTCGCGACTTCGTGGCCATCGGCATGGCGAACGTCGCGTGCGGACTGGTCGGCGCCTTCCCGGTCAACGCCAGTCCGGCACGAACCACGGTCACCAAGCTGGCCGGGGGCCGCACCAAGCTGGTCCTGTTGGTGGCCGGGGTCGGTGCCCTCGTGCTCTCGCCCTTCGCCAAGTTCGCCCACATGATCCCCTTGGCGGCGCTGGCCGGTGTGCTGCTCTTCGTCGGTGGCCGGCTCATCAAGGTCGGCCAGTTCCGCAAGATCCTGGCCTCCAGCCGGTGGGAGTTCGCGCTCGCGATCATCTCCGCCCTCGGCGTGATCTTCATCGGCGTCGAGCAGGGACTCGGCATCGCCGTCGGACTGGCGATCCTCGACCAGACCTGGCGCTCCGCACGCCCGAGGATGGTCGAGCTGGGCCGGCGGTCCGGCACCACCAGCTGGGAGCCGGAAGAAGAGGAAGGCGTCGAGCGCGTCGACCACATCCTGGCCGTGCTCTTCGGTGAGGAGTTGTTCTTCGCCAACGCCGGCATCTTCCGTCGCGAGATACACGATCACCTGGCCAAACTCCCTGAGACCCAACACGTCATCGTCGACGCCGTCGCGATCGCCGACATCGACTTCACGGGTATGACCGCGCTGGCGCAGGTCGTCGCCGACCTCGACAAGGACAAGACCTCGATCGCCTTCTCGCGCGCCAATGACACGGTGAAAGGGCGCCTCAAGAAGTCGACGAACGACGCCATCAAGACCATCGCTCTCTTCGACAGCACCGACGCCGCCGCGGTCGCGGCCGAGGCCGCGACGAAGAGCTAGGCCTGGGCGAGGCGGCGCAGCACGTAGTTGAGGACGCCGCCGTGTCGAAAGTACTCGGCCTCGGTCGGCGTGTCGATGCGTAGTCGCACCTCGAAGGCGACGACCTCAGCGTTCGTGCGCGTCGCACTCAAGGTCACGGTCGGCACAGTCTCCCCGCGGTTCAGCGCGTCGAGACCAGTGATGGCGAAGGTCTCCGTGCCATCGAGGTCGTAGGTCGCGGCTCTCTCGCCGTGCAGGAACTGCAGCGGCAAGACGCCCATCCCCACGAGGTTGGCGCGGTGGATGCGCTCGTAGCTCTCGACGAGCACCGCCTTGACGCCGAGCAGCTTGGTGCCCTTCGCGGCCCAGTCGCGACTCGACCCGGTGCCGTACTCCTTGCCGGCGATGATCATGAGCGGCGTGCCCTCGGCCTCGTAGGCCATCGCGGCGTCGAAGATCGACATCTCGATGCCCTCGGGCAGCTTCACGGTCACGCCGCCTTCGGTGCCCGGCGCCATCTGGTTGCGGATGCGGATGTTGGCGAACGTGCCGCGCACCATGATCTCGTGGTTGCCCCGGCGCGTGCCGTAACTGTTGAAGTCAGCGGGCGCGACGCCGCCGTCGATGAGGTACTTCCCGGCGGGGGAGGAGGCGCGGATGTTGCCGGCCGGTGAGATGTGGTCGGTCGTCACCGAGTCGCCGAGCTTGGCGAGCACGCGCGCCCCGGAGAAGTCCGAGACGACACCCGGCTCCTTCGTGAGACCGTCGAAGTACGGCGGGAGCTTCACGTAGGTCGAGGTCGGGTCCCAGGCGTAGGTGACGGCGTTCGTGGTCGGCACCTCGCGCCAGCGCTCGTCGCCACTGAAGGCGCTGGCGTAGCGCTCTTCGAACATCGCGGGCGTGATCGAGGAGCGCACGGCGTCGGCCACCTCGGCGTCACTCGGCCACAGGTCCGAGAGGTACACGGGCTTTTCGTCCGTGCCGATACCGAGCGGCTCGTTCGCGAGGTCGATCTCCATCGTGCCGGCCAACGCGTAGGCGACGACGAGCGGGGGACTCGCCAGGAAGTTCTGCTTGACGTCGGGGTGGATGCGACCCTCGAAGTTCCGGTTACCGGACAACACGGACACGACCGAGAGGTCGTGCTCGTTGACGGCGTCAGAGACCCCGGCCAGCAGTGGCCCGGTGTTGCCGATGCACGTCGTGCAGCCGTAGCCCGCGAGATAGAAGCCCAGGGCGTCGAGGGGCTTCACGAGGTCGGCCCGCTCGAGGTAGTCCATGACAACGCGGCTGCCGGGGGCGAGCGAGGTCTTCACCCAAGGCTTCACGCTGAGTCCAAGTTCGACGGCGCGCTTGGCGACGAGACCGGCCGCCACCAACACCGAGGGGTTGGAGGTGTTCGTGCACGACGTGATCGCCGCGACGACGACGGCGCCCTCGCGCAGCGTCTCGGCCATCTCGACGCCGTGGACCTCCTTGGGTTTGCGGCCGAGAGCGTCGAGGAACGCGCCGCGCGCGCCCGACAGTGACACGCGGTCCTGGGGGCGCTTGGGCCCGGCCAGGCTCGGCTCGACCGACGTGAGATCGAGATCGACGTTCTCGGAGTAGACCGGCTCGACGGCGTTGTGATCGTGCCAGAGGCCCTGAACCTTCGCGTAGGCCTCGACGAGGTCGAGTTGTTCCTTCGTTCGACCGGTGAAGGCGAGGTAGTCGACCGTCAACTGGTCGATCGGGAAGATCGCGCACGTCGCGCCGTACTCCGGCGACATGTTGCCAATGGTCGCACGGGTCTCGAGTGAGAGCGACGCCACGCCAGGCCCGTAGGCCTCGACGAACTTGCCGACGACGCCGTGCTTGCGCAACAGCTCGGTGATCGTGAGGACCACGTCGGTCGCGGTGACGCCTTCGCGCGGCGCGCCGGAGAGGCGCAGACCGACGACCGGGGGAATCAGCATCGACGTGGGCTGGCCAAGCATGCCGGCCTCGGCCTCGATGCCGCCGACGCCCCAACCGAGTACGCCGAGGCCGTTCACCATGGTCGTGTGCGAGTCGGTGCCGACCAGCGTGTCGAGGTAGGCGACGCCGTCTTTTTCGAACACGACGCGTGCGAGGTGCTCGAGGTTCACCTGGTGGCAGATGCCCATGCCCGGGGGCACGACGCGGAACTTTTGGAACGAACTCTGGGCCCACTTCAAAAACGTGTAGCGCTCCACGTTGCGCTCGTACTCGATCGCGACATTCTGCTCGAAGCTCTCGGCGGTACCGGAGCGCTCCAAGATCACCGAGTGGTCGATGACCAGCTCCACCGGTACCAGCGGATTGATCTTGTTCGGGTCGCCGCCCAAGGCGATGATGGCGTCGCGCATGGAGGCCAGGTCGACGACGGCCGGCACGCCGGTCAGGTCCTGCATGAGGACGCGTTCGGGCGTGAAGGCGATCTCCTTGGCGTCCTCACCGGCGGCCTCGCCGTGGCGCGACGGGTTCTCGCCCCAGCGCGCGAGCGCCTCGATGTCGGCGGCGTTCACCTTCACGCCGTCCTCGTGTCGGATCAGGTTCTCCAGGAGGACTTTGATCGAGTACGGGAGGCGGTCGACGCCGAGCGCCAGCAGCGCGTCCGATCGCAGTGAGTAGTAGGTGAGTTCACGGCCTTGAACGTTGAGCGTCATCTTGGAGCCGAATGAGTTGAGTGAGGTCATGACTCCATTCTGCCGTGTTCGTCGCGTCGGCGTTTCGCCTCGTGGGCGATGGTGTGGTGACCGAAGTGCGAGACTTGACACCATGACGTCGACCTACGACACGCTCCAGTCACGCCTGCAAAGCGCCTTCGACACGCTCGAAGCGGGCGCTGACCCGGTCCTGCGCACCTCGGATCGAAGCGACTATCAGGCCAACGGCGTCATGGCTCTCGCGAAGCGTCTCGGGCGTTCGCCGCGCGACGTCGCCGAAGAGATCGTCGGCGTGGCCGACTTGTCCGACCTCACGACGGTCGAAATCGCGGGGCCCGGATTCTTGAATCTGACATTGAGCCCAGAATTCCTCGGCCGCCAATTGACGCAGTTGCGAACGGACGATCGTCTCGGGATCGAAGAGGTCGCCCAGCCGAAGACCGTGGTCGTCGACTACTCCGCTCCCAACGTGGCCAAGGAGATGCACGTCGGCAACCTGCGCTCGACCGTCATCGGCGACGCGCTCGCGCGCACGTACCGATTTGCCGGACACCGCGTCATCGCTCGCAATCACGTCGGTGACTGGGGCACGCCCTTCGCGATGCTGATCGAACATCTCCTGGACAGTGAGCAGGGCGACGGCGAGGAGTTCTCGATCGGCGACCTCGACGGTTTCTACAAAGAGGCCCGCACCAAGTTCGACGCCGATGATTCGTTCAAGGAACGCTCGCGAGCGCGCGTCGTGGCGCTGCAGTCGGGCGACCCCGAGACGCTGCGCCTCTGGCGCGTCATCGTCGACCAGTCGATCGCCTACCTCGACCTCGTCTATCAGGACCTCGACATAACACTCACGGTCAACGACGTGGCCGGCGAGTCCTTCTACAACGACATGCTGAACGACGTCGTGGATGACCTTCAGGCAGTCGGACTGATCGTCGAGAGCGGCGGCGCGCTGTGCGTCTTTCCTCCGGGTTTCACGAACCGCGACGGAGAGCCGTTGCCGCTCATCGTGCGCAAGAGCGACGAGGGCTTCGGTTACGCCGCGAGCGACCTCGCCGCGGTCCGGGACCGCGTGGACAACCTCCACGCCGACGAGATGCTCTACGTCGTGGGCGTGCCCCAGGCCCAACACTTCGAGATGGTCTTCGCCGTAGCGCGGATGGCGGGGTGGCTGCCCGATCGTGTGCGCTGTGAACACGTGACCTTTGGCAACGTGCTCGGCCCCGATCGCAAGATGTTCAAATCGCGCAGCGGCGATACCGTGAAGCTCGCCGGACTGCTCTCTGAAGCGATCGAGCGCGCCGACTCGGCGCTGCAGGAACGCAACACCGACCTTGACGACTTGGCCCGCACGGCGTTGGCGGTCGAGATCGCGCGCGCCGCCATCAAGTACGCCGACCTCTCGACCGACCGTCATCACGACTACATCTTCGACCTCGACCGTATGATCGCCTTCGAGGGGGACACCGGTCCGTACCTGCAGTACGCGCACGCGCGACTTCGATCGATCTTCCGTCGCCTCGGTGAACCGTGGGACTCACCGTCGGTCTCGTTCTCCCTCGACACCGCTCAGGAACGACACCTCGCGCTGGGACTGCTGGCGTTCCCCGAAGCGTTCGACGCGTCCCTGGCGTCACTGCAGCCGCACCGACTCTGCGTCTACCTCTTCGACATGGCGCAGCGCCTCACCGCCTTCTACGACGCCTGTCCGGTGTTGAGCTCCGAAGGCGCCCTGCGTGATCAGCGGCTCGCGCTGTGCGATCTCGCGGCGCGCACGCTATCGACCGGACTCTCGGTACTCGGCATCGACGCACCGGAAAAGATGTAGATCGTCGAGCTCGCCAACCACGGTGTCGCGTCGATAAAGTGAGCACGCGGGTCGAAGGACCCATCGAACGGGGGAAATCATGGACGTCAGGGCCTCAATCCTTAGTGAAGTGCACGGACCGTGGCACACCGAGACCATCGAGATCGACGATCCCCACGCGTACGAAGTGCGCGCCAAGATGGCGTTCTCCGGTCTTTGCCATTCGGACCTGCACCTGCAGACCGGCGCGCTCTCGCAGGCGCCCGCTGTCTTGGAGATGATCGCCGGAAGCCCGACGATGTTCCCGATCATCGGTGGTCACGAGGGTTCCGGTGTCGTGGAGGCGGTCGGCGACGGGGTGACCTCGGTCAAGGTCGGCGACCACGTGGCGACGTCGTTCATTCCTTCGTGCGGCAAGTGTGAGTACTGCATCTCCGGACGACCGTATATATGCGACATGGCCGCCGGCACACTCGCCGGACCGATGATCTCGGACGGCACGTGGCGCCACCACCTCGGCGAGACCAACGTGAATCGCATGTGCAACCTCGGGACCTTCGCCGAGTACATAGTCGTCCACGAAGCCTCGGTGATCCGCGTCGAGGAGTGGTACGACCTCCGCGCCGCCGCTTTACTCTCGTGTGGGATTTCGACCGGCTTCGGCGCAGCCGTCAATCGCGGTGGGGTGAAGCCCGGCGACGTGGTCGCCGTGATTGGCTGCGGGGGACTCGGATCGGCGGCCATACAAGGAGCACTTCACGCCGGCGCGCGCGCCGTCGTGGCGATTGACGCCAATCAGTCCAAGATCGACCGCGCCATGAAGATCGGCGCCACCCACGGTTCGACCACCACCCTGGAAGCGGCCTTCACGATCCTGCCCGATTTGACCTGGGGCAAGAACTGTGACGTGGTGATTATCACGGTCGGCGAAGCGACCAGTGAGATCATCGAGCAGGCCCGTTCCATCACCGCCAAGGGTGGTGTCGTGGTCGCCGCGGGACTCGCGCCGTGGGATCAGACGTCGGTCGACCTGAACCTCTTCATGTTCTCGATGATGAATCAGGAACTCCGAGGGACCGTCTTCGGCTCCGAAGCACCCCGTCTCCAGATCCCGCGACTCCTTCGACTCCACCACGAAGGCAAGTTCATGATCGACGAACTGGTGACCCGGGAGTACACGCTCGACGAGGTGCAGAAGGGTTACGACGACCTGGAATCCGGTGAGAACATTCGCGGGGTAGTCCGCTTCTAACGACTGAGTCCTACCGCTTCTGACCGGGTTACTTTCTCTCAGCTCCGTCCAAATGTGATGGGGGGAAACCCTGACGTATCGCGCTCATGAATTGCTCAAGTAGTGGTGATGCCGGATTGCGGCTTTGCTAAGTGCCGCGTACTCTGCATCTATGGATCAATTTCGCGCGAAGTGGGAACTCGTCGTCGGCTCCCCACTCCGCTTGATCGTGGCCGAGAAGCTCGAAATCCCCCATCCAACTAAGGGTTATTGACCATTTGACGATTTGAGACGGCGTGTATATGGAGTAGCATACTCAGTATGTTTAACTCCGTGAGGTCAAAATGAGCATCCGTCATTCCCTCCTTGCTCTCTTGAGCGAGGGCCCAAAATACGGCTTTCAGTTGCGCCAGGAGTTCGAATCGAGCACCGGCGAAGTCTGGCCCCTCAATGTCGGTCAGGTCTACACGACCCTCCAGCGACTCGAACGCGACGGCTTAGCCCAGTCCGACGACGTCGAAGAGGACGAGCGCCAAAAGAACTATCGGATCACCGAGAAGGGGAGTGAGGAACTCTCCCATTGGCTCCGTACGCCTCCCGATCTTTCCGAGCCGCCACGAGACGAACTGGTGATCAAGGTGCTCGTCGCCTCGCGCCTGACCAACGTCAACGTGTACGACGTCATCCAAGTGCACCGCCGCTACATCGTGCAATTGATGCAGCAGTGGACGCATTTGAAAGAAGACGAGTCACGCTTCGATCTCGCGTTCGCGCTCGCGGTCGACGCCGAACTGTTCCGCTTGGACGCCGTCGTAAGTTGGCTCGACAGCGCCGACGGCCGGCTACATCGTGCCGAACTCGAACCGGCGCCGCAAGACCATGTTGCACTACCGAGCATTCGACGAAGGACTGGAGCACACCGATGAGCATGCTGGAACTACGACAAGTATCAAAGAGTTACGGACAGGGCGCCAATGAGGTTGACGCCATTTCCGACATCGACCTGATTGTTGAACGCGGATCGCTCGTGGCGATCATGGGACCGAGCGGCTCGGGAAAGTCGACCCTCCTCACTATCGCGGGGAGTCTCGAGGAACCCACGACCGGTGACGTCATGATCGATGGGACTCGACTTTCGGGGATGTCGCGCAACGACAAGGCACGACTGCGCCGTCGCACGGTCGGCTACGTCTTTCAAGACTTCAATCTTCTGGCGGGCCTCACTGCGGTCGAGAATGTCTCTCTTCCACTTGAACTTGACGGCGTTTCGCAGAGAAAAGCGAGAGCCAAGGGAATGGCCGCCCTCGAAGGACTCGGTCTCGCAGAACGAGCCCTGAACTTCCCAGACCAATTGTCCGGCGGCGAACGTCAACGAGTGGCCATTGCGAGGGCGGTCGTGGGCGAACGAAGTCTGCTGCTCGCCGACGAACCATCGGGCGCACTTGATTCGGTAAATGGAGAAGCCGTGATGCGGATGATCCTGGCGGCGTGTCACGGTGGCGTCGCGGCCGTCGTGGTCACGCACGACGCCAAACTTGCCTCGTGGGCCGATCGCGTGGTGTTCTTACGTGACGGGAAAGCGGTCGACGAAACGTTGCCGCCTCCGAGTCCCGAAGAGCTGCTAAATCCCGACGTTACGAACCCGGCATAACGATGGACGACTTCAGGATTCAATCGGAGCGACGACCGTCGGACGACGGTCATCGACCATCAGACGGGGGTCTTCCCGCACGACGCGCTGTGACGCGTTGGGCGTGGCGCCTCTTTCGACGCGAATGGCGTCAACAGTTTCTGATCCTCGCGCTTATCACGGTCGCCGTCGCCGCGACGATCCTTGGGTCGTCGGTTGCCGTCAACAACCCACCGCCGAAAGACGCCGGCTTCGGCACGGCTCACTATTCAATCTCCTTCGAGTCCTTCGGCGCGAAGGTGCAGACCGTCTTGTCGAAGGTGGAGCGCGACGGAACCGTTCAGTTGATCGAGAACGAGACGTTCGCAATCCCTGGAACGATTGACACGTACCAACTTCGTTCACAGGCTGCTCACGGTCCCTACGCGGACCCGATGCTCTCGCTGGTGAGCGGGCACTTCCCCACGAGCGACGACCAGGTCGCAGTCACCAGCGGCGTTGCCTCCGCCTTTCGACTTACGGTGGGCAGGACTTGGCTCGTCGGGGGCGTTGAGCGCCATGTCGTCGGCATCGTGCAGAACCCGCAGAGTCTTCTGGACGCGTTTGCCTTGGTCATACCAGGGCAGGTCACCACTCCGTCGGAAGTCACGGCCTTGTTCGATGTCACGAGTTCCGAAGCGAGATCGATTGGGATAAGTCTTCAAGCCAACGTGCCGGCGTCATCACTCAGTACTCCGGCGTCGGTCGCGGCGGCGAATGCGTTGAATCCCGAGACCATTTCGCTCGCGGCCCTCATGCTTGGCATGTTGCTCATCGCGCTCGTCTCGATCGGCGGCTTCACCGTCCTCGCACAACGTCGCATGCGTTCCATCGGCATGCTCGAATCAATAGGCGCGACGGATCGTCACGTGCGTCTCGTCGTGAGTGCGAACGGAACCGTCGTCGGAATCGTCGGCGCGATCCTTGGTTTCATTGTCGGTTTCGCCGGATGGTTGGCCTATCGACCGAGCTTCGAGCAGAGCGCCCACCACCTCGTCGGCGTGTTCGCACTCCCCTGGCTCGTCGTAGTGCTAGCGATGGTTCTTGCCGTACTGGCGGCGTACTTCGCGTCGTCGCGACCAGCGCGCGCCATCACCAAAGTCCCGATCGTCCACGCGCTGTCCGGGCGCCCGGCCCCGCCTCGACAGATCCGTCGTTCCGCGGTGCCCGGCATCGTCTGCCTGGTTGTCGCTTTCTTGTTACTCGGCTATTCCGGCAGTACAGGCGGCGGCAATGGCAATGGGGGCGCACCCGAACTCCTCCTCGGACTCGTCCTCTTGATGCCAGGTCTCGTCCTGCTCGCGCCCTTCTTCTTGTCGTTGACCGATCGCGTAAGTCGCCATGCACCAATCGCGGCGAGGTTGGCACTACGTGACCTCGCCCGATACAGGGCTCGATCCGGTTCGGCGTTGTCGGCGATCAGTATCGGTGTCCTGATCTCGGTGATCGTGGTCCTTGCGTCGGCGTCGCGTTTCAGCAACGTCCTCGACTACGCGGGACCGAACCTCGCCTCGAACCAACTTGCTCTCCACACCGGCTTCCCTCCGCAAGGCGACGTCCTCGTGCATCGCAACGCCAAAGGACAGCTCGTCCGAGTACGACATCACAAGACGGAGACCGCGACACCGGCGCAACTCGCCGCAGGGGCAGAGCAGATCGCCAAGGGTCTCGACGCGCATCTCGTCGACCTCAAGACACCGAACGCCTATCTGAGTGGCAGGCAGGGTGGCCGGAGTTGGAGCGGACAGATCTACGTGGCGACGCCACAGTTGTTGCGCGCCTTCGGCATTAAGGAGTCCGCGATCGACCCGAAGGCGGACGTCTTGACGTCACGCCCCGGCCTCTCTGGGGTCTCGGGTCTCGTCATGGACTACGGGAGCGGCAACCCCAAGAATCCGAGCAGTGCCGGAGGAAGCTTCAGGGACCCGTTGGTCCAGGAGATCAGTGCGCTGCCCGGCGGGACCTCGGCGCCGAATACGGTCATCACCGAGTACGCGATGAAGAAGTTCCACATCTCAAGTGACACGAACGATTGGTTGGTCGTCGGCGCGCAAAGCTTCTCCGCTTCCCAGATCAGCAGTGCAGACCTCACAGCCTCGACAGCACAACTTCAGGTCGAATCGAGGAATGACATCCCCTCGGGTTCCACGATCATCAACTGGGCGACGCTGTTCGGAATCCTCATCGCTCTCGGCGTACTGGCGATGTCCGTTGGACTGGTCCGCAGCGAGACCTCGAGCGAACTGCGGACATTGTCTGCCGCCGGTGCGTCGAGTTACACGCGTCGGACGCTGACGGCCGTGACGGCGGGAGCACTCGGATTTCTCGGAGCGCTCCTCGGAGTTGTCGGCGGCTACGTCGCCATGATCGGCTGGCTGCGGAGCAACTCATTGAACGGCGGCATCTCCGCGCTGACCGACGTCCCACTGCGCGACCTGTCGCTCATACTCTTCGGCATGCCGATCATCGCGGCGATCGTGGGCTGGCTCCTCGCCAGTCGCCAGCCCGCCGTGTTAGGACGTCAGCCGATTGAGTGAATCGGCAAGGCCGAGGCAGGAGTGGTCGGACCGGTCAGAGGTTGCTCGCGCCCGGTTTGAGGCCGAGGACGCTGCGCAGTCCGAGCGTCGATTTCGTGATGTGTGGCGTCAGGGCACCGAGTGTGCGTGAGCGTACGGCCCCGCTCATGACGCCCGCCCCGTAGGCGACGTCGTCGGCCACGCCGAGGGGAATGTCGGTGGCGCGCAGCCTCGCCGAACGCCAGCGATAGGCCGTTCCGACGGCGAAGAGTATTAGCGCACGACGACGGAGTTTGGGATGAAGCGCACTGAGGAGGATCAAGACGCCGAACGTGCGCACCACCGCCCTCGCCATGAGCGGTCCGGCGCGAACCATCCCACGACCGACGAGTTCGCCCGCGACCTTGTCGGCGTTGTCCGTCGTCGCGAGCATTCGCTCTCGCAGTTGATCGCGGGCGGCGTGAATTATTCGAAGCCCGACCATGGGCTTGCCGACGAGGGCGGTGGTCCACGCGAGGAGGGTCCACGTGTCGGCTCGAAAGGGCGCGAGCCGCGCACCGTGTCGCTTGGCGAGCTCGCTCGAGGACTGCCCGTAGCGGATGCGCTGGCGCCACCACCCGCGCCACGAATCCCTCGCCCGGTGATTCACGACGACGTCGGCGACGTATCGGACGAGCCAACCGCGGTCGTGCAGTCGCCACACGAGGTCGACGTCCTCGCCGTAGCGCAGTGACTCGTCGAAGCCGTCTCCGAAGCTGCTGCGTCGAACGAGCAAGCACGCGCTCGGCACGAAGTGGACGATGGCGTTGGGGATGACGAGTGCGCTTCGATCGCCCATGTCGAGCGGACTGAACTGCTCTTCGAATCGATCACGCATCGACGATCCTCGCGCGCCGCGTATGCGCGGTGCGACGGCAGCCACCAGCGGGTCCTCGAAATGAGCCTGCAATCGGGCCAGCACGTCAAGCGCGTTGTCGAAGACGACGTCCACGTCGATGAACCACAGGAGCCGTCGCCTCGTCGCGCGGGCTCCGACGTTGCGCGCGCTACCCGGTCCGCGGTTCTCGTCGAGGCGTACGACGTCGGCACCAAAACGTTCGGCGCACTGCGCTACGGCGGAAGTGTCGCTCGACGCGTCGTCGACGACCGTGACGTGCAGGCCCCGCAGGGACTCGAGAAGAGTGGTCAGTGACTCGACGTCGTCGCGTACCGGGACGACCACGTCGACGTCCTCAACGTTGATGGCGCCGCGATAGAGAGGGTGAAGGAGGCCCTGTTGGACGAGCGTGCGGGCGAATCGCTCCTCACCAACGTGGACGTCATTGCCGTTGACCCATCGTTCGGCCACTGCCCGTGAGCCCCCCGGGAGTCGCAGAAGCCGCCACGGCGATCCACCGGTGAGGAGGTCGCGGTCGAGGAACTTCGCGTGCTCGTCGAGGATCACTCTCGTCCCCGTGGGGATCGGGACCTCGACGGGCAAGGGGGCCAGGGGGAGAAGTTGGCTCACGGGAGGAGTCTCGCACGATTTGGTTCAACGTCGGTCGCCCCAGGCGTCAGAATGGAAAGGTCCGAGGAGGAACGATGTCGACCGAAACCTTGATCGAAGAACCAGCTGTCGAGACCGAAGAGAGCGAGGAGCTTCTCGTCGAGGAGGTATCCATCGACGGACTCTGCGGCGTCTACTAGACGTGGCGTCGATAATCGCCGTCGCTTTTGACGCGACGGCACCGTGGCAGTTGAACAACCAGGTCTCCTTACGCGACGAATCCTTCGGCGCCCTGGCGTATCACCACGGCACGCGGCGCCTGGTATTTCTCAAGTCACGTGAACTCGTCGACGTCGTTCGTCGCCTGGCCGAGTTCGAAAGCGCCGAGGCCGCGCTCGACGCGTTGGTGCCCGAGGACCAACGCGGGCGCTACCTGACGGCACTGGCGTCACTGGCTCGATCGGAGGTGCTCCGTGGGCGCTGAGAGTTCGCTGCGGAACCGCTTCGAACGGGGCCTCGCCGCGCCGATCTGTCTCACCTGGGAGCTGACCTACGCCTGCAACCTCGCGTGCACGCACTGCCTCTCGTCGTCGGGTCGTCGTGACCCGAATGAGTTGACGACGGAGGAGGCCAAGGCGCTGATCGACGAGATCGCGGCGATGCAGATCTTCTACGTCAACATGGGCGGCGGCGAGCCGATGATGCGCCGCGACTTCTTCGAACTGATCGAGCACGCGGTCGAGCGGCACGTCGGCGTCAAGTTCTCCACGAACGGAACGCGTATCGACGGCGCAGCGGCGCGGAGGCTGTCGAGCATCGACTATCTCGATATCCAGATCTCCATCGACGGTGTCGACGCCGCGACCAGTGACCGTGTACGCGGCGTTGGCAGCTACGACAGTGCTCGTCGCGCCATGGACAACCTGAAGAGCGCCGACTTCGGACAGTTCAAGATCTCGGTGGTGATGACGAAGGATTCCATTGAACAGCTCGACGAGTTCGAGAGGCTCGCCGCGCACTACGGCGCCGAGCTGCGCCTCACGCGTCTACGTCCGTCGGGCCGAGGTGTCGATACGTGGCAAGAACTGCACCCGACGCTCGAGCAGAACCGACGATTATACAAATGGCTTCTCGCGCGGCCCAACGTCTTGACGGGTGATTCCTTCTTCCACCTCTCGGCGCTCGGTGAGTCTCTCTCGGGGCTCAACCTCTGCGGTGCCGGTCGCGTGGTGTGTCTCATCGATCCCGTGGGCGAGGTCTACGCCTGTCCGTTCGTCATCCACGACGAGTTCCGGGCCGGCAACGTGCGCGCGGCCGGATTCCGGGACGTGTGGCAGAACAGCGAACTGTTCCGCTCGCTTCGCGAACCGGGTAACGCGGGGGCCTGCACGTCGTGCGGCTCGTACGACGCGTGCCGCGGCGGTTGTATGGCGGCGAAGTTCTTCACCGGTCTCGAGATGAGCGACCCCGACCCGGAGTGCGTCTTCGGTCACGGCGAGGAAGCGCTCGCGGCCAAGCGGGTGACGTTACGACCGACGCCGTCGCCGAACCATTCCCGTCGGATACCGGTCGCCATCTCCGCGCGCTAAATCGGGGAAATTACGGCCTCGGGTAAAGTCGCACTGAGTCGAACGGGGAACTGATGGCGAGCAAGTGGTTTGAGTCGGTGGCCGTCGCCCAGCGTCGGGCCGAGAAACGTCTCCCCAAGTCCGTGTACGCGGCCCTGGTCGCCGGATCGGAAAAAGGACTCTCGTCGAGGGACAACCTGGAGTCCTTCGACCTCTTGGGTTTCGCGCCGCACGTCGCCGGCAACAAGCGCGAGCGCTCGATGGCGACGACGGTCATGGGTCAGGCGGTCTCGATGCCCGTGCTGATCTCGCCCACCGGCGTGCAGGCGGTCCATCCGGATGGTGAAGTCGCCGTGGCCCGGGCGGCGGCCAATCGCGGCGTCGCCATGGGGCTCAGTTCCTTCGCCAGTCGATCCATCGAAGAGGTCTGCGCGGTGAACTCTCAGGTCCTCTTCCAGATGTACTGGTCGGGGGACCGTGACACGATGCTGGCGCGCCTGGCGCGCGCCCGTGACGCCGGCGCCCAGGGGATCATCCTCACGCTCGACTGGTCCTTCGCCAACGGGCGCGACTGGGGCAGTCCGTGGATCCCGGACAAGATCGGACTGAAGGCCGTCGTGAAGCTCGCCCCGGAGGTCGCGACGCGCCCCCGGTGGTTTTGGTCCTACGCCAAGACCGGTCACCTGCCCGGTCTGTTCACGCCGAACATGGCCAAGTCCGGTGAGAAGCCCCCGACGTTCTTCGGCGCCTACTACGAATGGATGCAGAGTCCGCTACCAGACTGGGACGACGTGGCGTGGCTGCGCTCGAACTGGGAGGGACCGTTCATGGTGAAGGGCGTCAGTCGTGTCGATGACGCCAAACGGGTCGTCGACCTCGGCGCCACGGCGCTGTCGGTTTCGAATCACGGCGGCAACAACCTCGACGGGACACCGGCGCCGATCCGCGCGCTGCCGGCGGTCGTGGACGCCGTCGGTGACCAGATCGAAGTCCTGCTCGACGGCGGTATTCGCCGTGGCAGCGACGTGGTGAAGGCCCTCGCGCTCGGCGCGCGCGCCGTGATGATCGGCCGCGCCTACCTGTGGGGACTGGCGGCCGAGGGCCAGGCCGGCGTCGAGAACGTGCTCGACGTGTTGCGCGGGGGCATCGACTCGACGCTGCTCGCGTTGGGGAGGTCCGACGTGAGTGAACTCACCCGAAGTGACGTCGTCGCGCCCGAGGACTTCTTTCGACGGTTGGGTCCGTGAGTCGCGTCGCCATCGTGACCGGCGCGGCGCGCGGCATCGGTGCCGCGACCGTGGACGCGCTGGTGAACGACGGCTACCGGGTGATCGCCGTTGACCGCTGTCGTGACATCCCCGACGTCCCGTACGCGCTGGCGACGTCGGCCGACCTTGACGCCGTCGTGGCGCGCCATGGCGACTCGGTGCTCGGCCTCGTCGGCGACGTGCGCAGCGCGACGGACATGCAACTCGCCGTCGAGACCGCGACGCGCCACTTCGAGCGCCTCGACGCCGTCGTCGCGTGCGCGGGCGTCGTCGCGGGCGGCGCGCCAATCTGGGAGTTGACAGACGCGGCGTGGGACGCGGTGTGGTCCGTCAACGTCTTGGGCACACGCCGACTCGTCGAAGCGGCCGCTCCCACGTTGATCGCGAACGGTAAGGACGCGCACGGACGCATCGTGGCCGTTGCGTCGGCTGCCGGTCGCACTGGTCTTTTTCACCTCGCGGCCTATTCGGCGGCGAAGCACGCCGTCGTCGGACTGATCCGTGGCACGGCGATGGACCTCGCTCCTTATGGTGTGACTGCGAACGCCGTTAGTCCAGGTTCGACACGGACCGCCTTGCTGGATGCGTCGGCCAAGGTCTACGAACTCAATAGCGCCGAAGCGTTCGCGCAACAACAGCCCATCGGCCGACTCATCGAACCGGCTGAGGTCGCTTCGACGATCGCGTGGCTCTGTTCACCGGCCGCTTCCGCGGTCACTGGCGCCGACGTGGCCGTCGACGGTGGCATGACGATCGGCTGAGATTCAAATGTTGGCGCGCTGGCGACGGCCCGCTCGTGATGCGAAGGCGTCAAGTGCGTCGAGTACCTCTGGTGCACGCCACAGTTGGTCTCGCTTCTTGTTCGTGAACTCCACCAACACCTCGGCTGCCACCAGCGGTTTGATTGCTCGGTACGTGTTCTGCGGAGCGATCTCGAGTTCGGTCGCGATGAGCTCTGCGTTCACGACCGGGTGGCGCAGGATTAGATCAGCGATCCTCCAGGCATTCGCGTCTCGACGTGACGGGACGCGTCTCTGCCAATCATCCCTAATGCCCCGCAACTCATCGACGAGCTGACGCCCGTTGTCGACGGCGCTGAATGACGCGTCAGCGAAGCGTTCGACGATGGACGCGGGTTTACCTTGCCGGTACGCCGTGAGGGCGTCAAAGTAGGCGTCGATATTCGTGAGCAGGCCGGCCGAAACCGGCACGGTGACGTTTCGGGTGAGGCCCTTGTTCCTCAACTGAGCGTGCATCAGTGCGCGACCCGTGCGACCGTTGCCGTCAGGGAATGGATGGATGGACTCAAATTGAGCATGGGCGAGCGCAACGTGCGCCAGTACAGGAATGTCCTCTCGCTGTATGAAGGTCACGAGGTCGTCGATCAGTGTGTTCATATGTCGTTGATGTGGCGGGACGAACGCGGCGCCGTGAGGGCCGTAATCGCTGCCCCCGATCCATACCTGGTCGTGGCGCCATCGTCCCGTGATCTCGGGCTGTGTCGTGTCGAGCAATGCAGCATGCATCTCAAGAATCGCGCCGGCGTCGATGCGATCGGCTAACGCAATCGCTGCGGTCATTGCGCGTTGGTTGGCCACGATCAGTGACGCGTTGCGCCCTCCTGTCCCCAATTCAGCTTCGGCCACTTCGCGCGCCGACGCCGTGAGGTTTTCAATCTTTGACGACGCCGAGGACTCCGAGCGAAGCAGTATCGAGGCATACGGAGCGATTTCGTGTCCGGCGTCGGCGTCAAAGCGTGCGACCTCGGTGGCGGCGCCTTCGGCGTGCGCCAGTAGATCGGACGGCAGATCCGCGGCGATCGAACCAATCGACGGGACGAGGGCGGCCGAGTACGAACCCCGATGACGTTGGCGTACTCGACGCGGAACGAGCGCGTCCGGACTCGTCTCCCAAGCGAGAGTCTCGTATCCGAGCGCCGGCCATCGCGTTCCATCTAATACCACGGTGACCTCCTGTTATTGGTTAAGCATATAAGTGATACTAACGATATTGTGGTGTTCTCACATCGCTCTCACGCAATGTGAGTTGTTTACGGCAGGGGATGGGCCTGGAAGAAGGCCCACATCAGGGAATTTGCGTCGACGAGGTTCGATTGCGGTCCGAGCAGTGTCGTCAACGACGACGGCAGCGTCGGGCCGCCGGGCCATTCGTGGCCCTCGCCGATGATCTCGTAGAGCTCGACCTGCGCCTTGTTCGAACACCCCGAGTACGTCGTCAACTTGACGCCGGTCACCGGATTTGAGTGGGCGACCGACGTGCAATGGTCTTGGCTCGACCAGTCCTTGGCCGCCGTCGTCACCGAGTAGGTCCAATACTTCTGGCCGTGACCGGCGAAGGGATCGACCGGGTCGGCCGAGCCGTGAAACGAGATGACCGGCACCGCGCGAGTGGTCGGACAAGGCGTCGCTCGTCGAAGTCCGCTGACCGGCGCGACCGCGGCGAAGAGACCTGAATCATCACAGGCCAGTTGGCTTGCCATCCGAGCTCCGCCCGAGAAGCCGGTCGCGTACACCTCTTTGGGATTCACGCAGTACTTCGACTCCATGATGCCCACGAGCGACGTCAGGAACTTGACGTCGTTGGCCGACTTCGGAGGGACCTTGCCGCCACCGATCAGCGGCACGCCGGGAATGTTCCAGTCGAAGCCGAGGTCGTCGGAGATAAGCCCTTGCGGATAGGCGACGATGAAGCCGTCTTCATTGGCCGCGGCGTTCATCTTGGTGAACTTCTCTTGCTGGAGGGCCGTGCTCCCGCTGCCGTGCATGTTGAAAACCAGTGCGAGGGGTGTCGTCCCGGTCGAGCTCTTGGGCACGTGCACGATCACCGTCCGGGTGAAGCCGTTCACCTTCAGTGACAGCGTCGTCGATCCCGGTGACGTCGACGCACAGCCGGTGGACGTCGACGCTGAGGCCACTGACGTCGTACCGGCTACTACTGGAACCACACCGATGGCGACGAGCGAGAGGGTCGCGACGGATAGGACCGCTCCGGCGAGGCGGGCGCTCTTGTTCGCGATGACATTCTTCATTGGACGTCTCCTTCGATTCGATACCGGGCTCATTATATGCAACTAAGTTGCCTAAATGCTAGGGTGGGTGAATGACGGCGGATTCCGCTACCAGATTGCTCTTTGGCGACCTCTTGGCAATGGCTCGCGAACGCTGGATTCAAGCCATGGCCCGGCGATTGAGCGTCCTGGGGTTTGAGGACTACCGACGAAGTGACGCGCTGGTTCTGCGTTCGCTCCGCACGGGCGAGGTTCCGCTCGGGAGCCTGACCCAGATCCTTGGCCTCACGCGACAGGGAGCTCGAAAGGTTGTCAGCGGACTCGTGGACCGCGGCTACGCCCGAGTGACGTCCTCAACCTTGGACTCGAGACGTCGAATGGTGGCGTTGACGCCGAGGGGACTCGAGTACCTCGCCGCGGTCGTGGCGACGTTACGCGCATTGAATGACGAGGTCGTCGACGGTGTCGATGCCGACCAGCTTTCCGCGGCCTATTCGGTGCTCGAACACGTCAAGGACACCATATTGCGGTGACACCTCAGCGTCGCCCCCTACGAGCGAGATCGAATAGGCGACTCACCGGTGACGTAGGAGTCATGCTGACTGGC
>Ga0182015_10002411_pt1 | contig 22601 bp, 23 predicted proteins | sample 712P3MmetaG_FD_120478 | JGI IMG/M metagenome (GOLD analysis project Ga0182015, IMG submission 120478) | Permafrost microbial communities from Stordalen Mire, Sweden - 712P3M metaG | ecosystem: Environmental > Terrestrial > Soil > Wetlands > Permafrost | place: Sweden: Stordalen | collected...
CGGCGACGAGCAGAGTGTTGAGCGCGATCAACGCCGGCGGAATGTAGTTCCAGATCGGTTTGGCTGCCATGGTTAGCCCTCCTGCTTCAGTGGACGCAATCTTGTCCCGCTCTTTAACGCGGCCCGCCGCGCGCCGCCCTGTGCCTTGATGTCCCAACCCACCGTTTGCGCGAAGCCGAGCAGCGCGTCCTCGAGGACGGACATCTTGAGCCGATAGACGATTGTCCTGCCGTTTTTTTCGGCTTCGATCAGCCCCGCATTCTGGAGCACGGAAAAATGGGCGGACATGGTCGGCTTGGAGACGGCAAAATGGTTGGACAACTCACCGGCCGACATCGGCCGTTTGCGCAGCAGTTGTAGCACGTGGCGGCGCGTTGGATCGGAAAGAGCTTTGAACACGCTGTTCACAAGTCTATATTTAGCTAATCATCGAACTATTGTCAAGCGCCAATTTCGAGGTACCCGCAGTTTAAGAATGGGGGTGATTCCCCGGGAACGCCAGGCTCGTCCCAATAGGGATCTAACGTTTGTCGGTACTAATCCGAGAAACCCGCTGAGTCGGAGACGACGAACGAGCAGCAGGGCAAAGGGCTTCGGCCACAGGTCGGTGTGATGGCAAACGGTTTAGCGTGACATCAGAAATTGAACTTCCTGTTCGATTTCCGAGATCGCGATTGGAGCGAGACCAGCTTCAGACAATTTCTGATTAAGCCGCCGAAGTTTAGTTGTTTTGAACTCCTTCCATTCTGCGATGGCAGCTTTGACGCGCTGGCTGGATTCCGTGTAAACCGCAATCGCCTGCGAAGGCACAGCGCGATCTCCACTTTCGACCACACTCAGTGCCGAGGCCATATCAGCGAAAGCGTCCTCGAGACCTGAGGACTCCCCAACGGCTCCTGGCTTGGTTTCTATCTTTGAAATTTCAGTTTGAGCATCCGCGAGCGCCGGCTTAATCGCCGAATCTTTCTCGCCGGCCTTCTGCTGCAGATCGGCCAGCTGTTTCCGTAGCGAGGCGATCTCCGCAAGTGCGCGCCGTGCTTCCGTGGTTTCGGCGAATATCTGTCGACCGAGTTGCAACTGCTGGTGAAGTATTTCGGGAGTGGCGCCGGAACGGGGGTCCATCACGACTTCTAGAGGCTGAGTCTGCACCTTTCCGTCAACTGTGAGTCTAACTGTATAGATCCCCGGCACGACTTTAGGTCCTCTGGGATTGCGGAATTCCGATTCTTCGTCCACGCTCGGTCCTCCGGAGCTGCACCAACTAAGATCCCAGACAAAGCGCTGCAACCCAGGATTGGTTTCGAGGACTTCCGGCTTGGGGAACCAACGCTCGGCAATGGGCAGCGGTGGGTGTTTTTCCGGATGTTTGTCTTCCGAAGAGAATTTGTGGACGAGATTGTGTTGCGCATCGAAAATCTCCAGCGAGACAGTGCTAGCGGAAGACTTGAGGAAATAGTCAAGGATGGCGCCTGCAGGCGGGTTCTCGGCGGTTGGTTCCTCTGGTGGAAGAGGAGTGCCCGGGAATGAGTCGTTATCAATGCGATATGCTGGCGCCGGATGGTAAAGCCAGAATGCATTATCCTTCTCGGCGTCGAGCGCCTGGCGAAGCGGCGTGATGTCGTCCAGAATCCAGAAGGAGCGGCCGTGGGTAGCGACTACTAGATCGTCCCCGTGCATTGTAAGATCGCGGACGGAAGTCACCGGCAAATTGAGTTGCAAAGACTGCCAAACGCCGCCGTCATCGAATGATACGTAAACCCCCAATTCAGTTCCGGCAAAGAGCAAACCCTTTCTCTCGGTGTCTTCGCGGATGCCGCGCAGGAAGGCGTTTGCCGCGATGCCATTGGCAATCAGTTGCCACGTGGCTCCATAGTCGCGGGTTCGATAGACATAGGGTGTCTGGTCATCCCGTCGGCTGCGATCTACAGCCGCGTAAGCAGCCGCGGGATCAAAATGCGAAGCTTCGATAAAGGAGATCTTGCTCCACGCTGTCAGGCCGGCGGGCGTGACATCTTTCCAGGTTTTCCCACCATCGCGGGTGAGATGAATGAGTCCGGTATCGCTTCCTGCCCAGATCGTGTCGCTGTTGAGTGCCGATGCCGCAATCGTGAATACGACGCCATAGCCTCGTTGCTTCGCGTTCTCGCTCGTCGCTACTCCTTCCGCTTTGTCTCCCGGCTGCTGTGTGGATCCGGTGAGATCGGGGCTGATGCTCTGCCAGTGCAGACCACCATCGAGAGTTTTCATCACATATTGCGTTCCCAGGTAGAGCGTTGTGGAATCAGCCGGGGAAAAAATGAGAACTGGGGTCCAAGGGTCCCTATACTTGCGCTGATTGATCTCGGAACCAAATGTCGGTACCGGCCACGGAGTCACATCCTGGCTGAGTCCAGTTCGCCTGTTGTAACGGCTAACCGAGCCGTAGGTTCCGCTCAGATAGATGATGTTCGGATCCTTGGGATCGGGCGCCATGTACCCACTCTCGCTCCCGCCCGCGGGAAACCAATCGCGCGCGGTGATCTGATTGTGATCGGTGCGGCTGGGTACGGCAGCGCTTCCGCTATCTTGTTGCGCGCCGTACACGATGTAGGGAAACTGGTTGTCGGTGATGACATGATAGAGCTGTGCAGTGGGCTGGTTGTACCACGTGCTCCAGGTCTGGCCGCGGTCCAGGCTGACTGTGGTGCCCTGATCCGTTCCAAGAACCATGCTGTCGGAATTCTTGGGATCGACCCATATCTGATGGTAATCGTCGCCGCCAGGCGCGCCGCGAACAATTGAAATTGTCTTTCCTCCATCTTCGGATCGATAAAGAGCGACGTTTGGGATGTAAGTCACGTCGGCATTTTGTGGATCGATGGTGACGCTGTTGAAATACCACGCTCGGCTGATGAGACGCGGGTCTGCGTTTACAAGAGTCCAGGTATCGCCTCCGTCGTCGGAGCGATACAAACCTGACTTCTTTGCCTGGATGAGGGCGTAAACGCGTTTACCGTCTGGCGCAACGTCGACTCCGACGCGTCCCCAATCACCCTCAGGCAGCCCTTTGTTGAGACCAGACCAAGTCTTGCCCGCATCTTTTGAGCGGTAAAGACCACCGCCGGGTCCATCGATGGGAGCATAAGTGCTCCAGGGAGGGCGATGCGTATTCCATGTTCCAGCAAACAACAGCTGCGGGTTGTGGGAACAGATCGCCAGATCTGAAATGCCGATCTCAGATCCTCTATCTAGAACCTTGGCCCAATGCGTCCCTCCATCGACGGATTTATAAACCCCACGCTGTTCGTTTGGTCCATAGGCATGGCCGAGAACACCCACGTAAACTACATTCGGGTCTCGCGGATCAACCACGATGCGGCTGATTTGGCGCGTGTCCTCTAGGCCCTCGTGGGTCCATGTCGAGCCAGCGTCCACGGATTTGTAAACCCCATTGCCGGAGGACAAGTCGGATCGAATATCCGACTCGCCCGTTCCGGCGTAGATTGTCTTTGGGTCCGACGGCGCCACAGCAATGGCGCCGATCGAACCGACAGGCTGGTTATCAAAAATCGGCTTCCAAACCGTTCCTGCGTCGGATGTTTTCCAAATACCTCCGTTGACCGCGCCGAAATAGAAGGTCGCCGGGTCGCCCGGTACGCCGGCCACGGCAACCACTCGACCTCCGCGGAATGGGCCAATGAGTCGCCATTTGAAGCCGCTCATCAATTGCGGCGGAACCGACTGGGCAACTGCGGAGTCCGCAAGTAAAAGAAGGAATACTGCGATGAAACTCTGGTGCAAACACGACCGTAGTTTGTGCAAGTGGCAATCCCTCGTTCGCTAGCCAGTTTACTGGAAATGCAGTATGGCGTTTGACCGAGAGCGGAGATCAAGGAAGCTGACCGGATTGGTATCGTGAAGTCGGCAAGTGTTTACGAATCTGTTCGCTTTGACTTGCACGAGAATCCGGCACCTAGAACACATGCCCCCCAGCATCTTTTGAAACGCTTGCCAATCCAATTCGTGGATGATCAAGGACGTGGTTCAACCTCCGGATGGCTCGTCACTCGGGCACAATCTCTCCGTCTGGCTGAAAAGCCTTGGCGTAATTGGAGGCAGCGGCACAATGAGACGAAACATTTTGTTTGATACATCAAACCGTTTGTTACAATCTCGCGCCTATGGTGGACTCGCGGATCAGACGTCTCTTGGATGCCTATCCGGCTATCTTTCTCGCCTGCCATCGCCGACATGTGCGCGAGGACGAAACTGGAAAAGCCATCACTGAACGCCAAGCCAGCGTTCTAGATCATCTGCATGCGACGCGCCCGACGACCCTATCGAAGCTGGCAGAGCACATGGGCGTGGGCCGGTCGACGATGAGTATAACCGTGGCGCGATTGGTGCGCACCGGATACATCACAAGCAGCCGAGACAAGAACGACGCGCGCTGTCTCAGCTTGACCTTGACGCCAGCTGGAGTGCGGGTGAAGGAACAAAACACAGTTCTTGAGCCAGAACTGGTAAGAGAGATGTTTCGCACGATGCGGCCCGGAGAATTAGAAACTGCACTGCAAGGCCTCGAATGCATAGCGAAATACGCTAGGATCCTGCTTCGCCGACGAAAGAGAGGACGTGACGGGTGAGAATTCTGCTAGTTCTGGTCGCTGGTGTCGTCCTGCTGGTCATTTCCGTCATCGTGATCGGCTCGTTGCTACCGAAACGGCACGTTGTGTCGCGCAGCGCTTCTTACCGGGCGACGCCTGAACATCTTTTTGCCCTGATTGCGGGCCCGCAAGATTGGCGCCCAGACGTACTGCGCTGCGAAGCTGTTCCGTCCGTCGATGGTCGAGAGTTGATGCGCGAAACCACGCGCAACGGTGAAACCATTACCTATGAACAGCTGGATCGCATGCCTCCCAAATCAGTAAAGCGCCGCATCGCCACCGAGAACCTGCCCTACTCCGGCGCATGGACTTACTCGCTCCAGGCCCACGACGGAATGACCGTCGTCCAAATCACGGAAGACGGCCAAGTCTACAATCCAGTATTCCGGTTCGTGTCGCGTTTTGTTCTTGGTCATACGCGCACGATGGACATTTACCTTCGTGCATTGGGCAAAGCGACTGGACAGGAGGTTGAGGTCAAAGATTAAGCTCGCAGCACCGAAAGGGTTCGCTGTCCCGCCTCAGCTGGAAATGGAGCAATCGTTTTTTCGCTACGATAGCGGAGAGAACGTATGAGAAAAGAGTGCAAGCACTACACCGCGAACAGAAAGTAGCCATCCTGAGGCGACACCTTTAGACAAAGGTCCCCGTTTGTGAGGAAAATCGACCACAACCAACTATCTTCTATTGCTGGCCGAAAGAGTTTTTTTGAGAACGGAGCTTCCGCCTTCCAGGCGAAGGAGCGTCGCGCCCGTCAGATCGAGGAGAAGCAGAAGCCGATCAAGTTCTTGGAGAAGAAAGTCCAGGCCATGGACGAAGTCCTAGCCGAACTGATGGCCGAGGATATCGCGCTAAAAAAAATCTTGGTGAGCTCTGACCAAGAGTTGGGTGCCGCATGATGCGCGGGATCAGGTCGTGGATTTTGTCCGACGCAGGATTTCCCCTCCAGTCCTGGTCTCATTGTTCTTCTTTCATTTTCTTGCAAACTAGCGTGGCGTGCCCCGTCTTTGAATCGATCACGGTGGTCATGGGCAGACACCTGCAGGTCACCGTGTTGGCATTTTCCTGCTTGACTACCACACAGTGTTCGATGAGCTCGGCACTGGGTGGCGGCGTCTGACTCCGTATGGGAGGCGGGGTCGGCATGGGAGGCGGGGTCGGGGTCGCCGCAACCGGCTGCTTTTTCTCCGCACAACCGGCCAGAAGCAGGCAAAACACCAGCGCAGTTTTCTTCATGCTCTCTGTTTTCGCTCGCGCGCGCCCGCTTGTCGATGGCAATCTTGGTTACACGCCTCGACGCGGACACCCGTGCGAAGGTGGGGCAGCTTGTCGTCGGCGGATACTAGGTAGATGGCTGCGGTGAAAGTCGCGGCTGCCCCCCCCGAAGCCCGTTTTGTGGGTAACTTCCGGTTAAGATCGACCACGTACCCCGAACCTGACCTTTGCGCTTCCGGGAACCTCATTTGCGCAGGTAAAAGTAGATCCGGCCGGCGCGTTCCAAGAAAACTCCGGCGTTCCATTACTAGTTCGATGGACCTAATCGAGGTGTTCCTTTTGTTGCGCTCCTGTCCTTCTTTAGTCCTTTCTTTCGCTCAGGGGCTGGTTTGCTTTGCATGCCGCGACGTTTTTTAGCGCGCCCTACTGAACATGAATCGCGTCGTTCGCGTTATCTGAATCAGACCCGCGTTAACTGCTGTGATTAAGCCTGAAGCGCAGAGGCGAAGCCATCAGACGAAGGTATCGATCGATACCTCGTCTCACCCGCAATCGGGGCAGTGAGGAATATCACCGAAAGCCTCATTTTGAAACCGCCGACGACCTCATCAGGGAGTGGGTCGTTATTGTCGCCTAACCTGAAGTTACTTTATTATGAGCCCGCCTTGAGCCGCCAAACGGGAGAGAGCGCTCATTGCGTTTCTGATCTTCGCTTACTGCCAGGGGCCAAACGCTGCCTGTCTTCATTGTCTATTTTCGAGAGCGTGTTGAGCCACTCCTCGACTGCCACAGGTTTAGGGCATTGTTAGGTTCGCTTTAAGGAGGCTATATTTTACGAGCGCATCAACGGACTTATATCTGGAGGGGTTGGAACGGCAGGATTTTGCTGAGAAACTCAGCAGGATCGCCAGAAACCAGCCGACGGCTTCGTACGCAGCATGTTCAAAAAGCCCCAGCCCGAGGACCACATAAAGCGCATCGTCGACGCCTCCACCGATGTCCCCGCCGACACCGCGGTCCTGCTCAACTACAACATGACCGCCGTAAAAGATTTCTCCCCCGGCCTCACCAGCCTGGCCAAAATGAAGACGAATCAGCCCGTCCTCTTCATGTGCCAGCCCGAGTCGCAACCCAGCGCCGACTACCTGCAATCCAAGCTAGGCGACAAACTCCGCCTCGAAAACTTCGAAGGCGACGGCCACGCCCCATTCGTCGACAACCACGAAAAATTCAACCACCTGCTGAAAGACTTCCTGCTAACCAGCTGGTCGTCGCATTTGAGAGGAACCGAACCTTGCTTTCTCGACTCGGAAAAACACTGCTCACAAGCACCCTGGCGTTGTACTTCCTGCTGTTGGCTTTCAACAACACGATCGACTATGGGACCAATTTCAAATTTGTCGAACATGTCCTGAGCATGGACTCGATCCCCGCCGATCCGCATGTGCAGTGGCGGGCCATACGCACCCCTCAACTGCACCACGTCGCATATTGGACGATCATCCTATGGGAACTCATGACCGGCTGCATCTGTGGGCTCGGCGCGAAACGCCTGTTTTCCGCGCTTCGCTCCAAACAGGAATTTGCGGTTGCGAAAACACTGCCCATAGCCGGTCTTTGGCTGGGATTGCTGCTCTGGGCGCTTGGGTTCATCACGATTGGTGGAGAATGGTTCTTGATGTGGGAGTCCAGCGTATGGAACGGCGAACTCTCGGCCCTGCGCATGTTCATCCTGAATGCATTCGCATTATTATTTCTTTATTTGCCGGAACCTGCCGAGACCGAATCGAGCCTGATGACGTTGTAGCCGTGTAGATACGACCTGAGAGAAACTTGTCGTCTCTGCCGTAAAGTGGTCTGTACGATTTTACGTATACGCGATAATGGTCCTAGTGAAAGAATCTCCGATCTGTTTATCGTCCTGGCGGCCCGCTGTAGATGCCAGCTACGCAGAGACCGCGTTGTTATAGGAAAATCCGAAATAGGCGTCCGGAGTGCGTGGACGTGATGGAGACTGAGCCAAGTGCTCGTTTCCAGAATTCAGCCCCCGCGCATGATAACTAGAATCGCGCCGGTTGAACCACCGCCACCTCGCTGCCGTCGGGGACAATGAAGGCATCCACACGCAGGCCGTCGGGCAGTTGCGCGCCGGGATCGAGCTCGACCAGCGTCTCGAGAATCTTCGTATCCACTCTTTCCGTCGGCTCGTCGGTGCGGATGTTCTTTGGGCCAAGCTGCTGACCCACGCGCACCACATGTCCCCAGAACTTCTGCTTGCCGAATGCGTCCGCGGTTACGTAGGCCCTTTGTCCGCCCGCACTTTGCTGACATCGGTTTCATCCACATCCACGCGCACACGCAAGGCCTTCCGATCGCCGATGGTCAGAACAGGATCGGGGACAGTGGATGAGTTCGAAACGCTCTCTCCGCTGCGATGATGCTTCCGCAGTACGCTGCCGTCAATGGGTGAGCGAATGAAAGTCTTTTCGTAGTGCGCTTGCGCCTCTTCGAGCTGCGCTTTCGCCAACTGCAAATCGGCTTCCGCCAGAGAACGGTCTTCCTCGCGAGCGTGATCGTCGACCAGCAAGTTTTGTTGAACCGCAGCTTCATATTTTGCCTGGGCGACGTCGGCCTCACTGGCGTAACGATCGAGTTCCTCGCGTGAAACCACTCCCGCGGCGAAAAGTTCCTGCCGGCGGCGCGATTCGGATTGTGCATTCTCCATCACCGCTTTGGCCTCATCCACCGAGGACCAAGCTTCGTTACGTTCCTGGCGGCGAGCGCCGTTGATCACTTTGCGCAAGGCCGCATCTTTGGCCACCACACCAGCCTTGGCGGACCCGACTTCCGCAAGGTAGTCGGCGCTCTCCAGTTCGGCAAGGACCTGGCCACGGTGGATCGCGTCCCCTTCCTCAACGAGAACAGATTTCAAGCGGCCGCTCAGCTCAGACCCAATCTTGATATCTTCCGAGTACGGTTCTACGCGCCCGGGACCGGCGATCAACGCTCGTTCGTGCTTTGGCGGACCCGCACTCGCGGCCGCACTTTCATGAGCATGCCGCGATCGAAACACCAGGGACACCGTCAGCAGGAAAGCTGCCAGGCCAATGAGAATTAGGTTTCTGTTCTTCGCGAAGGTTCCAGAAATGTTTGCCATGACAACTACCACCTCACAAATTCGGTTGCGCCTTCTCAGTCTATGTTTAGGGTTGATTGCGAGAAGGTGTGCGTCAGCATTCCCGCCGGAACCGGCTCCCGGCGCAGCGCCTCAGGTCTAGCAATGGCTCCATCTTCGATTTTCACGATGCGGTCGGCGAAACTCAGCACGCGAGAATCGTGCGTAACCAGCACCACCGCGCGGCCGCGCTTATGCGCCAGTTCGCTCATCATCTCCATCACGTTCTTGCCTGTGAGAATCCAATGCTGCAGTGGGCTCATCGGCAAGAATAATTTCGGGATCTCCCGCCAGCGCCCGCGCAATTGCGATTCGCTGCTTCTGTCCTCCACTCAAGTCCGAAGGAAAACTCCCGTACTGACCGCCCAGGCCAACCTGATCCAGCAATTCGGCCGCGCGCTTTTTTGCAGACTTCGCGTCCGCCCCCTTCAGGTCGAGCATCAGTTCGACGTTTTCGCCCGCGCTCAATGTGGGAAACAGGTTGAATCCCTGAAACACGAAGCCGATGTGCTCGAGACGGATACCAGGCAATTGTTTTTCTGTCATCTGAGTAATCTCTTTCCCCGCTATCCGCACACTTCCCGAGCTTGCCGTGAGGATGCACCCCATAATCGAAAGGAGCGTAGTTTTGCCGCTTCCCGATGGACCCATCAACATGAGAAGTTCTCCGGCGTGAACATCGAGGTCAACTCCGCTAAGAGCGAGTGTTCCCGTGTTGCCCTCAGCGTAGGTCTTCGTGAGTTGGCGAACTTCGATTGCCGGGTGCACTGCCATCCGATCCGCTCCTTAGCACAACCACAGTGCTCTTAATTCAGTTGCGGCGACCGCAACAATCCAACGCCGAGGGTGACGACTCCGACTGCCAGAACGAGCGCGCCCGCGTAAATCAGAGAGGCGGCTCCGTTGACCTGATGGGCGCCCGGTTGCGAGAAAAAGAAACCAGACGAAATCAGAATCGCGGCAAGTGGCACTGCGATTCTGACGAGCCAGAGCAGGGACGAAGGAAGAGTGGCTCCGTCTGCCAACACCTGGCAAATCAGCGAAAGAATCACAATCACCCCCGCGTGCGCATGCCCGGCGCGAAAGAGATTCTGGCGTAACGGGTTGTCCATGTAGCCGCTACCCTGGTTCATCAGCGACGTCAGTAGAAAATATCCACCGTACTGGATCGTAGGTACGGTAATGAGGATGATGCCCGACATTATTCTGGCTTCACGAGTCACAGTCCCTCCTTCACCAGGCCAAATTGAACCTCCGAAGATCAGCCCTTAAACACCATCGCCGGATCGATGCGCGTCACCTTGTTGATCGAAACCAGCGCAGCTCCAATGCACATGGCCAGCGTCAAGAAAAACATTCCCACTGCCATCGACATGGGCATCAGAATCGCAGCGCCGCCTTCTTGGCTGGCCCGCACCACGAACACACTCACGATCATCCCCAGGACGTACCCGATCACCGCGCTGATGGCCGCCTGCTTCATGATGACTTTGTAGACGTAGCTGTTGGGCGCGCCCATCGCCTTCAATGTTCCAAACTCGCGGATGTGGTCCATTGTCGTGGCATAAATGGTCTGAGCCACGACGACGAATCCAACCACCAATCCCAGTACCACGGCAATCAGCACGGCCACACCCGCACCGGTTGTGAACATCCAGTAGAAGCGCGTCATGTGGCTAAATTCGGACGTCGTGAACACCTCGACGTCTTTCACGCGATCCAGAAGTTCCCGCCGCACTTGCTCAAGATTCGCTCCCGGCGCCAGCTTTGCCAGGATGAAATAGGTTTGGTCCTCACCCAATCCCGTATAGGTCTGAGCGTTCTTGAAGGTTGTAAAAACATAAGGAGAGGTCGTGAACGACCGAATGCCACGCGTGAAACCCACCACCCGCGCCCGATGGCCGTTGATCTCAAAAACCTCGCCCTCCCTAGTGACGCCAAGCTTCTTCTTATAGAGCTCGTCGAGGATGATCGCGTCCGGCGATTTTAAGTCTTCAACCCGCCCCTCAACCAGATTCCATGGCCGCTCCATCGGATCGTCCACATTGAATCCGACGATCTGTACCGAATCTTCACCGCCGTCGTGCCGCTTCCATTGCGTCCAGTGGGCGACAAGTTTCTGCGCGTCGGAGACGCCCGGCACGGCTCGAACCTGATTCAGCTTCCGCTCGCTGAACGGGACGCCCTGCTCTATGTAAGGCACATTCTTGGATGTAATCCACAAGTCGGCGCCCGAATGATCGATCAGTCCTGACGTGGTCACCGTGAACCCGACAAACAATCCCAGCTCCACCACGATCAGCACCACAGCGAACACAATTCCTGTAAGCGTAACCGCGAGCCGCACTTTGTCGTGAAACAGGTTTCGCTGCGCCAGAGGAGGCATGTCATTTCACCTCCCGCACCAGCCCGCGCAGGGTCACATCGAGCATCATCTCGGCCCGCTGCTGCAGCGGGCGCCAGTCCACCCATGGATCCGAGCATTTGGCAATATTGAGCGCAATCACGCCATGCACAGCCGCCCACAGCGTCTGTGAAATCAGCTCCGCATCCTGCAGTTCCTCGCGAAAACGCTCCGCGTCGATAGCCCGCTGCACCGCCCTCTTCAAGAAGGCGTAGGCGTCCACCTCCGGATTGCCCATGACCTCGCGATCTTCCTCGTCCGGCTCGTGCGGAGGATGAGGCGTCATGAACATGAACTTGTAATGATTCGGATAGCGCACACCAAACTCCGTGTAGGTTCTGCCGATCTGCTTGACCCGTTCAATAGGATCTGACGACATCGCCGAACTCTGAAAGACTTCGGCGAGACGGGCGTAGTCTTGCTGGCACAGTTCGTGGAACAGCTCCTGTTTGTCGGCAAAGTAGACGTAGATGGCAGTCGGCGAGTACTCGATCTTCTCCGCCACCCGGCGCATGGAGACCCCTTCGTAGCCCTCGGTCACAAACAGCTCACGCGCTGCGTCGAGGATCTTGTCGCGGGTCTCCGACTTCTCTCGCGCCCGTCTTTCCTTGACTCCCATATAACATCGATCCATTAGTTAACGATGTTAAGTTACTGCACAACGGTCATTCTTGTCAAGAGGAAAGTTATGCACGCCCAATTCTGGCTAGATTCCACGCAAGTGCCCGGGTGGACTCCCGACGACGCTGGCCAAAAGTCGGCGTGGGAGACATATGGTTCGCTCACGCCCGGATCTCCTCTTTATCTTTGATCTTTGGCAGCAGCCGATGCTTACGTTTCCGGAGTTGACTCGCGGTGAGCCTTCAATGGCCAGTTCTCCCACCGGCACTCAGTCAGTCGTGCCAGCAGCGATCGCGGGCGCGAATCTGATCGCAGCTAAGTCGTTCGCGGCAGCGTCAACAGAATGCGGGATCCAGAAAACGTGGCGTCTCGTACTGGACAAACGAAATAAAACGATATAAATAGTAATTTCCCGATACTCGCGGAAAGATGTGAATCTCATCTCGTTCGAGCTCCAGGAAGGTTCTGCTAAACGTAGTTGAACCACGAGTGAGGAGACCCCTTCAAATGCAGCGTCGAGATTTCCTAAAAAGCACTGTCGCGGTTGCGGTAGCTGCAGAACTTGGAATAGGTAAAGCGCAGGCGAAGGTTCCCGCCCACAATTGGGGAAACTACGACTTCGGCTCCGGTCCTCAGGTGACTGATCGGCTCAATCAGGGGCCGTTCCCTCAATATCCACCGGATGCCATTATCCCCACCGACGACGTAGTGATGACCACTACTTCTTCGGACGACTCCGTGCCGAACTATGGCAAGGGACTGGTCACCTACATAACGGCAGACAGTGGCACGGAAGAAATCAAGTCAGACAATATTCCGCAGGCGATCGAAGACCTGGTTCGATTTCCCCTGGGCCAGCAGCTTTACATCCGCCCGACCTGGAGAGAAGTGCAGCCGCGTCCCGGACGACTGGAGCTGCCCGACTACGTGAAATTGGTTTTTGAATTAGCGAAGAAAAACAACAAGCGGATCGGATTGCGAATACAGATGTGCGCACCAGATTACAAGCACGAAGCCGCTTTGCCAGATTTTGTCCTGGAAAAAGTGCCGAAAGTTGATCTGGTGGCATTGAGCGATCAGGAGAGCATCGCGGCGGGAAAGAGATTTTTGGAGAACCCGCACTCGCGTTATCAGCCTCGGTACGACCATCCTTATTTTCAGCAAGCATTCAAGGAGCTCGTGGGACATCTGGCTGCAGAAGTCGATGGCAATCCGCTCATCGAGTTTATTGACACCTTTATGTATGGCTTCTGGGGTGAAGGGCACACCTGGCCATTCGGCAACAATCCTTTCCCTGACTACCTGACTGCCGAGCGCACCTGGACCAACATGCTCGAAATCCAGCTCGAACACTTCAAGAGAACTCCTCTGCTGACCAACACGCAACCAGATTACAGTCGGGTTGGTAATTCGGAGTTGTTAGACCGCACGGTCCGCAGCAACAATTGGATTCGCAGCGACACCATCTTTATCGAGAACGAGCAGATTGAAGCGCTCAGCAACCGCCCGCCCTGGATCGCCGCATTGCTCGAGCAAGGGCTTCCGGGGAAACCTCCCGATCCGAACGCCGCACAGGATTGGATATCTCCGGCGGAGAACATGATCGATCATGTGATCGATATCGGGGCGAATTACTGGTCGCTCTGGAATTTTCACCAGATCAGCGCAAGAAACCTGCTGAGCTACTACCAGGCTTATCCGTCAGCGTTCGACCGGATCAATCGTCGAATTGGATATCGGGTGCGGCCATCTTTCATCTGGAGCTATCAGGACAATGGTTACCAGGGGCTAATTGTCGGCTTCGCAAACGACGGTATCGCGGGTGTGCCGGGCGTATTGAGGGTGACCGTGGAGAGCCAAGACGGAAAGGCGCTCAAGAGCGGTTGTCTGGACGCCGGCTACCCGTTACCGGGCAAGATTCGGCAAGCGCAGTTTGTGCTGCCGCAAGGGATAGATTGGGAGGAATTGAAACTTAGGGCCGAGATAGAGGTAAAGGGAATGCGCTATCCCGTACGTTGGGCTTGTCATCAGAAGCTGAACGATGACGGCTCACTCACGCTACGCCCCAACCTCCAGCAGCACGTTTAGGCTGCAGTTGTGCTGCTCCCGGACGCGCGCGAATTCCAGGCCCATGACGAAAACATCCGAATGCTCGCACGAGAATCCGGCACCTAGAACACACATGCGTCCAAACATCTGTTGAACGCTTGCCAATCCAATTAGTGAATGATAAAGGGTTATCGCCACCCTCGTGCCAATCTCGAATTCTCCGAGTTCTAGACTTCTAAGCCGCATCGTCTGCGACTGAGAGTCCCAGGTGCTGTTTTTGGATAACGCCCGGGTTGCCGGCAAACCTCGGAGAATCGTCGGACGGGGATGATGGTCTTCCTTGAGCATATATAATGGCGCGCACGGATGTCGCTGGTATCTGACACGAAACTGAAACAAGTTGAAATGAGCGGGCGGCATAGCGGGCACTGGCGCGCAAAACGCACCGGTCCCTTTCATCGCACCGCTGCGCCGAACAGGCTCAAACGGTTTCAGCTTACGGGAGGAAGTCCATGATAACCCTGTTCTCTCCGAAGTGTCTCTTCCCTGCAGTGCTCGCAATCACTACCATCGCAACCGGTGCGCTTGCGCAGAACCCATCCGCGCCAGCTATGGCGCTAGTAGTTGATGAAACACAGGCGGCGCGGCGAATCGCGTTTGTGCATGAGGAGATTCGAGTACAGCCCGGCGCGCTCGCCCTCGCATATCCACGTTGGATTCCGGGCGAACACGGACCAACAGGTCCCATTCAACAAATGGCCGTACTACGCATCCGTTCCGGAAACTTGACTCTGCCCTGGACCCGCGATCCTGAGGAGATCTACACGATTCACGTTGAAGTTCCGCCTGCTACCGATCGGATCACCGTCGATTTCGATGGGTTGCTGGAAAACACGGTTTCCGATCATCAACTCTTGCTGGCATGGAATACCACCGTGTTGTACCCGCTCCATATCGACAAGCGGGAGTTAATGATTGAACCATCGGTTGTTCTGCCTGCACACTGGCAACAGGGTAGCAGCCTGCAGGTCACCAGTCAGAACGGTGCGCGCGTGAATTTTGCTCCGGTTTCGCTGGAACGGCTGATCGATTCGCCGGTGCTGGCCGGCGAGTTCTTCCGCGCCGTGCCCCTGAAGTCGGATTGGCCGGCGGAGCTCGACATCACAGGCGACAGCCAGGCCGCGATCGACAAAGCCGATGACGCTAACGCGTTCGCTCTCTTTGGGAGGCTGGTGGATCAGGATCGGGCGATGTTCGGCTTCCGGCACTGGCGGACCCTACACATTCTCGTGTCGCAAAGTGAGGCCCGGCCGTTCGACGGGCTCGAGCACGAGGATTCGCCGTACAACGCAATGGGCGACGCCGCACTTTCAAAGAAAGAGCAACTGCAAAAATTCGGCTGGCCCTTGCTCGCGCATGAGCAATCCCATTCTTGGGACGGCAAATACCGGCGTCCGGGAGAGCTCTACTCAAAGCCCGACTATCAGGGGCCGGAGCGGACATCACTACTCTGGGTCTACGAGGGTCTAAACCAATATATCGGGATGCTGCTGGCCACGCGCGCGGGCTTCAATGACGCAGCCTACATGCGCGACTTCATCGGGCGCACAGCTGCGGATCTTTCTGCAGAACCAGGTCGGGCTTCAACCCCTCTGGTTGACACGGCGACGGAAGACTGGGTTTTGCGTGCGCCCGACGTTGGATGGTCTTCGCTGCGCCGTGGACAGGATTACTACGATGAAGGCGCCCTGATCTGGCTTCGCGTCGATACCATCATCCGCGAACAAACACAGGACCGCCGGTCACTCGATGATTTCTTGCGGAGTTTTCTCGGCCAGCGCGACAGCGATCCGATCGTCGTGCCCTACACGCGGGAAGACGTGGAAGCGTCGTTATCGGCAATCTGTCCGTTTGACTGGTACACCTTCTTTGAGACGCGCGTTTATCAGGTAAACAATAAGCCGCCGACCGACGGTCTTGAGGCAGCCGGCTGGCGCCTCGTATACAACCCAACCCCCAACAACGAACCTTTCTATTCTGACCTTCTTGCTTTTAGCTATAACGGCGAGTATTCGATCGGGATGTCTGTGAAGAAGGACGGTACAATTTTCGACGTCTTAACCGGCACGCCGGCCGATGAGGCTGGTCTCGGACCGAATATGACGATTCTCGCGGTGGATGGCCAGGTTTACTCCGCCGATGTGCTGAACGAATCGATCGCGCATGCCCAAAATGGCAAAATTTCTCTCCTGGTTCGCAACTTTAACTCAGTCGAAGCCCACCAAATTCAATATTCTGGGGGCGTCCGTTACCCGCACCTGGAGCGAGTGCCAGGAAGCCGTGATTACTTGGGCGAGATATTCGAGCCGAGAAGCTACAAAGCCCGCTGACCGCCGATCGCGTCGCGTTGCGTTCTTGTCTGTCAGATAGTCTGACGCCGAGTTCCAGCCGATAACGGGCTAGGGGGAAGCTATTTCCGGGCCAGAAATCCTAGTGTTGTATCCGAAACGACCGCAGAAAGAGAAGTTAATAGCCTCGTCAGAAATCTGCGGCGGTCGCTTTTGATACAACGACTTGAAGGAAGCCGCCCGTGGGTGGGGTGGACTCGATGGAATTTGAATCGATTTTGGTCTCAAAAGGCTTGCCACACGCGGCAATCAGCGAGGGGACAAACTGTCAGCTTTCTCTTGAAGTTCCGCCCAGCGTGTATAGACTGTGTCCAGATCTTTTTGTGCCGCTTCCATTTCGGCGTGAGCGGCAACGAGCCTGGGTCCGTCACTGGCAATCGCGGGATCTTCCAGCGCAATACGTTTGCTTTGTAGCCTCTGCTCGGCGTCCGCAACACGCTGCTCAATACCAGCATATTCGCGTGCTTCGAGGTATGAGAGCTTTTTGTGTGCCTGTACGGATGGAGCAGAAGAACAGGAAGTAGGCGCCAATTTGGTCACACTCTCGTTCCGGGAGCGCTTGCCTTCGGCCTGCCAGGTTTCCCATTGCCGATAGTCCGCAAAGCGTTCCGCACTGCCTTGACCATCGAGGCCAACAACGACGGTAGATACGCGGTCCAATAGGTAGCGGTCATGCGTGACCAGGACGAGAGAACCACGAAATTCGAGCAGGCTCTGTTCGAGGATTTCGAGAGTGGGGATGTCGAGATCGTTGGTGGGCTCATCCAGCAGAAGAATGTCGGCAGGCTGCAGCATGAGCTGAGCAATGAGCACACGGGCGCGTTCGCCTCCCGAAAGCCGCTCGACCGGTTGATCCAGTTGCTCCCCGCTGAACAGGAATTTGGCGGCCCAGGATGCGACGTGAATGACGCGATCCTGATAGACGACTGAATCTCCTTCGGGAGCGAGCGCGCGACGCAGGGTCAAGCTCAGGTCGAACTGGCGGCTCTGGTCGAAATACACAGTTCGCAACCAGTCAGCGCGCCGAATTTCGCCGCGCGTGGGAGTCACTTCGCCAAGCAGCATGCGTAAGAAGGTTGTCTTGCCGCTGCCATTGGGACCTACTACGCCGACCCGCATCCCGGCGGAAACGACAAAGTTCAATCCTTCGAACAAGGTATGATTCCCAATTTCGCAAGTGACATCCTGCAGTTCGATCAACCGCTTGGTCTTGCGCTCGGTCGCTGAGAAATCAATTTGTGCAGTGGCGCTGCGGGTTCTGGCATTCAAGCCGGCAAGCTCGCTCATCAGTTCACCGGCTTTATCGATGCGAGCTTTGGATTTTCGCGTCCGCGCTTTTGCTCCTCGCCGGAGCCACTCAATTTCGGAGTGAACCAGGTTTTCCAGAGCTTCGTGACGTTTCGATTGAGCGTGGAGGAATTCTTCTTTCTTCTGCAAGAACTCGCTATAGCTCCCGTGCACTCCAAGCAGACCCTCGGGGTACACGCGGTTAAGCTCGGCCATGACGGTTGCAACATTTTCGAGAAAGTAGCGGTCATGGCTTACGATCACCGAGGCAAATGGCGCCCGCCGCACCAGATCTTCGAGCCATTGAATTCCCGCGAGGTCCAGATGATTCGTGGGCTCATCGAGTAGCAAGACATCGGGTGTCTGAACCAGCGCCTCCACGATCGCCAAGCGCTTCTGCCAGCCTCCGGATAATGAGGCAGCCTCCAGTTCGAGATCCTCAAAACCCGCCCGGCCCAAAGTCTCTCGAAAGTGGGTGCCGTGTTGGCCATCGGCAGTTAGCGAGCGTTCGATCGCTCTCTCGACGACCGTCCGGACGCTCGCTCCAGCAACGAACATCGAGTCTTGTTCCACGTAACTGAGTTGCAAGCGCTTTCGTATCGCCACTTCGCCGCTGTCTGCCTTTTCTGTCCCGGCCAAAATCCGCAGCAATGTGGATTTTCCGGAGCCGTTGGGACCGATCAGACCAATTCGGTCGCCCTCCGAAACTGAGAAAGAGACTGCCTCGAAAAGCGGTTTCGCTCCGAACGCTTTTGAAATGTTTTGTGCGTTAATGATCGGCGGCAACGGCGACGGCTCCTGGCACTTTCAAGGTTATCAAGAAACCGAGACGGATGCCTGAGGCCTGCGGTAGATTACGACTGTTTTCACTCCGAATTCAGCTAGGCGATCGACGGCGCAGTTGTCGATTATCAAGGTTTGTTGCTGTGGATTCATTGCATGTAATCGTTAACGAATTTATACCATTGTGTCTTTAGAGGATTACGACCCATAAAAGAGGTTAGGGACTCATAACTGTGTACCTCGATCTCGGCATGACTGGCCCTAGCGTTCTATGAGCGATCTCAGCACGGTTTTCAGCGCCACTCTCCCCTTTTGGGAGCCGGCTTGACCGCTCTCAAACTCGATCCAGCCTTCATTGAAGCCATCGAGCATGCGAATGCGCGGAGTAGGGTTCTTCATGCCTTGCGATCTAAACAGCGGCTCCCAGGTCGCGCGCGGCACGACTTCCATTCTCACGGGACTGTCCAGCAGATCAGCGAAGGTGGCCGCGATCTCGTTCGGAGTCACGCGTTGCGGTCCTTCCAACTCGACGATCCTGTGGCCCTTCCACGTCTCCTGGAGCAGTTCCGCTGCTACGCGCCCGATATCGGCTGTAGCTGCCATCGGGACCGGCTTGTCGAGAGGCTGCAGAAAGCTCGGAATCACGCCGCGTTGGCGCGCCGGAGATATGTCCCAGCTGGAGTTCTCCATGAACCATCCCGGCCGGAGGAGAGTAATAGGAATCGGCAATTCGCCAAGCACCCGTTCGATGATCGTGTGCTGGCTGAGCAGGTTGGTTTGGGTCGCCTGTGCTCCTATCGTCAAGAGATAGACAACTCTGCCCGGACGTGCCTGTTCTAGCGCGGAGCGAAGGGTATCCGCCGTCGCTTGCGCCTCGGGGAAGCCCGGCTCCGGGTCGAAGTTCGGTGGAACGAGCACGAAGACTGCTTCGGCTCCCTCGAATGCCGCCGCGAGGGCAGCGGCGTCCCCCATATCCGCACGCGCAAGATCGCAGCCGCGCTCTGCCCAGGCGGAACCTTTGCCCAGATCTCGCACCACAGCACGGACGGGCTGCTTGGCTGCCAAAAGGTTACGCGCCGACGTTTCCCGTGATTCCGGTAATTGCAAACATTCGTTTTCTCCTCTCGTCTCCGTACTGCCAGGTGACGGGTACCGTCAACTGCATATCCAGAGTGCCAGAAATTGTATCCAGATCAGCCGCTGCGGCGCTGCCTCAAGCGTTGGTGATTGGCTTGGGCAGAACCTCCACGACCTCGTACATTCCCGGATCAAACTTGGCAAGCGCCAACGCCTGCTCCATGTATGGCGAAGCGGAAGGATTGCTGCACATAGCCTGGTAGTCCTCCTTACTGCGCCACTGGGCATAAACGGCGACCTTCGTTCCATCGAAACTACGGTGAAGACTCGCGGAAATGAACCTCGCAACGTGTCCTACGGTCGTTGTCGTGGAGCGAATCAGCAAATCAATGAGTTGTTGTTGCTTCGCGGGTTCGACCGCGAAAATATTGATGAGCGTGACGCAATTATTATCCTTAGAGATTGTAGGCATGAAGCATCCTCGTGAATTGCAGGAAATATAGAGACATCAGTACGTCGCAAAGAAACTCGCCGACTTTTCCGGATTATAGCCGCGCCGGTCGTAGAGCTTCGTGGTGCCGGGCTCGGCGTGCCCGGCCGCGTGCTGCGTACTGAAAAGTGGGCTTTCAGGAAGTAATCGATTCCTCCTGGATCACGGGCAACCGGACTTTATGCCGGGCCACAAGTCTGTAATTGGACAAATGAGAACTCGCCGACTCAGGAGTCGCGGACGAGGCCATGCCTACCTGAAGTGATGGACAAGATTATCCATACATCGGCTTAAGAGCTTGCCCAGCTCTTCTCGTTCTCGTGAAGAAAATCCGAGCGTCATAGCGTCTTCCGCGCCGCTCAGCAGTTTGTGCGCCTTTTCTAACGCATTTCGTCCTTTTGACGTCAGTTCCGTCCTGCGAACTCTGCCATGTTGCGGATGATCGTGTCGCTGAATCAGCCCCATTCGCTCCAGATTTGCGAGGATACCCACCATGCTCTGCGCGGTGACGAAGTCTCCCCGTGCGAGATCCGCGTTGGAGATGCCTGGGTTGTGCTCAATGGCGGCGAGCACATTGTATTGCGGCGCCGTGATCCCGAGCGGCTCGAGTTTGTTGTCCACGCTGGTACGCAGGGCATGCTGAGCCCGTTTAAGGACGTATGCGAGCCGGCCAGCCTGAGGATGTTGTGTTAAATGCCTATTCAATCCACGCTCCTTGACATATAAGGCCCCTTACATATATATAAGGCCCATGACATTATCAGGCATCGACTCTCTTATAAACAAAGCGATTCTCGACCCGTATGGGAAATACCTGACGTTCATCAACACCTTCACGGCGGAGCCAGACCGCGCCGAAGCTCTTATCCAGGCTCTGAAGCACTCAACCGAAGAGACCTTCCGATCGAAGACGGGGTTCATCTCGGTAAACCTGCACATGAGCAGGGACCACAAACGCGTGGTTAACTACGCTCATTGGCAGTCCAAAGAGGACTACGACGCAGCCTTTAAGACACCGGACGTCCAAGCACATATCAAGGAACTTGCCTCCATGGCAGTTTCCTTCGATCCTGTCGATTACGATCTGCGCTATGTTGTGACGGCCAAGTGACCGATGCGAACGTTCTGGATCGGTGTCGCAAGCCGGGAACAGGTGTTTTCCGGGCGGTTAAGGGCGGTTTCTGCCAACTCAGCCACGGCAAGGAAGCGCCAGTTCGGCGACTTCATCAAGGCGACGTGATCATTTTCTATTCGCCGCGTGAGCGGATGGGAGACGCCGCTCCCCTACAGGCGTTCACGGCTCTCGGAGAAGTAACCGACGAGGCAGCATTCCCGGCCAAACAGACAGAAGGGTTCCACCCTTACCGCCGCAAGGTTCGCCACTACGACACGGAAACGATAGAAATACGGTCGTTGCTCCACTCTCTTTCCTTTACACGTGATCGTGACCATTGGAGCTCATCGTTCTGTAGGGGTTCGTTCAAGATCAGCAGCGACGACTTTGCGGTCATCGCCAAAGCCATGGGTCTTAGAGCCAAAGAATTCCATCACCTCACACAGACAGCCATCTCCTGAACATTCTTAGCTAGCAGCTAGTTTGACGCCCGACGCAAGGCTCCAAAGGTCCTGATAAGTCGGCAAGTGTTTGCTAAAGCGGCGAGTAAAACCGGCCTATCGACCCAACGCCCCCAAAACCCGTCGTGGGCTTTCCAACTCAAATAGCGAATGATGGAGGACGTTTGCTTCAACAATCCCAAGCGCTCTCTTCTTAGGGGGTCGAATTCCAATACTGACTTGGCCCATTCACCCAGAGCTCCATAGGAAGTGGCTCCTTTAAGCCACCTCCGCAGTTTTGTGTTCGTAAAAAGCTCAGGGCAAATGAGTAGTCTCGGATTCCTGATCTGAACGTCCTTTATCATTCACTACTTGGGTTTGCACGCCCGCAAAAAGGCTCTTGGGTGAATTTGTCGTTGTTTACCGATGATTTATTTACCGAGGAGTAGAGTTGCCAAGGGCGTCATCCACTCCCCTTCGTGCCGGCCTCGACGGGGTCATCGATTCTTTGCTCACCGCTCAACATGTGCTGGAGATGTTTCGCCGCCCGCTACCAAACGGCTCTTCCCGCTCTTGTCTCGACCGACTCTCTAACCGCCTCACCAAGATCCTCACAGAAGCGCGCAAACTACGCACTACCTGAGATTGGGCTGAGAGTGGCCGGTTAAGCCGATCATACGCCCGAAACCCGCAGATCGCCCGTCTCACGTTCTCGATGAGCGCATTGGCGATTGGGCACTCATTCTGAGCAGCTGAGATAATCGGCTGGTCCGCTCTATGCTGGTTTAGGAGCTTCGTAACGCCATGCTCTCCAGACTTCTCCTGATACTCCCCATCATGCTGCCCAGCGCCTCCGGACAGGTGCCCACGTACTCGGTTGCTGGCCCGAACG
>Ga0182015_10002412_pt1 | contig 22599 bp, 24 predicted proteins | sample 712P3MmetaG_FD_120478 | JGI IMG/M metagenome (GOLD analysis project Ga0182015, IMG submission 120478) | Permafrost microbial communities from Stordalen Mire, Sweden - 712P3M metaG | ecosystem: Environmental > Terrestrial > Soil > Wetlands > Permafrost | place: Sweden: Stordalen | collected...
ACCGAGAAGCTGCCCGGCACCATCGTGTCCGGCCTCGGGACGGCACCCACGACGTTGCCTCTCGGTGGTGGCAGCATCGTCACCCCGACGACGACCCCGGGTTCGCCCCCGACGACGACCCCGAGTTCGCCCCCGACATCGACCCCGAGCTCATCCGGGACGCGCACAGTGCTCGGTGCCGAGGTCCAATATGCCTACGGGGAGCTGGAGCTCAAGGTGACGGTTACCGGTGGCAAGATCACCGATGTCCAGCCCGCCGTCGACAACGCGTTCGACCCCCGCTCAGCTCAAATCAACTCCTACGCGGAGCCCCAACTCCAGAGCCAGACGCTCGCCGCGCAGAGCGCCAACATCGACGGCGTCTCGGGCGCGACGTTCACGAGCCAGGCGTACGTGCAGTCGCTGCAGGCCGCCCTCGACAAGCTCGGGCTCAAGTAGTGGCCCAGGCGACCGAGGCGGCCCCGGCCCTCCGCCACGTGCACGAGGTCATGGGGACGGTGGTGTCGTTCGACGTGCGCATCGGGGAAGCCGAGCGGAAGGAGGTGCTGGTCGCTCTCGCCCGGGCGTGCGCGCGACTGGACCGGGCGGACGCCGTCTTCAGCACCTGGAAGCCCAACAGCCCGATGAGCCTGCTGCGCCGCCAGGCCGTCTCTCTCGGGGAAGTCCCGGCGGAGATCGCCGGAGTGCTCGCGCTGTGCTCCACCGCCCGTGATCTCTCGGGTGGGTGGTTCGACCCTTGGGCGATGCCGGGAGGCGTCGATCCCACCGGCCTCGTGAAGGGCTGGGCGACCGAGCAGGCGCTGGGCGAGCTGCGGGCCGCCGGGGTGCGCGGGGCGATGGTCAGCGCGGGAGGTGACCTGGCCACCTTCGGCGGCCCGACACCGGGATCGGCCTGGAGGATCGGCGTGCGCGACCCGTGGGCGGCCGACAGGATCGCCTGCGTCCTCGAATCGCCGGGTGCTGTCGCCACCTCCGGCTGCTACGAGCGCGGCAATCACGTCCTCGACCCGCACACCGGGCTGGCCGCAGCGCGCTGCGTGTCGGCGACCGTTGCCGGGCCCGAGCTGTGGCTGGCGGACGCGCTCGCGACGGGCCTCCTCGTCGCCGGCGAGGCGGGCTTGGCACATGTCGAAGCCGTCGAGGGCTACGAGGGCTACGTCATCTCGAAGACCGGAAAGGTCGCGATGACCGGCTCGTTCCCACTCGCCGACAGCGGCTCTATGGCCACAGGGACACCGGCGGGCGATCGGCCGCCCCGGCTCGACTAGGAGACGGTGGAGATCTGGATCCCGCCGTCACCCTTCGACGAGGCGGTGAGGTTTCCGCTCAACACGGTGTGAGCGACAAACGCCTTCCATTTCGAGAGCTTGGCGTCGGCGATGTACTCCGTGAAGTGCTCCTTGTGCTGCTTGCCCGCAATGAGGCAGGTCTCATTCGGCGTCGAGAAGCTCCGGCCCCCGGTCAGCACACCGGAGCCGGTCACGATTCCCGAGGCGCTCACCGTCAATGCCAAGGTGACCCGGTTCCATTTCGGGGCCGATACATACGAAATGGCGCCATCGTCACGGATGAATGACGCCACCTTCGACAACTGGGTCATCCTCGTGACCGCAATGTCGTAGTGCAGGCGGCTGCCGACGTACCCCCCGGTGCCTGCTGCCTCGACCGTTCCGAACGCAGGTCCCGAACTTGCCGCCTTCTCGGGAGCGGCCCAACTGTCTCCCGTGCAGGGGGAATAGCCGATGCAGGGATCGACGGTCAACGTGGTCGCACCGCCCTTGGTGAACGATGCCGCCTTGCTACTGAGCGTGATGCTCACGGGCCGGGTCCCGGTGACGATGTGCACGGATCCCTTGAGCGTTCCCGTATAGACCGTCTCCCTCGTGCCGAACGAGCAAGCCGTCATCACCTTCTTCGTCGGCGAGAAGGTGAGGTTCAACGACGCGGCCGGTGAAAGGCTCTTGCCCGAATTCAGCGTTGCCTTGCCGCTCGTGGCGTTGAAGGTGAAGGTGGAACCGACCGCCGAAGCCGCCCAGGAGTGGAATTCCTGCCCCTTGTTGCCCGGCAGAATTCGCTCGACGGCGAAACCGATGTCCGATCCGAGCGCCTCGGTGTATCCCGAATAGTGGGCCGTGACCAACCAGGTGTTTCCAGCGGCCCTGAGGCTCGCTCCGCCAACGGTCATCAGATCCACCGAAACGGGTGTCCCGGCACTCGCCGGAGTGGTCGCGAGCACCGCGACGAGCGGCGCCGCCATCAGCGCCGCGACGGCGAAGATGCGCGGAGGGCGCAGGGGGCGGCGCGCCAGGTTGCGGATCGGGCTCCTCGCAGGCTTCATCGGGTCCCTTCCTTCATCGTTTCGATGTGCAAGCCCCAATATGGAACCACCTCTGACGTCGCGCGTCGAGAGCGACCCGACTCGGGCACCCGAAGAAGAAGGCGGCTCATCTCCGGTCGCGCGATCATGGCGCCATGACAAGACTTGCGGAAGGCGACGCCGCCCCACCGTTCTCCCTTCCCGACCAGGACGGCAACACGGTCTCGCTCGGGGGCTACGCCGGCCGGCGCGTCGTGGTGTACTTCTACCCGGCTGACGACACGCCCGGCTGCACCAAGGAGGCGTGCCAGTTCAGCGATCTCACCGACGAGTACGCGGCATCGGGTGTCGAGGTGCTCGGCATCTCACCCGACGGGGGATCGGCACACCAGAAATTCCGGGCGAAGTACGGCCTTCGGATAGTGCTGCTGAGCGACCCGACCCACGAGGTGATGGCCGGTTACGGAGCCTGGGGACCGAAGAAGCTCTACGGGCGGGAAACCGTGGGGGTCATCAGGTCGACGTTTCTCGTCGGGCGGGAGGGAAACATCGAGCGCGCCTGGTACAACGTGCGCGCCGACGGCCACGCCAGCAAGGTGCTCGAAGCCCTCGCGAGCTGAAGGCAGCGGACACGCGGCGATGACCGGGCGACTCGTCGTGGCGGTGACCGGTGCCAGCGGAACCATGCTCGCCCGGAGCGTGCTGCTCGCCCTCGGCGAGGCCGGCTTCGAGCGTCATCTCGTCGTCAGCGCCGCCGGTCACCGGACGGCGGGCTTCGAGCTACCGGGCGAACCGCTCGCGAAGCTCGCCGAGGTCGTCTACAACTGGCGCGACATCGGCGCTCCCCTCGCCTCGGGTTCGTTCCCCACCGACGGGATGCTGGTCGTGCCCTGCAGCATCCGCACGCTTTCGAGCATCGCTTACGGCATCAGCGACACCCTCATCACCCGGGCTGCCGACGTCACCCTCAAGGAACGCCGACGGCTCGTGCTGAGCGTCCGGGAGACGCCGCTTCATCTCGGTCATCTGCGGGCGATGGTCGCGGCGACCGAAGCCGGTGCGATCGTCGCCCCGCCGATGCCGGCCTTCTACGACCAGCCGGCATCGGTCGAGGAACTGGTCGACCAGATGGCGGCGAGACTCCTCAGCCTCTTCGGCGTCGCCTTGCCCGAGGCGTCGCGCTGGGCGGGCGACGGCAGGCGAACCGGGGCGGAGCCGGCTCCGGCGGCCGGGAACGGCGCTCTCTGCGACGCCGCCGAGGACCGAGCCGAGGCGGGCGACTCGTGAGGGCGCCGTCGCCGCACCCGGCCCTGCACCGTCAGGCGCTCCGCAGCGTCCTCGCCCACCTCGGTGAGCTGGGAGAGGTCCTTCGTATCCGCCAGGAAGTCGACCCCGTGTACGAGCTCGGTGCCTACCTGTTCGAGACGGGTTCCGGCGGGAACCCGGCGGCGGCCCCGGGGCCGGCGGTGCTCTTCGAGTCCGTCAAGGGCCACGAGCTCGCCGTCGTCGGAAACATCCTCAACAGCCGGCTCCGGGTGGCGCTGGCGCTCGGCACCCCGGTCGTAGAGCTCCACCGGGTTCTCTCGGACGCGACCAGTGGCGGGCCGGCGCCGATCACCGTGCCGGCAGCGCCGTGCCAGGAGTTGGAGATCACGCCCCCGGACCTCGGAAAGCTGCCCGTCCCCACCTTCTTCGAGCACGAGACCGGCCCGTACATCACCGCCGGCGTCATCGTCGCCAAGGGCGCCGACGGCCGGCGCAACGTCTCCTTCGCCCGGCTGAAGCCGATCGGCGCGCAGCGCGCGTTCATCGGGATCGCGCCGAACCACCATCTCGCCCAGCTGGCCCGTGCAGCAGCCGCAGAAGGACGCTCGCTCGAGATCGCCGTGACGATCGGCAACCACCCGGCGGTCCTGCTTGCCGGCGCCTACTACCTCGGGCTCGGCGACGACGAGCTCGAGGTCGCGGGCGCCCTCTTCGGGGAGCCGGTCGAAGTCGTCCGGTGCCAAACCGTCGATCTCGAGGTCCCGGCCCACTGCGAGCTCGTGATCGAGGGCACCCTCGACCCACTCGAGACGGTCGAGGAGGGGCCAGTGTCGGAGTTCTCCGGCCTGTACGAGCGCTACGGCCCCGGACAGGTAGTGACGGTACGACACATCTCCCTGCGGCGCGACGCGCTCTTCCAGGTCGTCGAACCCGGGCTCGCCGCCGAGCACGTCCTGATCGGTGGCCTCGCGATCGCCGCGGTCCTCGAGCACCGGCTCCTGAGCCTGGTGCCCTCGGTGACGGAGGTGGCGATGAGCCTTGGCGGGTGCGGAAGACTGCACGCCGTCGTCGCTCTGCGCGATGGCGCCGAGGGCGACGCGCGCCGGGTCGTCGAGGACGTGTTGAACTCGGTGAGTCTCGTGAAGCGGGTCACCGTCGTCGACGACGACATCGACGTCAACGACGCGAACGCCGTCGAGTGGGCGGTCGCGACCAGGATGCGGGCGGATCGCGACCTGTTCGTCTTCTCGAAGATGCGTTCCTCGCGCTCGGATCCGCTCGCCTCGGACGGGACGGTGCCCAAGCTCGGGATCGACGCGACGAGACGGTCGAACGACCGCCAGGACTGGACGCGTGCATCGCCTCCTGCTGCAGTGCTGGCCCGCGTGCGAGCTGCCCTCGCCACTTCGTAACGCGACCCCACCCGGTAACCTGGAACCGGAGGGAGGAGCGATGGCAAGGACAGCGCCGGTTGACGATTGGGCGAGCGACTTCGACATCCTCGACCCGGCCTACATCGCTGACCCGTTCCTGATCTGGGACGAGCTTCGCCGCACCTGCCCGATCGCCCACACCGATCGCCGGGGCAGCAACTGGCTACCGACACGGTACGCGGACGTCACGGCGATCGCGCACGACGTCGGACATTTCAGCTCGCTCGAGGTAGCCGTCATACCCTTCGAGGGCGACGAACCCGAGGATCCCGTCCTCCCCTACGGCCTGCCCCCGATCTCGGCTGACCCCCCGCTGCACACCTGGTCCCGCCGGCTGCTGCTGCCCTGGTTCTCGCATCGCCGGGTCGAGAGCTACGAGAAGATGACCCGGGACCTGTGCGGCGGGCTGATCGACGGCTTCATCGACGCGGGTGAAGTGGACGCTGCCGTCGGGTACGCCCAGCAGATTCCGGTCCGAGTGATCGCGCACATCCTCGGGGTCCCGAGCGACCTCTCCGACACCTTCACCGGTTGGGTGCGCGACGTGCTGGAGTTCGCGGACGACCACGAGCGCCGCCAAGCCGGCATGCAGGGCTTGATCTTCTATTTCGTGGACGAGGTCGGCAAGCGCCGCGAGAACCCCGGCGACGACCTGCTCAGCGAGCTGCTGCAGACGGAGGTCGACGGCGCTCCGATCGAAGAGGCCGTCGTGCTCGGAGTGGCGGCACTCGTGCTCATCGCCGGAGTCGACACCACCTGGAGTGCCATCGGGTCTTCCCTCTGGCACCTGGCCGGCAACGCGGAGGATCGCAAGCGGCTGGCATCGGAACCGGAGCTCATGGCAACTGCGGTCGAGGAACTGCTGCGCGCCTACTCGCCCGTGACGATGGCACGCATCGTCACCGGCGACGTCGAGATCGCCGGCTGCCCGATGACCGCCGGCGACCGGGTGCTGATGAACTTCCCGTCGGCCAACCGCGATCCCGACGCCTTCGACCATGCCGACGAGGTGCTGCTCGACCGTGCGTCCAACCGCCACGTGGCATTCGGTTCGGGCATTCACCGCTGCGCAGGGTCCAATCTCGCACGCATGGAGTTGCGCGTGGCGTTGGAGGAGTGGTTGGGGCGCATCCCTGAGTTCCGTCTGAGAGACCCGGCGGGCGTCAGCTGGGCCGGAGGTCAGGTCCGCGGTCCTCGGACACTGCCGGTCGTGTTCCCTTGAGGATCGTCATCGACCCGGGCAGGTGCCAGGGCCACGCCCGTTGTTACGCCCTCGTACCGGAGTTGTTCAGCGTCGACGACTACGGCACCTCCTCGGTCGTCGGCGGCGGCGGCGTGCCCCCGGACCTCGAGGAGCGGGCGCGTCTCGCAATCGCGAACTGCCCCGAGTTCGCGATTACCGAGCTCTCACCGGAGTAGCCAGACGGGCGGATCCGGCCCGGCCGGCGAGGCGCCGACCAGCCTTCGCGTCGCTTACTGCCCGGCGCGAGGAGCCTGTGCGTAAACTCGGCTGTGTGCGCCTGATGGGGCTGGGATTTATCTGGACGGGATGGTATCTCCTGTTTGGCGTCTTTTTCGGGGTCCTGTCGTTCATGCGGACGAATGCGTACAAGCAGCGAACGGGCAACAGCCCGTGGCACATCCATCCGATCGTCTGGGGAGTCGCCAGCGTCTTCGTTGCGATCTTCGGCACGCTGCTGTCGATGATCGCCTGCTCGTCGGCCTTTCACCCCAGTCGGGGGCGGGGCGCGGGACGCGACACCGGCTATGCGAACACGCGCGTTCCCGACTTCGGCGCGACCAACCAAAGCGGGCTCGCGCCGCCCCCTGCACGTGAGCTCGCTGCCTGGCTACCGGACCCGACGGGGCGACACCAGCTGCGCTATTTCGACGGGTCGGGCTGGACTGAGCACGTGGCGAACGCCGGGGTCACCTCGGTCGACCAGTTCTAGCAGGCCGACGGCCAGGCCCTCAGGGCTCCCGCCAAGGGGCTGCCCACAGATCGAAGAAGGCTAAGCCTTTACTGCGAAAGCCCGCATCCTGCCGTCGGTGCTGCCCACATAGATCGATCCGCCATAAGGGGTGATCGGGCCGTAAAAGATACTGGCGTGAATGTGATCGAAGTACCTGAAGAGGAGCTTCCCGCTGACGGCGCTCAGTGCATTGAGCTCCGGGCCGTATTCGGCATACACGACTCCGGGAGTCTCCGTCACCCCTGCGAGGACGGCAGCAAAAAAGCAGTGCGCCCACCGGGTTTTGCCGGTTGCCGGATCGAGAGCGCGAAGGCTGCCATTGCAGGGTTTTGCGTCGATCGAGGTGCGGCCGCCGGCGACGTACAAGTTGGTCCCGTCGAAAGCCGCCGGCGATATCGACCCTTCGCCGCAGTCCGGACAATCCCCCGAGTTCGCCACACTCGCCGTCCACACTGGACCAGCTCGAAGGTTCCCCCTGCGAAGGGCGTAGAAGACGCCGTCCTTGCTCGCCGCGCCGACGAGGTCCAAGTTTTTGCCGCCGACGCGCGCCGTGAAGAGGGTCGGGGTGGCTCCAAAGTCTGCGTTCAGGAACTCAAGCCGCTTCGGTATCTGCCACCGTCCCTCGAGCTGGACTCTTGAGGTGCCGAACGCCAGTAGGGCATCGGCGAAAGCGCTGTAGCAATTCTTCCCACCGCTCGTGTTGGCGTTGCCCGTCGTGATGTACAGCTCGTGGCGTTGGGGGTCAATCGCCGGGGAGGACCACATTCCATCGCCACTGCAGCCCTTCGGGAGTGGAGTGGTGAACTCGTGTTCGATGACACCGGTCTTGGCGTTGAGCATCACCATCTTGCCGGGGACCAGTGGGCAGTCGCCGAACGACGAAACGCCGATATAGACCGAGCCGCCGAAGACGGCTGGAGAGCTCCACTCGAACCCGCCGAGGATCGGCGCGACTCGCGTCTGCCATGCGATCTTGCCCGTCGCAAGATCCAACGACGCGATCTTTCCGTTGCCCGTACCGGTTATCACGTGGAGGGAGCCGTCCACATTGGCAACCGTGGCGGTGCTGGCGACGCCGGCAACGGCCGGGCTGCAACCCTGTTTCAGCGGAGTAATGGTTCGGCCCAGGTAGCTTCGCCAGAGCGATTTGCCGTTGCTGGCCTTGACCGCATACTCGTAGCCGTTCCAGGCACCGAAGAAGACGACTCCGGCGTAGGTCACCGGCTGATCTGAAATGACGCTGCGGACATTGTCAACCCACTTCGTGGCGAGCCTGGGGACACGGCCGGGAGTGAGGGTGGTATCAGCGCGGTAATACCCGTCACGTTCGGAATCGTTGAGATAGGTGGAAAGAGTCACGGTGGTCACGACAACAACGTGTCCAGTGAGCTCGACTACCTGGTGCGCTGGGCTTTCTTTGCGGACTTGCTGGACTGGGTGGTGAGCTCGCCTCTGATTTTGGACGTGCTGGCCCGCGCCGGCCCCGGCAGGCACTGTCGAGCATGCGGCAGTGATGGCGGCGAGGACTACGATCAAGCTCGAAGCGGCCCGGGCACGAAACGTCGCCGTTCGCAGAGAGAAAGGCCGTCCTCGCATCTCCGATCCTTTCGCGTTGTTCGAGAGCCGCAGCGGTCGAGAGTGTACCGGTAATGACCGCCTCGATCACCTCAGCCAATAGTCGGTACGGCGCTACGCGTGCCCGGCGGCGACGTCGGAGTCGTGACGCCGGCAATTGCATTACCTGACCCGAGAGATGCTGAGGTCAGGAACGGCTCAAGTGCGCAGTTATCGCAGTGCGAACATTGGAGGTTCCTGTTGACCGGTTACCATGCGGTCATGCGGAGGCTGCGCTCACCGGCCTGGCGCACTGGTCCTCCGCTCGTGATGGTTCTGCTCGTCGCTGCGCCGCTCCTCGTCGCTTTCTCGCTGCTCGTGACTTCGCTCTCGCCTGCGCATGTACCGTCCAGCCGCCCCGCAAAGACGCATCGCGGGAGACCAAAAGTGTCCTCATCGGACCACTTACCTCCGCCCGGCAAGGTGTACGTCGGTGTCTCGGAGATTGGCACCTCGTATGCACAGTTCCTCAAAACAGCCGGCTTGCCCCGCGTCGCGATCGCGGACGTCTTCACCGCACCCAACGAGGACGTTCATGGCATCCTCGAGCACTTCGCCCCGACGGGACCGGCGGCGATGATCTCCTGGGACTTCCCCGGCAATGGGACGATGGCGTCGATCGCGGACGGGAGATACGACTCGTACATTAAGCGGGTCGCCGCGGAGGCGAGGAAGTACGCGAGGCCGCTGTTCATTCGCTTGGATTGGGAGTTCAACGGCCACTGGTACCCATGGTCGGCGCAGACTCGGAGCGGCCAGCTGCGCAAGGGCAACAGTCCGTCGGAATATGTGGCGGCATGGAGACATGTCGTCCGGCTGTTCGGTTCCGCTCCAAACGCAACGTTCGTCTGGTGCCCCACGCTGTACCACGTGGTCCATTCGACCCGATTTCAGGTGTCGGCCTGGTACCCCGGCAATGCTTACGTCGGCTGGATCGGCCTGGACAGCTATCTCGGCTCGGCGAACTGGAAGTACATGCAATTCGGTCCAGCAGCGCTTGATGCGGACTATGCGTTTGCGAAGGCACATCACAAGCCGGTCATGATCGCGGAATGGGCCCTGAGCCGCCCGGGCCCTGGCGACAGTCCGTCACTCGTTTCTCTGTTCTGGAACTGGATGAAGTCGCACCCGCTCGTTCGTGCCGAGCTCTGGTTCAACTTTGACTCGAGCAGTGCCCAGCACAAGCTGATCGACTTCCCTCGCTCCGCGCGGGAGTTGCGGGGATTGCTCCAGCAGCCGAGCGTCCTTGACAGAGGTCCGTGAGGCCTATCCCGCCGAACGTCTTAGCGGCGCCGCACCCAGACCCGCCACACGCCAGGACCGAACGAGGTCGAAAAGGGCAGCCGAGCGATCAACTGATAGCGGGGATTGGCTCCAATCGCGTGTTCGAGAGCGAAATCGAGCAACCTCGTCGAGCCGTTGCGGAGTGCGATGACCTCGAAGTAGCCGTGCGCGATGCCAGCCTCAAACGCGGCTGGCCCGAAGAGCCTCCCACCGTGCGGGCCAGGAAAATGGAAGCTGTACGTGTACGTGCTCACCCATTGGCTCCGGTTCGTGCGCGTCGCAAGGTAGTACTCCGGCACGGCAGCCTCTTCTACCAAGTAGCGGCTTTGGCCACGCTGGACCTCGCCTTGCAGAAGCTGTACCAGGTTCGTGGTATTGGGCCACTGCACGAAGAGCGTCTCGGACGTGTTGGCGCCCAGAGATATCAAGGTGAGGAGGATGGCGACCAGCGGCAAGAGCATCTTCCGCCGCCAATGCTTCATCGATTCGGCGAGCGCGACACCGACCATCGGGGCTGCGAACACCAAGCCGTATCCGGCATTCTTCTGCAGCGAGACGGTCGTGTGGAAATGCAGCTGCGCGAGAGGGGCCAAGAAGCCTGTCGCGGCCAACACCAGGCCGAGAAGCTGCTGTTCGACCCGAACGTGGCGTCGCACCAACATCACGGCTCCCGCGAGGGCGAGCAGGAGCATGCCACCGACATAGAGCGCGCTGTTGCCGACAATCGCAGACCATGGAGCACTGGCAAGCTGTCGCTCCGTGGTCGTCACACGCAGGCCCACGAGCAGCTCGGGAGCACTCGAAGTGATCAAGATCAGCAGACCACCTGCTCCCAGCAAGAACGGCACCGAGATCCGGACGATCGCGCGTAGCCTCCGGCCCGGTCGCATGGCGACGAGCACGCCGGTGGCAAGAATCGTCGGGAGGTACAGCAGACCCGCGTACTTGGTCATGCTCGCAAGTCCGGCCGCGAGACCGGCCCCCAGCGCCAACACCCAGCCTCGCGTGCCAGGCATCTGCGCGCCGACAACGATGAGCCACGTCGCGAGCGCCAGCATGAAGACGGTCGGGGCATCGTAAGTGGCAAGGTGGCCGAGGAAGATGACCGAAGCCGCCATAGCGAACGTTGCGGCCCCGAGGACACCGAAGGCCCATCCGAAGATCCGACGGCTGAAGCCGAACACCAGCATCGTCGTTGCGAGCATGCTTGCCAGGCTGAGACCCCGAACAAGCTCGAGCCCCCCTACGGAGTCGATCACTGCCGCGAGAATCGGATAGAGGAACGGGGCGCCCGACAGCGAGTCTGCGAAGTTCGGAATCACGGTCCCGTGCAGGAGGTGCGCGATCTCCAGGTGTCCGACGTTCAAGTAGTTCGCTTCATCGTTGAACGCCGTGTTCGAGAGGCGCAGGGTGAGCCCGGCCTGGACAACGAGGATGAACAACAAAAGCCAATGCTTGGTCAACAGTGACGCCGCGATCGACTTCGGGCGCGGCGACTCGTCGACCCAACTGGGAGCTGGGCCCGCAAGTACCAGCGACGGCACCATATACTCGACGGTCTGGGACTCTGTGGTCACCGTGCGGACCGTAGGCTGAAAATGACGCGATAGGTAACCGCGACCCAGTAGCACCCCATGGCGGCCACGAAGACGAAACTCACCCAGTCGCCCGCGGCCATGCGCCAGACGGCCAAGCCGCCCCAGGCGATGGTGATGAGTCCGTTCCACCCGACGACGGCGAACTTGAACTGGCTGTAGCGACGGGTCGATGCGACGGATCTGACTGTGGAGCCGGTGGCGTCCCACGGGATCGTAGCCTCGCGGATAAAGTCAAATATGGCAAACACGTAGGTCCACTGTTGTACAACGCGAATTGACCAAGCAGCAGGGCCGAAACGACAGCGGTGCCAGAGCGGGTACGCCACCGTCATGACTGCAATGGCCGGCAATATGACTGCGTAATCAGCAATATTGAAGTGTTGAGGAAAGAAAACCAAGAGCGAGATTATCAGCGATGGGAGGACGAAGAGGTAGAGGGCGCTCTGGATGTAGTAATTGAATCCAGCAAGATAGCACAGCTTGGCCTTATTAGGAAGATTTGATTCCCAGAAGAGGGGTTCCGAAAGGAGACGCAAGGAACCCGTGCACCAACGATATTGCTGTTTGAAGTAGGAGGACATGTCGCAAGGACTGAGCCCCATTGCGAGGTTAAGGGGTACATAACTTAAGAGCCACCCGCGGCGCTCTAGGTCGAAGCCCGTTCTCATGTCCTCTCCCTGCGGAACAAGCGTCATGCCACCGTTTTGATCCAAGGCAGCACGCCGATACAGGGCATTCGTGCCGCAACATATGGCACCGCACTTCGCGGCGCGTGACACCTGGCAGGTGCGATAGAAAAACTCTTGCACTTGCGCAGCACCACGCTCGATCCAATTCTGCTCTCGGTCAACTCTGAAGTACTGGGCGGATTGGACGATCGCGACCTTCAACTCGAGGTCAATGTACGGCATCAGCTCCAGCAGAAAGTCTGGCCGAGGACAGAAATCAGCGTCGAAGAGCGCAATGACTTCGCCGGAGCTGTGCTGATAGGCATATCGGAGATTGCCCGATTTCTTCATCCAACCCTTCTCGGGTCGCGAGAGATACACAAAGCCGAATTCCTGTGCCATATCGGACACAGCCGACAAGCCAACGTCGTCGAGACAGTAAACCGTTAGGGTGCCGGGGTAGTCTAGTGCCGCCACGTGGTTCCAGGTATTCCGGAGGATCTCGAGGGCCTCTCCACAGTTCGGCAGCCAGATATCGAGGCTCGGATAACGGAGAGGTCTCCATCCCGCCACGAGAGCGTCGTGACGGGCAAGGTCGAAGTCCCTCGCCAAGTAATTGACTGGCACCGCGAGGGCAAAGGATGCACAGGCGAAGGCCCAATAGGCGAGAAAGACATCGAACCAGCCGGTGATGAGACAAACGCGCACGAAGCCGTAGCTAATGCCGCCGAAAGCGAAGACGACCAGGGGAAGTAGCCACCAAACGCGGCGCTTGACGTAGAGGACTCGTTCAGCCTCGTTCGGTGCCTTCGGCAGGAATGCGGCCTGCCAAGTCCGGCCGCGCAGGCCCAGCATCAGATCTCCCTCGCAAGTATGGCCACCACGGGTCCGGCGAAGTGTACCAAGCTCGGGAGCGCCCAGTGAACGAGCTGCTGGAACCGAGCCTCGGGTCCAAGCCTCGGGTCAGGACTCCTCTATCGCTGACCCGCTTCCTCGGCGAGCTGGGCAGTGCCCTGCCTCCGCCCGCGACGCACGCCGAGCAGTTCCTGCTCTTCGGACACGCCGGCTCCCGAGGACAGTCTCATCAGCCCACGCGTCTGGCTGCCACCGAGTCGGCCCGAGCTTCGCTCTCTCTGGCGAAGATCAGCAGAGACTGGTCGAGACCGCCGAGGACCGTGTGCAGGCGGTAGCCAACCAGCTCAGGCTCGTTGAGCATGGCCTCGAGCCCCTCTGCTCCCGTCGCGCCGGCGTGAACCGAGCCGGTGTGCCACTCCCTTACCCGATATTCCATGTTCAAGGCTCCCCGTGGGTGGAATCTCGCGTGGCTTGATGGCGCCGAAACGCCTTTCGAAGTTGGACGATGCGCACCGATCCCAGGCAGAACACGACCAGCGCACCCAGTGCTGCAGCCGCGAGGAGCGCGAGAGCGAGGGGGAATTTGCCCGAAAAGACCAGGAAACTGACCTTTGCCTCCCGCAGGTTCTGCACCACGAAGACGACCATGACCGCGGCCACGATCAGTGCGGGCACGAGACTCTTCCAGACTCCGCCCGCTCGCGTCCTGGGAATGATCAAAGGCGAGTGCGGGACCGTCGGAGCCGCGGCCTGCGACCCGGCTTCGGGCTCCGCGGGCTCCACCGGCAGCCCGGAGGCTGCGGGCAATCCCGTCTCTCCGGGCACTCCGTTCGGATCTGACATTGAGGAAGTCGCTTCCGTGCGCGCTTCGGGTCCCACGGGGACCCCCGATCTTGCCCCGATAGGTCGAGGTGCTATCGCCCTAGATGAGCTGCCTGAAGGATATACCCGAGAGGCCCGGCGACCGTCTCGGAACGGCAGCATTCAGCCCGGCCAGCTGCGTTCATCCCCGGTTCGCGCGACGGCCTCTCAGGCTCGCAAGCCGGCCGCGAGGCCGCGGCGCATCGCTCGGACCCCCGAGCGCCGGAGTGTCGCCCTCCAGCTGACGAACCATCCGGTCGACGTCGGTGAGGATCGCTCCGGAGACCACCCACGCGCCGGTCTCGTCCACCCGACGAAGGCTGCGGAGCGATTCCTGGCGCGCCTGCCGGACCGCTTCGAGGGCGACATCCACGCTGGCACCATCCCGCTCGAGGGCATCGGCCTGGGCCCGGTAGGCAACGGCTGTCCGGGCCAACACCTCGGCCAAGCTGGCAGGAAGCCTCGGCGCGCCTTCGACGCGGTGGTCGAAGAGGGTGCGGGCGATTCCCCGCACCTGGTTGACCGAGTGCACGAGGGTCGCCAGTGCCTGCGACAGCTCCGCCGAGCCGGACTTGCGCGAGAACGGGTCGATCCGCAGGAACGCGACCGCCTCGTCGACGAGTGGGGCGACACGCTCCACCTCGTCGTCCATCGCCCGCGACCGCGCGAGCCACATCTCGGTCTCGGCCGCCGTCGGCCGTCTCGCGACGCCGGCGCTCATGTCGGCGAGCAAGCCGGCGATCGAGCCCGCCAGCTCCGCCAACCCATGTCGTGCCCGGGCGCGAGGGTCGCCCGGATACGCGAGGTAGCAAGCTGCGGCGCCGATGACGGCGCCGACGAATGTCGCCCAGACTCGGTTCAGCAGCTCGGGAGTGGTCACCGAGCTCCCGAGCGCGAGGATGAAGATTGCCGTGCCGGGGATCTGCAGCGATCCCCTCAATCCGAGCCGTAGCAGCTGGCCGACTCCGAGCGACACGAAGACCAACGCCGTGACGGCGACGGCGGAGAGCCCGACCGTCTTCAAGATCAATACGCCCAGCAGGACGCTGATGCCCATGAGCAGGGTCCGTCTTGCTCCGTCGAGCACCGACGTCCGGACGGTGAGCTGAACGGCGTAGAGCGCCGACGCCGCTCCGTAGGCGGGGGCGAAGTCCCCGAACGGAAGACAAACCGCGTACGCCACGCCCGCCGCCGCGGCGGTGACCGAGATGACGCGAAGAGTCCAGCGTGCCTCATAAGCGCTCTGCGCAAGGCCTCTCAGTCCAACCGCAAGAGCAGCCGGCCGCCGCCGGGCAACGTAGGTCTCGCTTCGCTGCTTGGTCGTGGCCGCGAGGTCCGTCTGCTCGGCCGGTGTGCCGGTGGGCTCGGCGCCGGCGGGCTCCGCGCCGGCGGCCGCGGGTCCGGGTGTCCCAGCGGAGGCGGCAGCGACGCCGCCACGTGCCTTCTCGGCCTCAGGCGGGTCGGAAGGGGAGCTCTCCACTCCCCGAGCATGGAGCATCGGCCCGGGATCCGCCAGGACCGGCCACCGCTCGGAGGCGTGCTTCTCGTCGTTCCGCGGCCGAATCGGGTCCGATCAAGCGTTGTCGCGTGACCTGACGGTGCCTGTGTGGCCATAGCGCGCAGAAGGACCGTCAAGTCACTCTCAGCGGACCCGTGATGCCTCTGTCGTGGGCAACGGCGCCGGTCAGTCCGCCGGCCGCCGGCCCTGCCAGATGGGCAACGCCACGACCATCCGGGTCCCGCCGCCGCCCGCCGGCCGGGGCGCCACACCACCCGCCTCGGCCGCCACGCCGGCCGGCCCCGCCGGCGACTGCGCGTGCACGGTCCCTCCCATCGCACGCACGAGCTCGGCCACGATGGCCAGCCCGAGCCCCGATCCCCCACGCGCGGCTCCACGTCGGTCGGCCTGGTAGAAGCGGTCGAACACCTTCTCGAGCTCGTCGGGCGCGATCCCGGGACCGTCGTCTTCCACGACGACGACGAAGTGGTGGCTCGGAGGCCCTCCCTCCGGCACGACGACCGATACGGCTACCGCCCGCCGGGCGTAGGCGAGGGCGTTCTCGATCAGGTTGGCGAGAATCTGTGCCAACCGATCAGGGTCGGCCGCCACGAGCAGGGAGGTGTCGTCGGGCAGCGACGACGACAGGACCACGCCTTGTTGGCGAGCCTGCGGCAGGAAACCCTCCACCGTGTCGCGCACGACCCGTGCCCCGTCGGTCGGGCCGATGTCGAGGGAGAGGTGATGCATCTCGAGCTTGGCGAGGTCGAGCAGGTCGGCGACGAGCCGCTCGAGCCGCCGCGACTCGCCGATGATCACCCCTGCGGCACGCGCCGGGTCCTCGACTGCGCCCTCGGCGATGGCCTCCGCATAGCCGCGAATGGACGTGAGCGGAGTCCGCAGGTCGTGAGAGACCGAGAGCAGGAGCTGGCGCTCGCGTGCCCGCGCCCCATCCAGGTTGGCGGCCATCGCGTTGATCGAGTCGGCCAGCGACGTGAGCTCCGGATAGTCGGCGGCTCGCGTCGGCACGCGGGCGGAGAGGTGTCCGGCTGCGATCTGGCTCGTCACCGCGACCGCCTCGACGAGCGGCCGAGAGATCCGCCGGCTCAGGTGATCGGCAACGGCGGCCGCGACGAGCAGGGTGCCGGCGGCGACCAACAGGAAATAGATCCAACTCGGCGCCAGGTTGCCGACTTGGCGGGTGAGCAGGATCGCCGCATGCACGTTGACACCCAAGCGCTTGAGAGCTGCGGCACTCAGTTGGACCGGGACCGCGACGTAGACGATGCCGCCGCTCCAGCCCGATACCGAGGCGCCGGCCAACAGCTTCTCGGGCTGAAGGTCCGCGACCGAGAGCCCGGAAGGAAGGGGCGTGGGAATGGCGCCTCGGTCGTCGATGGTGATGATCTCGGTGTCCTCGAGGCGCAGGACGACCCGAATCGCCCGCAGGAGGCGCGGCCCGGCTGCTTCGTCAGCGGCGCCAGCGAGCGCCTGCGCCTGCTGCAGCAGTTGCGCTTCGGCCTGGTGACGGGCGTAGCTCCGGGTGACCACGAGCGCCCCGGCGCCGGCGACGAGCAGCGCCCCGGCCACAAGTGCGACGAGCGCCAGGGTCAGTCGGCGCCGCACGCCACGCCCGCCGGCATGCCGCCCGCGTGCCGGACGTCACGCAAGTCGGTACCCGACGCCCCAGACGGTCGCGAGCGGCAGGCGGCGGCCCAGCTTCTTGCGCAGCTGGGCCACGTGCACGTCGACCGTCCGTTCGTCTCCGTACCAACCAGGTCCCCAGACTCCCTCCAGCAGCTGTCGACGAGTGAGCACGAGCCCCTGGTTGCCCAGTAGAAACGCAAGCAGGTCGAATTCACGCGCCGTGAGCACGACCGTCTCGCCGCCGGCGACCACCTCCCGGCCGCCGAGACTCACCACGAGGTCGCCGAGCTCGATCGTCTCCGGCCGGCGCTGCATGGAGTCGTCGCTGCGCCGGAGGACGGCGCGAACCCGGGCGACGAGCTCCCGGGGGGAGAAGGGCTTGGTGATGTAGTCGTCGGCACCGAGCTCGAGTCCGAGAACCCGGTCGATCTCGTCGTCACGAGCGGTCAGGAACAGCACCGGCACCCCGCTCTCGGCCCGGAGCTCCTTGCAGACGTCGAGACCGTCCCGGCCGCCCGGAAGCCCGATATCGAGGATGACCATACGGGGCCGCTCCCGCCGCGCGAGCTCGAGCGCCTGGTCACCGTTCGTCGCGATCAAGACACGGAAGCCGTCCCGGCGCAGGTACAGATCGACAAGGTCGGCGATGTGCGGATCGTCCTCGACAACGACGATCGTTCCCAGATCGGGATTCACGATTCACAGCCTCGCGCCGCTGGCCCCGACACCATGAACCCCATGATCCGAACAGCGGTGGCGTTCCGCCCACCGGCTCGTTGCATGCCGGCCGAGCGGTGCGCTGGTCGAGGTAGCTCCGCCCGGGCTTACGCCTTCGTTCCGCTCGTCGAGCCTCCCGCTGCCGCCTTCGGCGGCAGGGCGCCGATAAGCACCGTCGCTCCACCGACCTGCACGGTGACGACACGGTCGCCGGCGGCCAGCTTCGACTCCTTCAGCCCGCGGAACCTCGTCGACGAGCCGATGGACTCGATCACCGTCGGACCGTCCGGGCGCTTGAGCGTGATCGACGTCGCCGAGACGCTCTCGAGCTTGCCCCGGTTGATAGTCACCGTCTCGTACCCGGTCTTGGTGCCGACGATGAGCTGAGCGTGGACCGTGTGCCGGATCAGACGCAGCAAGGGGCGCCGGACCAGTCCGAGGTCGGTGCGGGCCGTGGCCGTCTTCGCGACCGTCGCGGCCGCCGACGAAGGAGACGAGGACGGCTCGGTCGCATAGGCCACACCCCCGGCAGCGAGCGCGACCACCGTGAGACCGCCGGCGACGGCGATCGCCCGACTGCGAAACAACTTGGTTGGCTTCATGGCAGTTCTTCGTCTCCTGCCGGATCAGGCGCCGGCGTTGCGAATCGGTCAGGTCTCATTCCACCGCATGATCGTGAGGGCGCCGTGATCCAATTGTGAGGGAACTGTGAGCCGCACCTCGCCGCTCGGCGGGGCGGCGCGGTCAGGCGAGAACGATCTGCCCGTAGGTGCTGCACAGACCCCAGGCGTCGATGAGGAGGAAGGCGACGATGATCGCCACGACCACCGGAGTCCGCCAGCGGCTGCCGCCGCACCGCGCCGTCGTCGGTGGCATGTACCACTGCGGGAGTATGCAGGCCGCCTGGGCAAGGTAGACCGCGAGCGGGACGGCGTCGGCACCGAGTTCCCCCTCGGGATCCGCCGAAAGGGCGAGCGCGGTCAGCTCGGCGTCACTGATGGCCTCGTCCGGCAGCGCCGCGTTGAGCTCGTCCTCGGCCGGTTCGGCTTCCACAACCGTCATTCTGCACCGCTTTGCGGGGACTGATAGCGCGCGACGGTGAAGCTGATGATCAACGGGACATCCACGGCGAACACGACGAGCATCAGCGACAGCACCACCAAGGCTCCCCCGCGGGTGTGGTCGCGGACGAACGCGAACTCGATCAGTCCTGCCGCGATGAGGTACGCCAGCAGTGTCCACCGGCCGACGAGGAAGAACTTGTCCCACGCCAGAGCTCTCGTCCGGGCGAGCATGACGGCATTCACCCCAAGGAGGATCCCGCTCGCGATGACGAGGGCGGTGGGAAGGCCGAGGGGCGGGTGACGCGGCGCGTACGAGGCGATGTAGATGCCGCCGATCACGACGAATATCAGCGTGGCGATGCCGATCTCGGCCACGGGAGGAAACTGCCGCTGCGATGTCGCGTCAGCCCGCGACCCCGGGCTCAGAACACTCATCGGGTTGCGACCCGGGTCATGATGACGAGCGTCGCGACCTGCATCAGGCCGGTGACCCCGGCGGTGTAGATGAAGCGCTTCATCAGCTTCCCGATGACTTCGCCGTTGGGATGGGGCTTGTTCATCTCGAAGAGGACGGCGATATTCGCCGGCTCGAGGACGCCGAGGGCGATCACGGCCATGACCCCGACGACGATGAACGACGCGATCAGCCAGCCGTGGTTCGGGCTCGACGCCTTCAGGTTGCCGAGGTTGAGCGCGAACTGGAAGCCGGAGGCGAGCGTCATGGCGACCAGCGTGGGCATGATGAGCACCATCTTCGGCATGAACTTCGCCGAGAATTCGGCCCTCGCCGGAATGGAGAGCCGTCCCAGGATCGGGCCGACGACGAGCCCGACGAACAGGTCGATCGCCGTCCAGAGGCCGCCGCCGACGACGTGGTTGAAGTCGAGGCCCCACTGCCAGTTGAACCCGATCGACGCGACCAGGAAGACGAGGACGACCGCGACGATCGGCAGCCCTTTGAGCGGGACGATCTGGATCACCGGTCGCAGCGGTGCTCCGGCGCCGGCCCCGACTCCGGTCGGTACTTCGAGGGTCATGTCGGTCATCGTGCCGTCCCCGATCGAGCTTCCGGTTGGCGTGGCGTGCAGAAAGCCACGTCCACTAGGGAAAGCGAGTTTAGCGGGCAGACATTGGCGGCGGGAGAGGATCAGGCAGGATCGGCGGCGTCCGGTGCCTCGGTTCCGAAGACCCGGCTGCGCCGGATGTCATCGGCCTCGATGCGCACGAGGTCGGACTTCGAGAGCCGCTGGCTCGTGCCGGCCACGAGGCGCCCCGCCTGGCGCAACCGTGCCCGCTCGAGGGCGTTGCGCACGCTCCTCGCGTTCGCAAAACGTGGCTGGCCGCGCCGCAACCTCAGATACTCGCCGAAGGTCTTCTCCGCCTCCGGCGACAACTCGTAGCCCTGCCCGGCGAGCATGAGGTGGGCGATCCGCATCAGCTCCTCCTCGCTGTAGTCGGGAAAGTCGATGTGATGGGCGATCCGCGAACCCATGCCGGGGTTGGCCTGGAAGAAGGTGTCCATCCGGTCGCCGTAGCCGGCGAGGATCACGACGAGGTCGTCGCGCTCGTTCTCCATCACCTGGAGGAGGATCTCGATGGCTTCCTGCCCGTAGTCCCGTTCATTCTCGGTCCGGTAGAGGTAGTACGCCTCGTCGATGAACAGCACTCCGCCCATGGCGCGTTTGAGCACCTCACGCGTCTTCGGAGCGGTGTGCCCGATGTACTGGCCGACGAGGTCGTCGCGGGTGACCGAGACGAGATGTCCCCGGCCGAGGTAGCCGAGCCGGGAGAGCAGCTCCGCCATCCGCAGCGCCACGGTCGTCTTGCCCGTGCCCGGGCTGCCGGTGAAGCACATGTGCAGGCTCGGGCGCTCGGAGTCGAGGCCGAACCGTCTCCGCATCTTGTCGACGAGCAGCAGCGAGGCGATCTCGCGGATCCTCGCCTTCACCGGGACGAGGCCGACGAGCTCGCGGTCGAGCCGGTCGAGGATCTCGTCCATGGCGGAGTTCGTCCGCTCGGCCTCGAGGTCGATGAGCGCGTCGTCGGCGAGGATCCCGCTGCCAGCGGGCGGGTCGGCGGGAGTCGCCGCTTCGCCGTCGGCCGGTTCGCCGGCGCCGGACCCTGGCCGCGCCATGTCGAAGCCGCGGGCGGACCTGCGCGGAGAGTCAGTCCCCACCGGCGGCTCAGGTCTCCTGATAGCGGGAGCCGTGGGGCCGATCGGCGGCGTAGGAGTGCAGGCGGTACTGGATCCGCCGGTCGCTGACCTCCAGCCGGTCGAGCCTGAAGCCCGGCTCCTCCTTCGGGCGGTTGACGAGGAACGAGAGTGCCGTCGTCTGGCGTCCGAGGGTCGAGTCGTACGCGCTCAACTTGATGTAGTGAGCCGGGAAGGCCTCGCGGCAACGGTTCACCTCGTGCAGCGCCGCGGCCGCATCGGAGATCTCGAACATCGGCAGTCCCCACATCTCCCAGTACGAGTTCCGAGGATGGGGATCGTCGGTGAACTCCACCGCGATCGCCCAGCCGTGGTCGATCGCGTACTGGGCCTGCGCAGCTATCTCGTCGTCGCTGAAGTCAGGCAGGTGCGAGAACGTTCCTTGGTTCAGTCGCATTTCTGCGTATCCCTTCTCGTTTCCGGGCTCAGGCCGACGGCGTGGCGAGGACGTCGGGTGTGTCGGTCGACTCGTAGTTGAAGCTGATGTCGCCCCAGGTGTCGAGTGCCACCTGCAGGGGAGTGCACCACCGGGCAGCGTCGCGGAGGATCTCCGAGCCCTCGCCGACGATGTCTCGTCCCTCGTTACGGGCTTTGATCATCGCCTCGAGAGCGACCCGGTTCGCGCTCGCCCCCGCGGAGATGCCCATGGGATGGCCGATCGTGCCGCCGCCGAACTGCAAGATGACGTCCTCGCCCAGGTAGTCGAGCAGCTGGTGCATCTGGCCGGCGTGGATGCCGCCCGAGGCGACGGGCATGACGCCGGGCATCGATGCCCATTCCTGGTCGAAGTAGAGCCCTTGAAGCAGGTTCGCCGGCACCTTGTCGAGGCGGAGGGTGTCGTAATAGCCCTGGATCATGTTCGGGTCGCCCTCGAGCTTCCCGACGACGGTGCCGGCGTGGATGTGGTCGACGCCGAGGAGGCGGCACCACTTCGCCAGTACCCGGAAGCTGACACCGTGGGTCTTCTGGCGGGTGAAAGTCCCGTGTCCGGCGCGGTGGAGGTGGAGCAGCACACCGTTGCGGCGCGCCCAGTGCGACATCGAGGTGAGTGCCGTGTAGCCGATGGTCAGGTCGACCATGACGACGATGCTCCCGATCTCCTTGGCGAACTCCGCCCGCTCGTACATGGCCTCCATCGTCCCGGCGGTGACGTTGAGGTAGTGACCCTTGACCTCCCCGGTGGCGCCCTCGGCGCGGTTGACCGCCTCCATGCAGAAGAGAAACCGGTCGCGCCAGCGCATGAACGGCTGTGAATTGATGTTCTCGTCGTCCTTGGTGAAATCCAGCCCGCCCCGCAGCGCCTCGTAGACGACGCGGCCGTAGTTGCGCGCCGACAGGCCGAGCTTGGGCTTGGTGGTGGCCCCGAGCAGCGGCCGGCCGAACTTGTTGAGGTACTCGCGCTCCATGACGATGCCGTGCGGCGGCCCTTGGAACGTCTTCGCGTAGTGGGGCGGGATCCGCATGTCTTCGAGGCGAAGCGCCTTCAGCGCCTTGAAACCGAACACGTTGCCGATGATCGAGGAGGTGAGATTCGCGATCGAGCCCTCTTCGAAGAGGTCGATGTCATAGGCGATGTAGGCGATGTACTGCCC
>Ga0182015_10002413_pt1 | contig 22585 bp, 22 predicted proteins | sample 712P3MmetaG_FD_120478 | JGI IMG/M metagenome (GOLD analysis project Ga0182015, IMG submission 120478) | Permafrost microbial communities from Stordalen Mire, Sweden - 712P3M metaG | ecosystem: Environmental > Terrestrial > Soil > Wetlands > Permafrost | place: Sweden: Stordalen | collected...
CAGGATGCTGGCCGCGCCGGAATTCCTGCGCGGTTTCCCGATCCCCGCGGGCACGGTGATCGCCTCCCTCCCCATGCCTCCCCTCGTCTCGCCGGCGCCGTTCAGGCGCTGAGCGCGGGTCCCCGACATGCCGCTTGTTTTCATCCCCCCTTTGGACAAGATTCCCGCCCGATGCCAGGCAGGTCCGCCCTTTGCCGTCTGACGGTGCTTTGCGCCGCGCTTGCGTCGTCCCTCGCGGCGCCGCGGGCGTCAGCCCAGACGGAGGTCGCCGACCTCAGGGAGGACGTGAGGGGGCTGACGGAGCGGGTGAACGAGCTGTCGCTCCGGCTGGAGCAGGTCGAGCACGACAACGCCCTCCTGCGCTCGAGGGTGGCCGGCGTCGAGGGGAGCCGGGACGCCGTGACCCAGGCCCAGCTGAACGGCGCCGTGGCGGACCTGAACGCCTCGATCAAGTCGGCCGTGGGCGAATCTCGGACGGAAATCCTCCAGCAGGTGGCGACGCAGATGGAGAACCTGGCGAAGCAGACGAACGTGGCGCTCGACTCGATCGCAAGGCCCCCGGGCGCGGTCCAGGCGCGGCCCGCGCCGCAGGCCGCCCCGTCGCCTGCGAAGGCCGCGTTCGGCGAGTCCTACCCCAAGGAGGGTGTGAGCTACACCGTCCTGAAGGGCGACTCCGTCGGCGCGATTGCGAAGAAGACCGGCGCCAAGGCCCAGGACATCATCGATGCCAACAAGCTCCTGGATCCCTCCCGCATCCAGGCGGGACAGGTCCTCTTCGTCCCCGGCGGCAAATAACATCCCTTTTCCCCTTCAAAATGGCACACCCCCAAAAATCCAGGCTGGGCCGCGGGCTGAGCGGCCTCATTTCCGCGGGCAAGCCGCCCGCGGCCGTCGCCGCTCCCCCAATCCACCTCCCCCAGGCCCCGGGTTACCTTGAGGTCCAGGTGCACCTCGTCGAGCCGAGCCCCTACCAGGCCCGACGCGAGATGGCCCCGGAGCAGCTGGCCGAGCTCGCGGAAAGCATCAGGAGCGAGGGCCTCCTGCAGCCGATCGTCGTCCGCAGGCTCGGCGACAGGTTCCAACTGATCGCGGGCGAACGGCGCTGGCGCGCATTCCAGCAGCTGAAGATCAGGTCGATCCCCGCGCGGGTCGTCGACGCGAGCGACGCCTCGGCGGCCTCGATGGGACTGATCGAGAACCTGCAGAGGGAGGGGCTGAACCCGATCGAGGAGGCGCTCGGCTTCGCGAGCCTCGTCAGGGACTTTGACCTGACGCAGGAGACGGCCGCCGAGCGGGTGGGCAGGAGCCGCGCCTCCGTGGCCAACGCCCTTCGGCTCCTCGCCCTCGACTCCGAGATCCAGGGCTACATCGCGAAGGACCTCCTCAGCGTCGGGCACGCGAAGGTGCTCCTCGGGGTCGAGGACCCTGCGATCCGCTCCGTCCTCGCCCGAAGGGTGATCGAGGAAGGGCTCAGCGTCCGGATGACCGAGAGGCACGGGAAGGCGGCCAGGGCGCCGGGCGGCGCGAGGCCGGCACGACGGAAGTCCCTGGCGAGCCGCGACGCCGCGGCGGTCGACAGCATCCAGAGGAAGCTCTCCTCCCACCTGGGCGCCAGGGTCGCCGTCCTCCACACCCCCAAGAAGGGCCGGATCGTGATCGAGTACCGCGGCAATGACGACCTCCAGCGCATCCTGGAAAGGCTCGGGGTCGAGCGGGCGGACGCCCTCTGAGCCGCGAAGGGCCTCCCGTCCCGGCGTTGACAAGGGCCGGCCCGTTCTGCTTGGCTGACCCCTCCCTGACATGAGCATCCTCATCGGCATCTTCACGTTCGTACTGATCCTGACCTCGATCATCCTTATCCTCTTGGTGCTCGCCCAGAAGGCGAAGTCCGACGGTGGGATGGGCGCCGCCATGGGCGGCGGCATGGCCGAGGCCACCTTTGGCGCGGACACGGGCAACGTGCTCAGCAAGGCGACGATCAACGCGTCGATCGTCTTCTTCGTCCTCAGCTTCGCGCTCTACCTTGGGCGGATCTACGAGGGCAAGCACGCAACCGCCGCCGGCGGAGCGCTGCCGACGATCGCCGTTCCCGTGTCGGCAACGTCCTCGAAGGCGCCCGTCGCCGTCGCGCTGCCGACGGCGGCCGTCCCGACTCCGGCGCCGGCCACGAAGCCCTGATCGGCTCTTGAGGAGCCCGGCCGAGCCTATGCTGCGATCGGACTGGGCCATTGGCCTGAGGGCCCTGGTCCTGGCGCCCCTGCTTCCCCTGGCAGCGACGGTCTCCCTCGCCGATTCGCCGGTGCCGGACCGGCAGGCCGGCGCCGCAGCCCTGGCACATTTCCGGGACTCGATCTGGGGCGAGCCCCTCTATGCCGAGTTTGACCTCCGCCAGATGCCCCGGCGCGGGGACGAGCATGTCTTCCACGGCCGGTTCTGGGGTGGCAGGAACGAGGGCGGCCCCTTCACCCGGTTCGAGGTCGACGTCGGGAAAGGCGGTTACACGCACCGGGTCCTTGTGCAGGGCGGCGCGGACGGCGCCATATGGACCGCGGACGCGCCGGGGGCCGGGGTCGAGGCGCAGTCGCTCGCGGCCCCGTTGGCACCCGGCGTCGAGATGACCCCCCTTGACGTCCTGCCGATGCCCTACCTGTTCTGGCTCGACGCCGACCTGGTGGGGGTGGACCGGATTCGCGGAAGGCCGGCCTACGTCTATGTCTTCACGCCCTCGGCCGACTTTGCCGCGCGCAACCCGGGCATCAGGTCCGTGCGGGCGTACTTGGACACCCAGTACGACGCGCTCGTGCAGTCCGAGGTCACCGGGCCGAACGGCCACGTGGCTAAGACCCTTTCCCTATTGGAGCTAAGAAAGGTAGGCGACCGGTGGATACCCAAGGACGTCGACGTCCGAAACGAGGCCACCCGCGACAAGACCCGCCTCACCCTGACGGCGGTCGCGATCGGGTTCGCCGCCGGCCCCGCGGCCTTCGATCCGGCGCAGCTGGGCGCCCCGCTGGCGAAGCCACCGGCCGGCCGTGTCATACCGGTCCCGCAGTGACCCGCAATCTGAAGAATTTCGTTGCGGCGGGGCCCTCTCGCGTGCCTGCTCATGGCCCGCTCAGGTTCAACTAATGCCATGGCCACACGTTCAGCATCGGCTCCGCTAACGTTCGATTTGCCGATCTCCCTGATCGCAAAGATCGAGGGCCACAGGCGCAAGTACGGCCTCAAGACAGCGAGCGAGGTGGTCCGCCTGGCGATCGACAAGTTCGACTTCGAGGGATGCCACCCGACCCGCGACCCGCACCGCCAGGTCTCGGTCCGCCTCGGCGCGAACCAGCGCGCGATGCTCAGGCGCTACGCGAGGAAGAAGGACGCGAGCGTCGGCGAGCTCCTGCGCTCCGCCCTCGAGAGCCTCCCGGCCAAGAAGCCCAAGTCCCGCTGACGGGGATGGGCGTTCGCGGCAACGCAAGATTGGGACGCTCCCCTCTTGCGTCCGGGGCCCCCGGGTCTTTTTAGTGGCCTTCGTTTGCATGTGATGTCCTCCGAACCCCTACCGCCCCTCTCCACCTGGGCGCGCAACATTGCGCCGTCTCCCACGCTTGCCGTCGACGCCAAGGCGAAGGCCCTGATGGCGGCCGGCGAGGACGTCTGCAGCTTTGCGGCAGGCGAGCCGGATTTCGACACCCCCCAGCACATCAAGGACGCCTGCATCGCCGCCCTCCAGGCCGGCAAGACGAAGTACGTCGCCACCGCCGGGATCGAGGAGCTGAGGAAGGCGATCGCCGAGTCCTACGCGGCCAACGTCGGCCTCGGGGTCGCGCCCGCCCAGGTGGTCGTCAGCCCCGGCGGCAAGTTCACCTGCTACCTCGCCATCATGGCGACCTGCTCGCCCGGCGACGAGGTCATCATACCGGCCCCCTACTGGGTCAGCTATCCGGAGATGGTGAAACTCGCCGGCGCGGTCCCGAGGCCGGTCCTGGCGACGGACAAGGCGGGATTCAAGATCAGGCCCGAGGACCTCGAGGCCGCCGTCACCCCGCGCACCCGCCTCCTCATCCTCAATTCGCCCTCCAACCCCACGGGAGCCGTCTACACCCGCGCCGAGCTCCAGGCGCTGATGGACGTCGCGGTCAGGAAGAACCTCTACGTCCTCTCGGATGAGATCTATGAGAAGCTGGTCTATGACGGGCTGAAGACAACCTGCCTGGCGACCCTCGGCCCGGAGGCGGAGGCCCGGACCCTCGTGGCCTCGGGCTTCTCGAAGACCTACTCCATGACCGGATGGAGGCTCGGCACGCTTGTCGCGCCCGCGCCGATCGCCAAGGCGGCGGCCGAGCTCCAGAGCCAGATGTCCTCGAACGCGACGAGTTTCGCCCAGTATGGCGCGCTCGCCGCGCTCAGGGAGAAGGAGAAGACCGCCGCGTCGCTCGAGCGGATGCTCGCCGCCTTCGACAGGCGCCGCCGCCTGCTTCATGCGGGATTGACCGCCATCCCCGGGGTGAGCTGCGTCCTCGCCCAGGGAGCCTTCTACCTGTTTCCCAACATATCCAGCTTCGGGCTCGGCTCCATGGAGTTCTGCGAGAGGCTCCTCGAGAGGGAGAAGGTCGCCGCCGTCCCCGGCTCGGCCTTCGGCGCCGAGGGCTACCTCCGCCTGAGCTACGCCACGAGCGACGAAATCATCACCAAGGGAATCGCGAGGCTCGCGAATTTCTGCGGGAGCCTAAAGGCTTGATGCAGGGTCCCCGCAACCGCCCAGAATCCGAACCATGGCCTACAAAGACGTAACACCGCCCGCAGGCGGGAAGATAACCATCACCGCCGGGCGCCTCAACGTCCCCGATAACCCGGTCATCCCGTTCATCCGGGGCGACGGCACCGGCCCGGACATCTGGGCGTCCTCCGTGCGGGTCCTGGACGCCTCCGTCGAGAAGGCCTACGGCGGCAGGCGGCGCATCTCCTGGTTCGAGGTCTTCGCCGGCGAGGAAAGCTTCAAGCGCTTCAACAACTGGCTTCCCGACGACACGGTCGACGCCTTCAGGGAGTACATCGTCGGGATCAAGGGCCCCCTGACGACGCCGGTCGGCGGCGGGATCAGCTCCCTCAACGTCGCCCTGCGCCAGATGCTGGACCTCTACGTGTGCCTGCGCCCGGTGCAGTGGTTCAGCGGCGTCCCTTCGCCGGTCAAGCGGCCGGAGCTCGTCAACATGGTGATCTTCCGCGAGAACACCGAGGACATCTACGCGGGGATCGAGTTCGCGGCCGGCACGCCCGACTCCCAGAAGATCCTCGACTTCATCGCCAGGGAGTTCCCGAAATCATTCAACAAAATACGCTTCGGCACGAAGCCGAAGGCGCAGGCGTTCTGGAACGAGGTCGGCGCGAAGGATTTCCCGAGCGACGTCCAGGTCGGCATCGGCATCAAGCCCGTCAGCTACTCGGGGAGCGTGCGCCTGATCCACAGCGCGATCGGCTACGCGATCCTGAACAAGCGCAAGAGCGTCACGCTCGTCCACAAGGGCAACATCATGAAGTTCACCGAGGGCGCCTTCCGCGACTGGGGCTACAAGGTCGCGAAGGAGTTCTACGGCGCGGTCGAGATCGACGGCGGCCCCTGGTGCAAGATCCCCGAAGGGAAGCCCGGCGCCGGCATCGTGATCAAGGACTCGATCGCCGACATCACGCTCCAGCAGATCCTCACCCGGCCGACCGACTTCGACGTCATCGCCACCCTGAACCTGAACGGCGACTACCTCTCGGACGCGCTCGCCGCGCAGGTCGGCGGGATCGGCATAGCCCCGGGCGGCAACATAAACTACATCTCGGGGCACGCCATTTTCGAGGCCACCCACGGCACCGCGCCCAAGTACGCCAACAAGGACGTCGTCAACCCGGGGTCCGTCGTCCTCTCCGGCGAGATGATGCTGCGCTACATGGGCTGGAACGAGGCGGCCGACCTGGTCCTGAAGGGGCTGAACGGCGCGATCGGCGCGAAGAAGGTCACCTACGATTTCGCCCGCCAGATGGAGGGCGCGACCGAGATCAAGTGCTCGGCCTTCGGGGACGCCATCATCGCCCAGATGTGAGCCGGCGGGCCGCCGTCCCGCGACGGGGCGACCTCACTTGCGGATGAAGCGCAGGAGCCAGAGGAAGAGGAGCGCCCCCAGCACCGCGAAGATGAGGCGGCCGACGAAGCTGTAGGCGCCGATCCCCAGCAGGTTGAAGCAGAGGCCGCCGAGGAAGGCCCCGACGATCCCGACGATCATGTTGCCGGCAACGCCGAAGCCGCTGCCCTTCGTGATGACGCCCGCGAGCCAGCCGGCGCACGCCCCTATGATCAGAAACACGATGAGGTTTGCGAGTGTCATGGGGATCTCAAGCTCACGGGCGCGGGGTCACTTTGCGGCGGGTTGCTTCGAGAATTCCATCTTCTTCACGATCCCGACCAGCCTGTCGCGGAGGATCTGGTCCTCCTGCGCCGGCGTCTTGCTGTAGCGCGAGCCCTCGGTCACGCGCTCCGAGAGCTCCGTGCTGATGACGAAGGTGAAGCCGTTCCTGACGAAGACCATGTTGCCGCGCTTGGCGACGGGGGGCTCCGCGCTCTGGCCGAAGACGGGCCGGTCCTCGAACATGGACCCCCCGGGGAGGAGGATGTAGGTGAAGAGCGTCCCGTCCAGGAGGTCGACCGAGTAGCCCGCGCTCTCGATCCGCGTCCCCGGGCAGAAGCGCTTGAAGTCGGGCAGGACGTAGGTGCCGAAGAAATAGATGAGGTAGTCCTTGTTGCCCCGCGTCGAGAGTTCCCACTTGAGCGTGGCGTCCTGGGCGAACGCCCCGACGCTGATCTGCAGGCCGTAGCTGTCGTGGAACGTGACCACGTTGCCGGTGTCGCGGGTCACCCCGCCCAGGGCGGCCAGCACGGGGACCTCCATCTTGAACGCGCCCGTGGGGGACGAGTAGATGCCCGAGTCAAGCGTGCCGGCGAGCACCGTCGGCCTCTCCTGCGCCGGGGCGGGCAGGGCTGCCGCAAGGAGGACTAGAATGGGAATGGCTCGCCGCATGTTCTGGCAGGCAACAGTGCCTTAGACGCCAAGTACTTTCAAGCCGGGCTTGGGCCCCCGCCGACAAGGCGGATCCAGGCGGCGACGGGTATGGCCTCGGCCCTCACAGTGGATGAGAATCCCTCGGCGGCCAAAAGTTCCCGCCATCGCTCATGCTGGTCGGGGACGACATCCCGCAGGACGGCGCCCAGCTGCTTGCGGCGCTGCTGAAAGCACCGCCTGACCAGCATCTTCTGGGCGGGACCGAAGACAAACGGGTCCGCCTTCCTCACGAGGTGCAGGAGCGCCGAATCCACGTCCGGCCTCGGGTAGAAGCACGCCGGGCTCACGCGGTGGCCCGGGGCGATGGCGTAGGCCGCCTGGAGGAAGATGGAGATCGCGCCGTAGTTGCGGGTGCCGGGCGAGCCGGAGTAGCGACCGGCCGCCTCCCGCTGCAGCATGAGCACCATGAGCGCCGGAAGGGGGCCGGAGAGGACGCCGTCCATCCACGGGGTCGAGATCGCGTAGGGCAGGTTGGCGACCACCTTGGCGCCCGGCGCGCACGCCGCGGGAAGGCCCGCCAGCGGCATCTCGACCGCATCGCCCTCGGACAGGTGGAGCGCCGTGGGAAACCGCATGGCGAGGCCGGCCTCAAGGTGGGCATGGAGCGTCCGGTCGCGCTCGACGGCCCAGACCTGCGCGCCCGCCTCGAGGAGCGCGCCGGTCAGCGTCCCTAGGCCCGGGCCGATCTCGACGACCGTGTCGCCCTCCGAGACCCCTGCAAGCTCGAGCGACTTGCGGACGATGTTGCCGTCGACGAGGAAGTTCTGGCCGAGGAACCTCTTGGGCGCGTGCCCGAGCCGCGCGAGGAGCTCGCGTGTTTCGGTGGGTGTGAGCGCCATCAACGGGCCGCGCTAGGCGGCGTGGAACGAGGCGACCAGCTTGCCCGGGTCGGCGGACCGCATGAGGGCCTCCCCGACGAGAACCGCGTGCGCGCCAGCCCGGCGCGCACGAGCGGCGTCCTCCGGCGTGCTGATCCCGCTCTCGCTGACGGCGGTCACCCCCGGGGGGAACTTTGCCATCAGCCTCTCGCTGAGGGCGAGGTCGGTCCTGAACACGGCGAGGTCGCGGTTGTTGACTCCGATGATCCGGGCCTCATGCCGGGCGGCCCGCGCGATCTCCTCCTCGGCGTGCACCTCGAAGAGGACGTCGAGACCCGCCGCCCTCGCCGCGTCATGCAGGACGCCGATCTCATCGTCCGAAAGCGCGCGCACGATGATGAGGATCGCGCTCGCACCCGACCTCCTCGCCTCCAGCACCTGGAACGGGTGCACCATGAAATCCTTGCGCAGGCACGGCAGGGGCGGCCGCGCCGCCGCCATCCGCGCGGCCACCTCGCCCAGGTCCTCGAGCGAGCCGCCGAAGTACTTGAGGTCGGTCAGGACGGAGAGCGCGTCGGCGCCCGCCGCCGCATAGGCCGCCGCCTGGGCGACCGCGGACGCGTCGGCCGCGATCTCGCCTGCCGAGGGCGAGCGGCGCTTTATCTCGGCTATGACCGCGAGGCTCCCGTTCGGCCTCCGGAGGGCGGCCGCGAACGACGCCGGCCGGGGGAGTGAGGCGTCCAGCCTGGAGAGCTCCTTCTCGGGGACGGGGCGGACCCGCGCGGCTATCTCCCCGCGCTTCCAATCCATGATCTCCCTCAGCTTGTCGTGCACGCCACCACGAAACAATACCCGGCGCGCGAAAACCAGACCAGAATCCTTGTCACGCCCCTGCAAAGGCCCCCATCCTTCGCGCAATGAGCGCAATCGAAGACCTGCGTCACACCATCGCGCGGCTGCGGGGACCGGGCGGCTGCCCGTGGGACCAGGAGCAGACCCACCAGAGCCTGGCGCGCTGCCTCATCGACGAATGCAGCGAGCTCCTGGACACGATCGACCGCCAGGACATGCCCCACATGCGCGAGGAGCTGGGGGACGTCCTGATCCAGGTGATCTTCCACGCCCAGCTGGCAGAGGAGTCGGGGAAGTTCGACCTGGAGGATGTCGCCCGGGAGGTTAACGAGAAGCTCGTTCGGCGCCACCCGCACGTCTTCGGCGACGGCAAGCTCGAGACCTCCGCCCAGGTCCTGACGCAGTGGGAGGAGATCAAGGCCAGGGAAAAGGGCCCGGGCGCGGCGCGCCAGCCGCTCTTCAAGGAGCTCCCGCCGAGGCTCCCCGCCCTCATGTACGCGGAGTCGGTCTGGAAGCAGCTGGGAAAGACGGGCTTCGTCGCCGAATCGGGCGCCGACGCCGCGCAGGTCGGCCGGCTGGCGGCGGGGCTCGGTGACGAGGCCCTCGGGAGGATGCTCTTTGAGATCGCCGCCGCCGCGCAGTCGAGGGACCTCGACTGCGAGGGCGCGCTTCGCCGGCACGCGGACGGTCTCATGCGCCATGTCGAAGGCCGCGCCCCCAAGATCCCAGCCACCGCCTGACGACGTGGTCGCGGCCTGGTGGACGCCGTTCGGCGGGCACCTGCTGCACGAGCGGCGGTGCTCCGCGTATACGGTCCGCAACTACAAGGCGGCGTTCGAGGACTTCTACCGGTGGCTCGCCTCGTCCGGGCTCTGGGCCGGCGGGATCGGGGCCCTCGGCCCGCGCGAGATCCGCGACTTCGTGATCGAGGCCCAGCGCCGCTTCGGGCGCCGGACGCTCCACAACCATGTGTCGGGCCTGCGCGCCCTCTGCCGGTTCTGGATGAAGGAGGGACGCCTCGCGCGAAATCCCTTCTCGGGAGCGCCGCTCCCGAAGCTCGAGAAGCGGCTGCCCCAGTTCCTGACCGAGGACCAGGCGAGGGCCCTCCTGGCGAGCCCGATGAGGATCCTTGGCAACGGGGGCTCTGACGCCTTCACCGCCTGGCGCGACCGCCTTGCGATGGAGCTCCTCTACGGGGCCGGCCTGCGCGTGAGCGAGCTGGTCGGGCTAAACTACGGCTCCGTCGACCTCGGCGAGGGGACGGCGAGGGTCACGGGGAAGGGCCGGAAGGAGCGGGTCTGCCCGCTCGGAAGGGTCGCCTGCGCCGTCCTTGCGAGGTTCAGGGACGAGTTTGCGCCGGGCGCGGGGCCCCGGGACCCGGTCCTCTGCGGCGCCGGGGGCAGGCGGATGACCGTCCGCGCCGTGCAGCTCATGCTGAAGCGCCACCTGGCCCTCGCCGGCCTCCCCATGGACCTCACGCCCCACAAGCTTCGCCATTCCTACGCCACCCATCTCCTGAACGCCGGCGCCGACCTGCGCATTGTCCAGGAGCTCCTCGGGCACGCCCAGCTCGTGACGACCCAGGTCTACACGCACGTGAGCATCGCCCGCCTGAAGGACGTCTACAACAAGGCCCATCCGAGGGCCTGAGGAGGCTAGAGCGCCAGCCTGCGGGTCGCCCCGTTGCCGGCGGAGTCGTAGAGGGTCACCTCGACCGACGTCGCCCCGGAGAGGCGCTCCGCCGGGAGCTCGAGGGTGAAGGTCTCCTCCCTGCCGTCCAGGATCCCGTCGGCCGGCTGCTCGACGATCTCATGGGCGCCGTTGTTGAACGTGAATTCCGCGCTGTCGAGGAGGGAGAGGGCGTCGCGGCCGCGGATTGTCACGATGACCTCGCCCGCGCCGCGCCGCACCGACGCCTCCTCGATGACCGGCGGGGTGTGGTCGACAACCAGGTCGTCGGTCTCGAAGGTGACCGACAGGCGCTCGGCCGCGGGCCTCGGGGCCGCCTCCTTCGCCACGAGCCGGGTGAACCAGGTTCCCTCCTGGAGATGGAGCGTGTCGAACTGCACGTAGGACTCCGGACTGTCGACCGCGATGTCGGTCCACGCCGGGTCCCCCTCGTGCCGGATGGAGAAGGTGTACGTGAGGTTGTCCCCGTCCGGGGCGTTCACGGTCCAGAAGGCGACGCGCGTCCCGGGGGAGGCGAAGATCTGGCTCCCGAGGAAGCCCGACCTCCTGTGGTCCCCCTCGCGCTCGCTCGCCTGGAGGAGCTGGCTGACGGTCGTCACGACGGGCGGGGGCATCTCCGGCGGGACGACGATGGCGAAGTTCGGCGACAGGGTCCGGAAGTCCTGGAGCTGGGGACGGTGGTTCTGCGTCAGGTAGTAGATGTCGGCCCGGTCGACCTCGAGGGTCGGCGCGGCCGCGGCAGGCAGCGCCAGCTTGAACTCGGCGTAGCGGCCGGTGGGCGGGGCGGCCCTCCAGCCGTCGGTGTCCGCCATCGGGATCCACGGGCTCCAGCCGTCGGTCTCGGCGGAACCGTTTGTCGTGCGCACCGAGACGGCCAGCTGGCCCGGGCCCACGTCCCGCAGCCTGTTGAACCGGAGGGCGCCCAGGCGCGCGGGGACTCCCAGGTCGATGCGCTTCGTCTCCGCCGTCCGGGGGGACGGGGCGTTGAAGTCAAGGAGGGTGAATCCGGGCGCGTTGTTGCGGATCGCGAAGAAGCGTCCCGGCGAGCCGGGGACGGGCTCGATCGCGTTCACCTGCGAGGACGAGCTGCCCGAGAAGGTGAGGGATTCCCGGGTCCTCATGTCGAAGCCCGTCATCTCGCCGAGCTCGCCGCCGGAGATGACGACCGTGTCGCCCATCAGGCACATCCGGTAGAAGGCGATGCCGGAGCGCGTCTCAAGCATCTCCGGGAATCCGTCCGGGGTGAACCACTGCAGGGAGCTCCTCCCCGGGAAATGCTCCACCGGGCCGGCGGCGCTGATGATCTCGACCGTGGTCTCCTTCGGCTTCGAGCCGGCCGCGCCCGGGAGCGGGGTGGGGCCGGGGCCCGGGTTCGGCGTCGGGCCCGGGCCGACCACGGTGATCGGGGCCTCGTCCGGCCCCGTCAGCTGGATGTTCGCCAGGACCGGGTGGATCTCGCCGCCGGAGAAGACGATCGCGGCATAGTAGCCGCGGTTGGGGTCGGCGACCAGGTCCGTCACCTCGGCGTCGTGGTTCTCCTGCGCGATGTAGGGGGAGCCGCCGTCGGCCGCGAACAGGTAGATGTTCCCCTTCGGGGCGGACCCGGCCGCTATCCTGCCGTCGGAAAGCCTCGCCAGCCGGCGCAGGTTCCGGTCGCTCACCTCGCCGAAGAGCGCGATCCCGCGCCCGGCGAGAGCCTTCGTGTCCGAGATCCGGTCCGCCGAGACCCCCGCGGCCGCAAACCGGGCGACGTCGACCCGGTACACGCGCCCGGGGTTTCCCGTCGCGACCAGCGCCGACTTGCCATCGTCCGCCAGGATGATGTCAAAGATCGAGTCGACGGGGAGGCCCGTGCGCGCGGCGACCTTGCCGCCGCGGACGAGGTACAGGCCGCCGCTGGGGGATGTGCCCGCTAGGATCGATCCGTCGGCGAGGGACTTGAGCGCGTAGACCTGGACGTCCGGGATCCTCGCAACGTCCCTCGACGCGTAGGTCCCGGCCGTGAAGTCCGCGGTCACCTCCATGATCCGGCCGCCCGGGCCGCCGCCCACGATCCACTTGCCCCCGGGACCGGGTTCAAGGCACCAGAGGAGCTGGCTCGGGGCCTGCCCGGCCAGGTCGGTCAGAACGGGCCCGGCGACCAGGCGTCCGTCCGAGCGGCTGGCCATGCCGTGAAGGTCGCGGCTCAGGACGTCCCGGTAGAAATCGATGTCCGCCTTCTTGGAGAGCGGGTCGGCCCCGGCTCCGCAGGCGAGCGCAAGGAAGAGCGCGGGTGCCACGGCGTACCTGGTGAGATTCTCTTTGTGCATGAGTGGGGGGGGTATCCTCGGAGGTCACTCGACGACGCGGACGCTCCGGTGGAAATCGGTGAACGAGACCTTGCCCTGGAGAACGCGTGTCTCCCACAGCGGCACCAGGGCCTCGCGCCGCTGGTAGCGCTCCGAGTCGGAGGCCGCGGCTATCCGCTCGATGGAGGCCGGCGCGTCCGGCGTCGAGGTCGCCTGGTCGAAGAAGAGGGCCGACTTCTCGACGACGGCGATGCACAGGCCGTCCTCCGGCCGGCTGCCCTTCATCGCCTCGATGTAGGCGTCAAAGCTCCGGAGCTGGCCCTGCCGGAACATGCGGCCATGCCCCGTCAGCTCGTCCAGCACGCGCCCGGGGGTCACGATCACCTCGAGCGTCTTGCCGGTCCACGAGGAATCGACCGGGATGTCGACCGTCTTCGATTCCTCGGAGCCCTGGTAGTTCCTCCAGCCGAGCGTCACCTGGAGCGTCTCGCCGGCCCGGATGATCGTCCGCGACACCTGGAACTGCTCGACCGTCACGGCGGGGTTGTCCTCCATCGGCTCGACCCGGAACTCGACCGTCTTCGGGAACTCCTTCTCGAAGGGGTTCTGGAGCTCGCCGGTGAGCCCGACCAGGAACTCGTACAGGCCGACGACGAAGCCCTGCTGGCCGGCATACACCGACTCCCTCGTGATCTGCTGCGTCGGCGAGAAGGTGACCGTGCTGACGATTCGGAAGCCCTCGCCGGGCTCGCTCTCGTTGGAACCGAAGACGGCCTCGACGATCCCGGTCAGCATGATCATGGGCGCGAGGTGCCGCTCGCGGATCACCTGGAAATGGATCGTCCGCTGGGGGGCCCCGGCGCGGCCGGCCACGACGCGGACATCGGTCATCTCGGGGCCCGCCCCAAGCGTGCCAGAGACCGCCGACAGGCGGTCCTGCGTGATGCAGCCGATCACGGGCCCGATGTTCGCGATCTTGAAGGACTCGAGGCTCGAGGGGAGGATGGCCACCACGTCGGCCGAGCACATCGGCAGCTGCACGTCGCCGAGCCCCAGCATCGGGTGGCCGAAGGCGACGACCCGGTTTCCGTCCACGCGGGACACGGTGCCGGTGCCGGCGAGAGTGATGTCGCCCGTCGTCAGGGCGACCGAGACGGCGTCGCCGGCCTGGAGCCCGGCGCCCCCCGCGGGCTGTCCCGAGCCCTGGCTGCTTCCCCCGACCGCGACGACGCCGAGACCGAGCGTCGCAAACTGGGGCTCCATGATGGAGGCCGTCCGCGGCGACACGCCGCCGAGGGCGAACACCGGCCTCATGGCCTGGAACGTGGATTCCGCGCCGGCCGCGGAGACGGCCGCCGGTGGGGAGTCCGCCGGCGCCTGTGGGCCGGAGGGGCTCGACGGGACGCGGTCGGCGACCTCGGCCATGTCGGCGGCCGGCGTGAAGCCCGCGTACCGGACGGTCTCAAAATGCTGCATCTGGTAGCTGAGGGCGCCCGCAAACTTCCCATCGATGTAGAGCGGGCTTCCGCTCATCCCCGCCACCGCCCCCATGTCCTGGACCCGGGGGTCGGTGAGCCTGCAGAGGATGATCGACTTTCCGGGCCCGAGCGCGTTCAGGACGACGCCCGAGACCTCGACCTGGAAGGGCTCGGGCTTCGTGCCCTGGAACACGGTCCACACCTCGCCATGCTGCCCGGCCTTGATGTCCGAGAGGGCCATCATCTCCCCCGAGACCGGCTGCGCGGCCGCTACCGGGGCCATGGACGCGAGCAGGGTCAGGAGGAAGAACGTTCGGCCCATCGTTAGTTCTAGATCCTATGCCTCATCATGCGTTTTGGCGAGGCTTCAGAGCTTTCGGATCACCGATTCCATGATTTCGCACGCGCGGTCGATGGTCTTCCCCTCGTGCGCGGTGCTGAGGAACGCCGTCTCATAGGCGCTCGGCGGCAGGTAGACGCCCTCCTCGAGGCACGCGCGGAAGAACCGGGCGAAGAGCGGGGCGTCCCCTGTCAGGGCGCCCGCGTAGTCCCGGACGTGAGCCCCCGTGAAGAAGATGCTGAACATGGATCCGGCCTGCGGCACCTGGGCGGGAAGCCCCTTCGCCCTGCAGGCGCCCGCGAGCGCCGCCTGCACCTGCCGGCCGAGGGCGTCCAGGCGGGGGTAGGGAAGCGTCTCCTCGAGGAGCTCGAGGGCCGCGATGCCCGCCGCCATGGCCAGCGGATTCCCGCTCAGCGTCCCCGCCTGGTAGACGGGCCCGAGCGGCGCCAGCTGGTCCATGACCTCGGCCCTTCCCCCGAACGCCCCGACGGGAAGGCCGCCCCCGATGATCTTCCCGAGGGCCGTCAGGTCGGGGACGACCCCCTCGATCTCCTGGACGCCCCCCCGCGCCAGCCGGAAGCCCGTCATGACCTCGTCAAAGATGAGGAGGGATCCGTTCCTCGTGCAGGCCGCCCTGAGGTGGGCCAGGAATCCCGCCTCGGGCAGGATAAGCCCGACGTTCGCGGGATAGGGCTCGACGATCACGGCGGCGACCGACCCGGCATTGGCCGCGAAGGCGGCGTCCACGGCCGCGGGGTCGTTGAAGGGGATGACGACCGTCTCCCTCGCGAAGGCGGCGGGTATCCCCGCGCTGTCCGGGTGGCCGTGCGTGAGGGCGCCCGAGCCGGCCTTGATGAGCAGCGAATCCGAGTGGCCGTGGTAGCAGCCCGAGAACTTGATGATCTTGTCCCGCCCGGTGAAGCCGCGGGCGAGCCGGACAGCCGACATCGTCGCCTCCGTCCCGCTGTTGCACATCCGCACCTTGTCGATCGACGGCACCATCTGGTGGATCAGCTCCGCCATCCGCACCTCGTACGGGTTCGGGGTCCCGAAGCTCGTCCCGTCCTCCAGCGCGGCCGCGATCGCGGCCTTGATCCTGGGGTTGTTGTGCCCGTGGATCGCCGGTCCCCAGGTGCAGACGAAGTCGACCAGCTCGCGGCCGTCCGCCGTCACGAGGATGGCCCCGTGCGCGGACCTGACGAAGAACGGGGTCCCTCCGACCGAACGGAAGGCGCGCACCGGGGAATTCACGCCGCCGGGGATGCGCTTCAGGGCGCGCGCAAAGAGATCTTCGGAGGCGCCCATCAGCTCACGTATTTCTGGACGATCGGGATCCGGCGCCCGACGCCGAACGCGAGCGGCGTGATCTTGAGCCCGGGCGCCGCCTGCTTCCTCTTGTACTCGTTCAGGTCGACCTTCCGGACGACGTCGCCCACGATCGCCTCGGAGAACCCCTGCGCCGCCAGGTCCCGGCGGGAGAGCCCCTCCTCGACATAGCCCTTCAGGACGGCGTCCAGGACGTCGTACGGCGGCAGGCTGTCCTGGTCCGTCTGGTTCGGCCGGAGCTCCGCGCTCGGCAGCTTGTCGATGCTGGACTGGGGTATCGGCGGCGTCCTGCCGCCCCGCCTCGCGTCGGCGTTGATCCAGTTCGCGAGCGCGTAGACCTGGGTCTTGAAGACGTCCGAGATCACGGCCAGGCCCCCGCACATGTCGCCGTAGAGCGTGCAGTAGCCGACCGCCATCTCGCTCTTGTTGCCGGTCGTCAGCAGCAGCGAGCCAAACTTGTTCGAGAGCGCCATCATGATGACCCCGCGGACACGCGCCTGGATGTTCTCCTCGGTGACGTCGCGCGCCCGGCCGGCGAACTGGGGACCGAGCGCGGCCTCGCAGGCCGAGACGACCTCGCTGATCCCGATCGTCTCCAGCCGGATGCCCAAGTTGCCGGCGAGGAGGACAGCGTCGTCGCGGGAGTGCTGCGACGAGATCTCCGAGGGGAGGGAGACCCCGATCACGTTCTCCGGGCCGAACGCGGCCGCGGCTATCGCGCCGACGACCGCCGAGTCGATGCCCCCGGAGAGGGCGACCAGGGCGGTCCTGAAGCCGACCTTGTGGGCGTAGTCTCTGAGGCCGAGCGTGAGGGCCGAGAGAATGTCGGCCATGTCGGGCTGCTCGAAGGTCGGGGAAAGCGCCGGCTGGGCCTGGCCCGGCCCCGTCTCCACGACCGAGAGGTCCTCCGCGAACGCGGCCATCCCCGTTATGACCCGGCCCGCGGCGTCGCTCACGAGGGACCGCCCGTCGAAGATCAGCTCGTCGTTGCCGCCGACCGCATTCACGTAGACGACGGGGCAGCCGAGGGCTCGCGCGGCGTCCGTCACCAGGGTCTGCCGGACGCCGGACTTCCCGTGGTCCCACGGGCTCGCGGAGAGGTTCACCATGAGGTCGCACTTCTGGGCGGCGAGCTGCCTCACGGGATCGAGGCCGTTGTAGAGCCGGCGCGTGCTGATCATCGGGTGGGTCCAGATGTCCTCGCAGATCGTGACGCCGATCCTGACGCCGGAGTGCACGATGACCGTCGGCTGCGCGGCGGGTTCAAAATACCGGTCCTCGTCGAAGACGTCATAGGTGGGCAGGAGGCACTTGTGCGCGACGCCCTGCACCTTCCCGCGAAGGCAGAGCGCGGCCGAGTTGAAGAACGACCGGCCCGTCCCGCTGGGGTTCTCCTCCACCGTCCCGACGAGCGCGGGGACCTCGCCCACCGCCAGGGCGATCTCCTTCATGGACGCCTCGACGTCCGGCACGAAGTGGCGCTTGAAGAGGAGGTCGCGCGGCGGGTAGCCGCAGGTTGCGAGCTCGGGGAAGACCACCAGCTCGGCGCCCCGCCGAACGAGCTCCGCATAGGCGTCCAGGATCAGCCGGCGGTTGCCGGCGAGGTCGCCAACGGTGGTGTTGATCTGTGCGAGCCCAATGCGCATGCGTGGAGGTGTAAGGGGTTATCATGGACGCCCATGGGTTTTCTTTCAACATATTCGCTGCAACCCATGGATTCCCCCCGAGCCCCCCGCCTGATCCTCGCCTCCGCGTCGCCCCGCCGCCGCGAGCTCCTGGCCCAGCTCGGCTTCCCCTTCGATGTCGTTGTCGCGGACGTCACGGAGCACGAGGACCCCGCCACCGACCCCCGGGTCATGGTGGCCCACAACGCGGCCCTCAAGGCCGACTGGGTCGCCAGGCTGCACCCGGATGCGGTTGTCCTGGGGGCGGATACGACAGTCTTCCTGGACGGCCACGCGATCAACAAGCCCCGCGACCTCGGGGAGTCCCGCTCGATGCTCCGACGCCTGGCCGGCCGCGAACACACGGTCTATACCGGCGTCGCCGTCCGCAGGCTATCCGCGGGCATCCGAGTGGACCAAGGGGTCTCAAGCCAGGTCTCCTTCAAGCCCTTCGGGGACGCCGTCATCGAGGACTACATCCGGCTGGTCAACACGCTCGACAAGGCGGGCGCCTACTCGGTCCAGGAGCAGACGGAGCTCATTATTGCCGGCTACCGCGGATCCTTCTCCAACATCATGGGTCTCCCCATTGAGGAGACGAAACAAATTTTGACCCGGGACGTCCTACTGGGTTCAATCCCGCCCTTTTCCGCAACCTCGCGATGACGCACGTCCTTACACCCTCCTCCCCGAAAGACGCCCTGAGGCGGTACGTGGAGCGCGTCAAGGCCGACCCGGACTCAAGGTCGGTCGGGATCGGGATCATGGCGGTCCTGATAGTCCACCTGCTTCTTTTCCTGACGGCCCCGTACTTCCTGCGAACCGACGCCGCCCACGCGGCCGTACGGAAGCACGCCACCCCGAGGCAGTTCAACATCGAGATCGCCCCCGACGCGTTCGTCACGCCGCCCCCGAAGAAGCCGTCCCAGCCGAACAAGTACATCGAGGCGAACCCCAACGCCCCGGACAAGGTGCCCGACAACACGACCAATTTCAGCTCCCAGAACCAGGTGCTCGCGCAGGAGAAGCCGCAGCCGGACAAGCACAGCGACAAGCCGAAGCTGGAAGGCAAGAAGGACATCAACTCGAACCAGACCGTGAGCGGGCAGCTCTCCAAGCCCCAGGATTCGACGCCGGTGCCGAAGACCGTGCAGACGGCCGCGAAGACGCAGACGGCGCCGAAGCAGGAGCAGAGCCCGCTCGCCGGCTATGAGAAAATGAAGGACGGCGCCGACGGCTTCGGCAGCAACCTGGGGACGCGGCCCGACATCGCGAAGCCCATGCCGGACAAGGTCGACGGGGCGAGGGACGCGCCCGTCGTCGAGGGTGCGACGACCACGGTGCCGTCGATTGACCCCAAGAGGCCCCGGGCCCGGCCGGTCCTCGAGCAGATGCACACCCGGCCCGCGATATTCGAGGACAACCCGACCGGAACGAGCAACATCGGGCCCGTCGCGGTCAGCGCCAAGTGGAGCAGTTACGGAGCCTATCTCCACAAGATGATGGAAGCCATCCAGATCCAGTGGGACCGGATCGAGATGGAGAGCCGCACCGAGCCCCCTTCCGGGACCACCGTCACCGTCAAGTTCGTCATGGACTCCCATGGCAAGATCACCGACATCCTGGACGTCGAGAACACCTCAAGCGAGCAGGGCAAGCAGAGCTGCATCACGGCCATCACCATGACGGCGCCCTACGGCGAGTGGACGGACGACATGAAGGCGGTCCTCGGGGACTCGCAGGAGCTTACCTTCCAGTTCTACTATCAGTGAGCCCGCAGTCCGAGGACTTCTGGTCGGACGTCCCGTTCGGCCCCGGGGTCAGCAGGGTAGCCCTGGACCCGAACGGCCTTGCGGCACTGGACAAGCCGGAGGGCGTCCTTTCCCACCCGAACGGCCCCCGCGACACGAAAAGGTCCCTCCTCGGCGCCCCCTACGACGAGAAGGAGGAGTGCTTCGAGTGGACGGTCAAGGGGGGCGCCCGCAGGCTCTGGCTCATCAACCGCCTGGACTCGGCGACCTCGGGCCTGATCCTCGCGGCCTCGAGCGGGGAGCTGGCCCGCGAGATCCGGGCCCAGTTCAAGCGCCGGCAGGTGAGGAAGGCCTACCAGGCCCTTGTATTCGGAAAACCAAGACAGTCCCCCGAGACATGGAGGGACGTCCTGTCCATCAGGAAGACGGGGGGCCGGATAAGGACCGAGGCCGGCTCGGGCAACGTGCCCGCGGAAAGCAGGATGGAGCTAATCCGGGCCGGGGCGGGCCCCGTAAGGATGTCCCTGATCCGGCTGGAACCCCAGACCGGCAGGAGCCACCAGCTCCGCGTCCAGTGCGCCAAGCGGGGGCTCCCGATTGTCGGCGACCAGACCTACGGCGATTTTGCGGCCAACCGGGCCTTTGTCAGGGCGGGCGGCCCGAGGAGGCTGTTCCTGCATTCCCTCGCCACCTCCTTTGAATACGAGTTCGGCGGCAGGAAATTCGTCTTCTCCGCCGCGGCCCCCCTCCCCGCGGAGTTCGAGCGCACCGGCTGAGTTCGGAATGGACGCTCGGGCCCATTTTTGGCAGGATCGACCCTCCAGCCATGATCCTGCCGAAGTCCAACCGCCTTAGCCCCGAGCAAGTTGCAGAAGTGACCGCCATCGTGGGCGCCTTTGGATGCTCGATCCAGCCGATCGTCGGCGCGGTCAGGACGATCTACGCCATCGTGGGCGACGAGCGCGACGAGCTGATGATCAACCGCCTCGAGGGCCTCGCCTTTGTCGAGCGGATCGACCGGATCCAGTCGCAGTTCAAGCTCATGGACCGCCGGTCGGACCTGGCGACCCACAGGATCAGGATCGGGTCAGTCACCCTCGGCGAGGAGCTGGCCATCATTGCCGGCCAGTGCACGATCGACCCCAAGAACCCGGGCTATTTCCTGGAGACCGCCGTGGCCGTGAAGGAGGCGGGCGCCCACGTCATCCGAGGGGGCGTCTGGAAGCCCCGGACGAATCCCTACGCCTTTCAGGGGGACAGCAAGTCGATCGAGATATTGATGGAGGCCTCCCGGGTAACCGGCCTACCGGTCAACACGGAGGTCATGGACGATGAGCAACTCGCGCTCGCCCTCGGCGCGGGCGTCCATATGATCCAGGTGGGCGCACGGAACGCGCTTAACTACTCCCTCCTGCGCTCGATCGGGCGCGCGGTGGCCAAGCGCGACACGGTCGTCCTCCTGAAGCGGAGCCTCCACATGGGCTCCTTAAGCGAATTCATCTCAGCCGCCGAGTACATCGCGGCCTTCGGGAACCCCAACGTCGTCCTCTGCCCGCGCGGCACCTCGCCGGCGCTCGACGGCTACCGCAATCACCCCGACGAAAGCATCACCCCCCTCCTCAAGGAGAAGACCTGGGCTCCCGTGGTAATCGATCCCTCGCACTCCGTGGGCAAAGCCTCCTATGTTCCGGCCTGTGCGCTCGCGGCGGTCGCGTATGGCGCCGACGGTCTCTGCATCGAGGCGCATGTCAGCCCGAGCCACGGGATCGGCGACGACCCGAAGCAAGCGCTCACCCCATCGGTGCTCGCCGAGACAATTGCCCAGGCAAAACAGATTTGGGCCCTGAGGCAAAATCCCGTAGGAAGCAGATAGCGATTCGCACACATTCGGTCTTGAGGAGGCAGACACTAGCCGTCGAAATAATCTCAGCGGTTTTTAGCCATAATTGACCCTAGATATTTCTTATCCAATACTGCTTCAAAGTGTTCCGATTCCAATATAGCCGCACCGAAAACGGCATAAGCAAATTGAAGAAGTGCCCACTGCAAATCGTCCTGGATGTGTTTTCCCAATGACTTCTATCGGAATAGATAACAAAAGCATTATAGCCGCATAGTGCGGCATAAACAACGTTCGGCATCTCGGATGAATGATTCCCGCAAGTTTTCGTTTCGGAGCGGATCGCTTTTCTATACGGTCTGTTTCCATGCTGATCGAGTTGAGTACATCAGCGATGAATTAGGGTTGGGTGTTGAAAAGACGAATAGGACCTTTGCCCGTGAGGAGCTCGTCAGGAAACTAGAGGAGCGCAACGGCGGGCGTCCGATCAAATGGCATCACGCATATTACCCAGCAGGTTGTGTGTCCTTGGCAGGCTTAACGTATTTATGGCTACCTGCACCGTGGCGTAACTCAGCATATCTGTTCTTGGCTCTCCTGATTTGGTGGATCGTCGCCTCGATTGATCGCGTTAAGAAGCGAGATTGGTGGGTCGTTCACAGAAAAGATGGTAGCGTAGCCTTTGGCGTCCAGGTTTCGGGCTGGTCAAACTCAACTCGTGAGGATTTTCGGTCGTCCTTCGAAGCATTCCTAACGATGCCGAACCAATCGACGGATCCGACGCATTCGTCAGGCACGCCTGCTGCGGGGCAGCCGGCGCGCCCTCGTTAGCGCGGGTCAACTCAACGTTAGGCAGCAAAATGAAAACGATGCGATATTCTCTAGCGGTTCTCGCCCTTTGTAGCGTCGCCTACGCCGCTCAGCCGAGCTACGCGATGCTCACTTGTGCGAAGGCGACCCGCAAGATGTCGTTCGCAAGTGATGCACTCTTCAACGACATGTTGGGCGGCATAGGTGGTGCGGGCATGGCTGACACGGCTCGCTATCCCCAGGCTAAGTCGAGGTCCGTTACCAAGATCGAGGTAATCGTTCCGTATGACAATGTGAGGACGGGAATTGAACGATGGACGATAACCCACGATGGAGATCAGGCTATCGCTTATATCCTATACTTTGTGCCCGACGGGCATGGTGGCACCAACTTCGGGGTCAAATTGGATAGCAGAAAGACCTGATTTTCACTTGTGAGTTCGCTGCCTAACCAATCATCGGATCCGATGCTTTCCTCAGGCACGTCTCGTGCGTGGCGCGAGCCGCGCCATCGTTAGCACGGATCATCTCAACGTTAGGCAAAACGCATCTCGTGAATCGCCGCTCAAATGTAGGCAGGATCCCCGGCATTGTTCTCCGCCTCTTTTATTTCGCTATCGGGATGTCCCTAA
>Ga0182015_10002414_pt1 | contig 22580 bp, 14 predicted proteins | sample 712P3MmetaG_FD_120478 | JGI IMG/M metagenome (GOLD analysis project Ga0182015, IMG submission 120478) | Permafrost microbial communities from Stordalen Mire, Sweden - 712P3M metaG | ecosystem: Environmental > Terrestrial > Soil > Wetlands > Permafrost | place: Sweden: Stordalen | collected...
CGAGGGGCGCGGCTTCTCCAACGCCAAAGCCAAGCGGGAGCTCGGCTGGAAACTGCGCTACCCCTCATGGCGCCAGGGCTTCAAGGAAGAGCTGGCGTGACCCGGACTGAAGAATTCGAGCAACTGCGGCCGCTGCTGTTCTCGATCGCCTACCGGATCCTCGGCAGCGTGAGCGAGGCCGAGGACGCGGTCCAGGAAACCTGGCTGCGCTACGAGTCCTCCCCGACGCAGCCCAGATCGGCCAAGGCCTTCCTCTCGGCCACGGTGACCCGGATCTCGATCGACGTGCTGCGCTCGGCCCGCGTCCGGCGGGAGGAGTACGTCGGGCAGTGGTTCCCTGAGCCGCTGCTCACCGACCCCTACGAGGACCCGGAGCGGTCGGCGGAGCTGGCCGACTCGGTGTCGATAGCGGCCCTGTTGCTGCTGGAGCGGCTCAGCCCGCTCGAGCGGGCGGTCTTCGTGCTGCGGGAGGTGTTCGGGTTCGGCTTCCCGGAGATCGCGTCGGCGGTGGGGAGGTCGGAGGCGGCGTGCCGCCAGCTCGCGGTGCGGGCGCGGCGCCACGTGGACGCAGGGCGCCCTCGGTTCGAGGCGGACCGCAGGGAGCGGGAGAAACTGGCGGCACGGTTCTTCGATGCGCTCCGGGAAGGCGACGTCGAGGGCCTGCGGGAACTGCTCGCCGCTGACGTTCAGCTGGTCGGCGACGGCGGCGGCAAGGCCCCAGCGTTGGCCAGGAGCATCATCGGCGCTGAGAAGGTGGCCCGGGTGCTTGCCTCGATCTTCCCCTGGCTCGTCCGGATCGACGTGACGGTGGAGCCACGCGAGGTGAACGGCCAGCCGGGAGCGATCTTCCGCGATCGGGACAGCAAGGTGCTCCTTACCTTGACGCTCGACGTACTCGACGGGCAGATCCAGACGATCCGCTCGGTGAGCAACCCCGACAAGCTCGGGCACGTCGGTCCGGTGGCGGACGCCTGGGCGGTCGCCCGCGAGGTGAACCAGGCTCGCCGACCCCGGGCATAACCGGGTGCGTCGTCCAGGACTCGAACCCGGACCTGCCGTTTAGAAGACGGCTGCGCTTTCCTGTTGCGCCAACGACGCCAAGTCCCTCCGGCAGGATTCGAACCCGCGGTCCTTGGATTAAAAGTCCAGAGCGTTGACCACTGCGCCACGGAGGGTAGCGAGAGAGGGACTTGAACCCACGACCTTCCAGTTATGAGCTGGGTGCTCTGACCTGCTGAGCTATCTCGCCTTCGTGGGCCTAGATGGAATTGAACCACCGACCTCGCCCTTATCAGGAGCGCGCTCTAACCAACTGAGCTACAGGCCCTTGGAGGAAGGTAAAGGAATCGAACCCTTGGGCGTTAACCCACCACGGTTTTCAGGACCGTTTTGCACCCTGTGCGGTACCTTCCGTGCGGAGAGCGGACTAGTCGAAAGCCATGCCCGAGGGCACGCACTCGGTAGCAACGAGGCCCAGCCCCTGGCTGGTTCACTCTCCATCGTGCGCCGGGAGGGGGTCGAACCCTCACGTCCGAAGACACACGCTTCTGAGGCGTGCGCGGCTGCCAGTTACGCCACCAGCGCTTGGAGTGGATGACCGGGATCGAACCGGCGACCTTCACCTTGGCCAGGTGACGCGCTGCCTGCTGCGCCACATCCACATGGAGCCTTCGGCCAGATTCGAACTGGCGCCCTTCTCCGTACCAGGGAGACGCTCTGCCGCTGGAGCTACGAAGGCATGGACGGCGCTCCGGGAGGTGGAGTCGAACCAGCGTCTTACCGTGATCCAAAGTCACGTCGCTCCTGCCGTCAGAGCACCCCGGAATGAGAGCCCCTCCCCGGTGTCGAGCCGGGCTACCGCCCTTACAAGGGGCAGGCGGACGCCGGTCCGAAGGGCGTAGTTTCGTGTGCCCGGTGCGATTCGAACGCACACTGTCGGCGTACTCAGCGCCGCGACTCCTGCCATTGGTCTACGAGCACGTGGAGCCGTCACCCGGTGCCGACCCGGGTCTCCTGCCTTACGGGGGCAAGATCACAAGCCGTGTGTGACGGCACTGCTGCCGGGGCTGGGTTCGAACCAGCGTGGGCAGGATTCAGGGTCCTGCTGGGAGGCCAATCGTCCCACCCGGCATCGGTGCGCGAGGTGGGAGTTGAACCCACATCCGCCGGCTTTTGAGGCTGGCCGCTCTGCCAATTGGCTGTACCCGCGCGTAGTACGCCGCCGGAATTACGATATCCGGACCCCCTGGGTAAGAGCCAGGTGCTCTGCCTCTGAGCTAGCGGCGCGTGATCAGGGCGAATGTGGGGGCGCCGACCGGAGCAACCATCCCGGCTGGGGGATGGCTTTGGATTTGAACCAAAGGTTTCCGATAACCGGTCAGCTTCGACTCGCCCTGGAGCCCCACCGGGGAATTGAACCCCGCTTACCAGCGTGGAAGGCTGGCGCATCACCACAATGCTTGTGAGGCGTGTTCGGCAGGAAAGTGGTCCCCCGAGGGCTCGAACCTCGCACCTGCGGTGCTTCACGCCGCCGCTCTGCCTGATGAGCTAGAGAACCATGCGTCGGGATGCAGCGACTCGAACGCCGTTTCTCCTGGGCCCAGGCCAGGCGGCGCACCATATCCCCTTCATCCCGTCAGTGGACCGCCTCGGATTCGAACCGAGAACCCCCTGGGTGCAGGCCAGGCGCTCTTCCCGTTGGAGCTAGCAGCCCATGCGGGTGCCCTCGCCGAACAAGGGCACCCGGCGTACCACAGGTCTTGTCCGGGCTCACATACTTCCGTCCCGGGTGACCTGTGTCGTTCATGGTGTTCCGCTGTGGAATTGTCAATGCTCAGGCACGTTCACCTATAGGTGGTGCTTCGCAGGGATGGCGTGAGTCGAACACGCATTCCGCCGGTTTTGGAGACCGGACCCCTAGCCGCTGGGTCATCCCAACGCATATGAAAAGCCGCCCGTCAGGTTTCCCTGCGAGCGGCTCCTGGCCGGAACTGGCTGTTCCTATCCAGAAGCCCCCTGCATCCCGAGGATGCAGGTCGGTCGCAAGGACGCAGGCATGCAGGCACGCCTTTCGTCTTGCTGATAACCGGCCGACCAGCGATTCACGGGTGTTCCCTCCGTCTGGCGTATTGCTTGTTATTAACAGTACCTGCGGACGATGGGTACCGCAACGGTTTATTTCCGGGCGCAGGCTCCTGCGGCTCGCGCTCGGAGTGGGTAATGACGGGAGGAAGAGAAAGTCCGGCTCCTGACCGTGCCGGTGGCGCCCGCATCCGCCCGGGCGGTCCTGGCCCCGACGGCGGAAGCCCCCGTCACCACCGCGGGAGCACCCGCACTCCCATCGGGCCAGACAACCCCCGCCGCACGGACATCGGAGTGGGCGCTGCTGCCGTCGGCTGCGGAGGGACCCGGACGAGCGGGCGATGAGCCAACCGGATGACAAGAGATCCGATGACTTGGCTGCTGAATCCGCAGGCTCCAGCGTCTCTGCCAGCTCCCAAAGGGCGCTGTCAGCCGCCACATATCGTTTCGGTGACGGTCTGCCGCTTCCATCCTGATCGGCGTTGACATGCCGGATACATCGGATCTATTTTCCAGGCACACGACCAAGGTGCCGTTTCACTGACGGAACGCGAGGGCGCGGACCGCAGGCCCCGGGGAGTGGACACAGGAGGACCGATGGCACTTCGCAGACGTTTCGGCGTGTCCGTCTCGGCCGCGATCGCGGTCGTGGCGCTGCTCGCCGGATGCAGCTCCGGGAGCTCGAGCAGCTCGACCAGCTCGAGCGGCAAGTCGTCCAGCTCCACGCCGGTCAAGATCGGTGTGGACCTCACCTACAACAACACGGCGTTCTGGGCCGCCTACATCAACTACGAGAACCAGTACGCCAAGCAACTGCACATCACGCTGCTCGGCCCGCTCCTCTCCGCGGCCAGCGCCAGCCTGCAGAACCAGCAGATCGAAGAGCTGGTCAACGAGGGAGCCAAGGCGGTCATCGTGAACCCCGAGACCGCGACCAGCCTTGGCCCGGCCATCAACTACGCGGCCGCCCACCATGTGAAGCTGATCTCGGTCGACACGATCGTGGGGGTCGGCAAGGTGTACATGGTGGTTCGCGCCTCCAACCTGCTGTACGGCCTCGACGCGTGCGCCTACATCAGTTCCAAGGTGAAATCCGGTTACGTCCTCGACCTCGAGGGTGACCTGACCTCCTCGAACGGGGCCGACCGGACCAACGCGTTCAACGCCTGCATGGCCGCCAACGACCCAGCCGTCAAGATCCTTAAGGACCCTACAGTCTGGACCGACGCCACCGCGGTCACCGACGCGCAGAACGCGGTGAACGCCTACGGCAGCAACCTGAAGGCCATCTACTCGCAGTGGAGCAGCCCCGACACCGGGATCCTCCCGCTGCTCAAGAACAAGGGCCTGACCGGCAAGGTCCTCGTGGTCAGTGATGACGGGGTGCCGTTCGAGATGTGCGACATTTCCGCGGGCACCACCAACGCGTCCCAGTCGCAGCCGGCCAACCTGTACGCCTACTGGGCCCTCAAGTACGGGCTGGACGCCGCCAACGGTGTCGCGTTGAAGGCAGGCCAGCCCGGCGGCGGAGCGCCTACCCTGCAGAACCTCGCTTACCAGGGCGACAATAACCTCGGCGACCCGATCGTCGCCCCGTTCGTCACGAAGACCGCCACGACCCTCTCGGTCACGCCGGTCGACGGGCTGCCCGGAAAGGTGACCACTACCCCGGTCACCGACGCGCAACTCTGGGGCAACGTCTACGGTGTCGCACACGGCGGCGTCTGCAGCTCGTCTGCCACTGGATGAGCGAGCGGATCGCGCCTGCCGCCTCGGCTGCCACACCGGCCGCCGAGGCGGCAGGTATCCACAAGCAGTTCGGCAGCACGCAGGCGCTGCGCGGGGTGGATCTCACCCTCGACCCGGGCCGCTGCCTGGGCCTGGTCGGCCGGAACGGTGCGGGCAAGTCCACGCTGGTGTCGATCCTGAGCGGCATCTACCCGGCCGACAGCGGCGAGGTCCGGTTCGACGGCAGGCCCGCTCCCCCGCTCGGCAACGTCAGCGCCTGGCGCGGCCAGATCGCCACCGTCTTCCAGCATTCGATGGTGGTTCCTGGGCTTACCGTCGCCGAGAACGTGTTCCTCGGCCGCCAGCCCCGGCGCGCGGGCCTGGTCGACTGGCGGCGGATGCGGGAGCAGACCAGCCAGGTCATGGCCGAGTGGGGCTTCCGGATCGATGTCACCCAGCCCTGTGCGAACCTCACCGTGGAGCAGCGGCAGATCGTGGAGATAGCCAGGGCGCTCGCCGGGGGGACCCGCTGCCTGCTGCTCGACGAACCCACCGCCGCGCTTGAGCGCAGCGCCATCGAGCGGCTGTTCGCCCGGGTCAGGCAGCTCACCGCGAGCGGTGTCGCGATCCTCTATATCTCACACCACCTTGAGGAAGTCTTCGAGATCTGCCAGGACGTCGCGGTGATCAGGGACGGTGAGCTGGTACTCACCGGGCCGGCCTCCGGCCTGTCCAAAGACGACCTGGTGACCGCGATGGTCGGCCCGGACGCGGCCGCCACGCGAGCTGACCTGACACGGGCCGCCACGCGGGCTGACCTGACACGGGCGACCGCGGCGCCGGCCGCCGATGCGGATACGGATGCGCCTCTGCTGGTGATTGAGCACGTTTCCGCGCAGTCACCAGGCGGGCGGGTCAGGGACACCTCACTCCAGGTCCTGCCCGGCGAGCGGGTGGGCGTGACGGGCCTGCTCAGCGCTGGTGTCAGCACACTGGCCCGGATCGTCGCGGGTGCCGCACCCCATGAGTCGGGCCGGGTGCTCCTCGATGGGAAGCAGCTCCCCCCCGGACGGCGCGACCTGGCCCTGCGGGCCGGTGTGGGCTACCTCCCCGAGGACCGGCAGGCCGACGGCTTCGTGCCGTTGCTCGGCGTCGCCGAGAACGCCACTATGACCATCACCGACTGGCTGGCACGGCTGGCGGGCTTCCTGCGTCCCCGGGCCAGGGCGGCGGCGGCGGCGCCGCTGGCCGCCGCGCTGTCCATAATGTCGGCGGGACCGGATCAGCCCGTCGGTGAGCTTTCCGGCGGGAACCAGCAGAAGGTGACCGCGGCCCGGGCCCTGGCCCGTAAGCCGCGGCTCATCGTCGCCATCACCCCGACCCGCGGTGTAGATGTGGCGTCCAAGTCCCTGCTCCTGGCCGAGCTCGCCCGGGTAACGGCGGAGACCGGAGCGGCGCTGCTGCTCGCCACCGACGAGCTTGACGACCTGGCCATCTGTGACCGCGTCATCGTGCTGGTCCGCGGTGAGCGCTTCGCCGAGTTCACCGAGCCACCCTTTGACCGAGAGGCTCTCATCGCGGCGACCGAGGGCATAACGAGGGACGGCACCGCGGGCGACGGCACCCGCGGTGACCCCGGGAGCCCTCAGCCGGCTGGTCCTCAGCCGGCCAGCCGCACAGACAGTCAGCCGAACTCCGACGGACAGGAGCCTCGATGACCGAGCCAGGGGATTCTGGCGCTACTGCAGTCGCCGACCTCGGCCGGGCCGAGGTTGAAGCCGTGCTCCAGGGGCGCAGCCGACGCACCGTGGCGGTCTCGCTGATCCGCGAAGCCGCGCTGCTGCCGGTTCTCGTGGTGCTGATCGTGGTCGGCAAATTCGCCAGCAGCGCGTTTCTCACCGTCTCCAACTTCTCCGGCATCGGGGAGCAGATCTCCGCGCTCGGCGTCACCGTGGTCGGTGAGAGCCTCATCCTGCTCATCGGCGGGATGGACCTCTCCCTGGAGGGAATCTACGGGCTCGCCCCGATGGTCGCGGCCTGGCTGGTGGTTCCCGTCGCAGAGTTCGGTTCTGGAACCCGGCTGAGTCCCTATCTCGCGATCCTTGTCCTGCTCGCGGTAGGTGCCGCCGTCGGCACGCTGAACGGACTGCTCATCATCAAGGGCCGGCTGAACGGATTCATCGTGACGCTCGCCATGACGATCGTCCTGGCTGGGCTGCAGCTGGGAATCGTGAAAGGCAACACGCTGTTCAATCTTCCCGCCGCGTTTACTTACCTGGGCTCGGCCAGTTTTGGGGCCGTCCCTGTCTCGTTCGTCGTGACGGCGATCATCTTCGTCGGCGTCGGCGTCTTTCTGCGATACCACCGGACCGGCCGTGCGATCTACGCGATCGGCGGGAACCTGGCGGCCGCGCGCGCCGCGGGGATCAAGGTCAACCGGATCAGGATCGGCGTGTACATCACCGGCGGCATCCTGGCGGCGATCGGCGGCCTGATGGAGGCGGGCCGCGTCAGCGCCGTTACCGGCCAGCAGGGCTACCAGGAGGGCATCATCTTCTCGGTCTTCGCTGCGGCGGTGATCGGCGGAGTGAGCCTGAAAGGGGGCCGGGGGAACATGGTGGGCGCGGCGACTGGTGTCATCCTGCTCGGCGTCGTGCAGAACATCCTGGACCTGGCCAACGCGCCCAACTACTGGATCGAGGCGGTTGACGGCGGGGTCATTCTCGTGGCGCTGATACTCGCCAGGGTCATCGGTGGCGAGGCGACAGCCGAGTGACCACGATTACTGGCTTCGATACCTTCGACGTGCGTTTCCCGACCTCGCGCACGCTGGACGGATCGGACGCGATGAACCCGAGCCCCGACTACTCGGCCGCGGCGCTCGTGGTGCGGACCGACGCGGCGGATGGGCTGGCCGGGCACTCGCACGTGTTCACCATCGGACGGGGAAACGACATCCAGCTCGCGGCGGTGCGGGCGCTCGAGCCGTTCCTGGCCGGGCGGGACCTTGAAGAGACGGTGTCCGACCTGGGCGCGCTGTCCCGCCGGCTGGTCGGCGACAGCCCGTTGCGCTGGCTGGGACCTGAGCGGGGCGTGGTGCACATGGCGATCGGCGCGGTGGTGAACGCGTGCTGGGACCTGGCGGCCCGGCTCGCGGGCAAGCCGCTCTGGCGCTTCCTCGCCGACATGTCCCCCGAGCAGATCGTCTCCATGGTGGATTTCAGGTACCTCACCGATGCGCTCACTCCCGATGACGCACTGGAGTTGCTGGAACAGGGCAGCGCTGGGCGAGCGGGACGCGGCCAGGTACTGGAGCGCGACGGCTACCCGGCCTACACCACCGCCCCCGGGTGGCTCGGCTACTCCGACGACCTGCTCGCCGAGCTGTGCACCGAGTCCGTCCAGGCTGGCTTCACCCAGGTCAAGCTCAAGGTGGGCGCGAGCCTGGACGATGACCTGCGGCGCTGCGCGGTGGCCAGGAGCGCCGTCGGCGAGGACGTCGCCATCGCGCTGGACGCGAACCAGGTGTGGGACGTACCGGGCGCAATCGCCTGGATGCGCGAACTCTCGCCGTTCCGTCCGGCCTGGATCGAGGAGCCGACCAGCCCGGACGACATCCTCGGCACCGCACGGATCCGCCAGGGGGTGAAACCGGTCCGGGTGGCCACCGGCGAGCATGTCGCCAATCGGGTGATCTTCAAGCAGTTGCTCCAGGCGGAGGCGATCGACGTGATGCAGATCGACGCCTGCCGGGTGGCCGGGGTGAATGAGAACCTCGCGAACCTGCTTCTCGCGGCCAAGTTCGGCATCCCGGTCTGCCCGCACGGGGGCGGGGTCGGCCTGTGCGAGATGGTGCAGCATCTGTCGATGTTCGACTACGTCGCCCTGTCGGGGACGATGGATGGCCGCCAGGCCGAGTGGATCGACCATCTGCACGAGCACTTCACCGCGCCCGCCCGCGTGCACCGGGGACGCTACGTCACGCCGACGACGCCGGGGACATCCGCGGAGTTCAGGCCAGACTCGCTGGCAGAGTTCTCGTTCCCCAATGGGGCGGCCTGGCGTTCGGGCACATGATCGCCTATGGCGTTGAGGCACATGATCGTTGACGCGCACCATCACGTGTGGGATCCCGATACCCGGCCGCATGCCTGGCTCGGCGGCCTGCCGGCGCTGCGCCGCCGGTTCGGCGCGGCCGACTTCACGGCGGTCGCCGCGGACCGCGGCGTGGCGGCCAGCGTCCTGGTCCAGGTGCTGGCCAGCGCGGCGGAGACCGAGGAATTCCTGGCCCTGGCGGCCACCCCGGCGGCCTCCCAAGGCATGATCGCGGGCGTCGTGGGCTGGGCCGACCTGACCGCCTCCGATGTGGCATCCGAGATCGCCCGGCTCCGGCAACTGCCCGGCGGCGCCCGGCTCGCCGGGATCCGCCACCTGGTCCAGGACGAACCGGATCCGGGCTGGCTGGACCGGCCCGACGTGCGGCGCGGGATGCGGGCCGTCGGCGACGCTGGCCTGGCCTACGATCTGCTGGTCCGGCCGGCGCAACTGCCCGCCGCGCTCCGGGTGGCCAGCGACCTGGGCGACGTCCGCTTCGTCCTCGATCATGGGGGGAAGCCCGACATCGCGTCCGGCCACCTCGAGCCGTGGTCCAGCCTGGTTACCGAACTGGCCCGCAGGCCGAACGTGACATGCAAGCTATCCGGCCTGGTCACCGAGGCGGGCCCGGGCGCGGCGGCGCCGCAGATCGTCCCGTACGCCGGCCGGCTGCTGGAATGCTTCGGGCCCGGCCGTCTCATGTTCGGGTCCGACTGGCCCGTCTGCACGCTCGCCGCCAGCTACGGCGAGGTACTAGCCCTGGTCCGGGAGGCGCTAGGTGACCTGCTCAGCCCCGCCGAATACGACGCCGTTTTCGCCGGCAACGCGATCACCACCTACCAGCTAGCTGTCACGATCTAGCGCACCGTGTCTTCAAAGCACCGTGTCTTCAAAGCACGGAGGCTAGCCACTGCTCCACGCTCGCGATGTGCACGGTCGACCAGGACCTGGCTACCTCAGGATCATGCGAGGCGAGCGCGTCGAGGATGGCCCGGTGCTCGGCGAGCGTGCGCTCCGTGGCGCCCGCCTGGGTCAGGCCACGCCAGACCCTGGCCCGGAACGTGGGCCCGGACAGCGACTCCAGCAGCGAGCAGAGCACCGAATTCCCGGAGCAGGCCGATATCCGCCGGTGGAACTCCAGATCGTTGGCGACCAGGTCTTCCACCTCCGGGCGAGGACCGAGGCTGTCCAGCAGCCTGCCGAGGCCTTCGATCTCCTCCTCGCCGATGCGCTCGGCCGCCATCGCCGCCGCTGCGGGTTCCAGGATGCGCCTGACCTGCAGGAACTCGAGCACGGTACCGTCGCGATGGAAGTCCACGATGAAGCTGAGTGCCTCGAGCAGGAGCGGCGGCTGCAGGCTGGTCACGTAGGTGCCGTCACCACGCCGCACGTCGAGGATGTTGACCAGCGACAGGGCCTTGACCGCCTCACGCAGCGAACTGCGCGACAGCCCCAGCTCAGCGGCGAGATCCGCCTCCTTGGGCAGCCGGTCCCCGGCCCGCAGCGTGCCCGAGACGATCATCGACTTAATCTTTTCGATAGCCTCGTCGGTAAGCGCCACGGCAGCATCCTCCCGGGACACATCCGATGTTTGCCCGAGTATGGCATACCCGGCTGAGCAGATCCGCAGCTGGCTGGCATGAAGGAGCGCCGGCACGAAGAGCGCTGGTACGAAGGAGCACATGCCGGACGACGAGCACTGGCACGAAGGAGCACATGCCGGACGAAGAGCCGCGGGACGAATTGCGGCAAGAAGCCGAGACCTGCCTTCGCGCTCTGGCCGGCGAGGCGGCCACGCTGCGCGGCGACCAGTGGACGGCGATCAGCGCTCTGGTCGCCGAGCGGCGCCGCGCACTCGTGGTGCAGCGCACCGGCTGGGGCAAGTCGGCGGTGTACTTCGTGGCCACAGCGCTGCTACGGGCCCGCGGCGCCGGCCCCACCGTCATCGTCTCCCCGCTGCTCGCCCTCATGCGCAACCAGATCGAGGCGGCGGACCGGGCGGGCATCCATGCCAGGACGGTGAACTCGGCTAATGCCGAGCAGTGGGAGGACGTCTATGCCGAGGTCTCGGCGGGCTCGGTAGACGTGCTGCTGGTCAGCCCAGAACGGCTGAACAACCCTGGCTTCCGTGACCTGGTGCTGCCCAAGCTGATGGCCGCGGCCGGGATGCTGGTCGTCGACGAGGCACACTGCATCTCCGATTGGGGCCACGACTTCCGGCCCGACTACCGGCGGCTGCGCACCCTGCTGGACGAGCTCCCGGCCGGCGTGCCGGTGCTCGCGACCACGGCGACCGCCAACGCCAGGGTTACCCGCGACGTCGCCGAGCAGCTGGGCGCCGGGCGTGAACCAGGGACGCTGGTGCTTCGCGGCCCACTTGACCGCGACAGCTTGCGTCTCGCCGTTGTCCGGCTGCCCGGCCCGCAGCAGCGGCTGGCCTGGCTGGCTGAGCATCTCGGCGAGCTGCCCGGCTCCGGCATCGTCTACACGCTGACCGTGGCGGCGGCCCAGGAAACGGCGGCCTTCCTGCGCGAGCGTGGTTACGACGTCGCCTCGTACACGGGAAAGGATGAGCATTCGCAGCGCACGGCGGCTGAGGATGCCCTGCTCGGCAACGAACTCAAAGCCCTGGTGGCGACCAGCGCCCTGGGCATGGGATTCGACAAGCCCGACCTGGGTTTCGTCGTCCACCTTGGGGCCCCGCAGTCACCCGTCGCGTATTACCAGCAGATCGGCCGGGCCGGGCGCGGCGTGGATCGTGCCGAGGTGATACTGCTGCCCGGCCGGGAAGACGCCGACATCTGGGCCTACTTCGCCTCGCTGGCGTTCCCGCCGGAGTCAGTGGTACGCGCCACGCTCGCCGCGCTCGCCGCGGCGGGCACGCCGCTGTCCACCGCCGCGCTGGAGACCAAGGTCGACCTCAGCCGCGGGCGGCTGGAGATGATGCTCAAGGTCCTGGACGTGGATGGGGCGGTCCACCGGGTCAGTGGCGGCTGGGCGGCCACGGGACGGCCGTGGGCCTATGACTCAGATCGTTACGCGCGCGTGGCGGCCGAGCGGTCCCGCGAGCAGCAGGCGATGCTCGGCTATATCGGCACGGCTGACTGCCGGATGGAGTACCTGCGCCGCGAACTGGACGATCCAGCGGCGGCGCGGTGCGGGCGGTGCGACAACTGCACGCAGCAGCCGTGGCCGCTCGCGGTGTCCGAGGCCGGCGCCGTCGCCGCCCGCGACCGGCTGCTCCGCCCGGGAATCGAGGTCACGCCGCGGAAGATGTGGCCGGCCGGGATGAGGGAGCTGGGTGTCGACGCCGCCGGCAAGATCCCGCCGGGCCTGGCGGCGGAGCCCGGCCGTGCCCTGGGCAGGCTGACCGACCTGGGCTGGGGACCCAGGCTGCGCGCGGTGCTTGCTTCGGCGCAGCCCGACGGGCCGGTGCCCGATGACCTCGTCGAAGCGGTCGTCAAGGTCCTGGCGGCATGGAACTGGCCGCAACGGCCCGCGTGCGTGGTCACCCTGCCATCCCGGACCCGTCCTGAGCTGATCGCCAGCCTCGGCCAGCGGGTCGCCGATATTGGCCGGATCCCGTACCTGGGCGCGCTCGGGTACGCGGGCGGCCCGCGGTCCGGGCACTACAACAGCGCGCAGCGGCTGAGCGCCCTCGTCCGCGAGCTCGTGGTTCCCGAACCGCTGGGTGACGCTGTCAGCCAGATCGGCGGCCCGGTGCTGCTGGTCGACGACCAGGTCGACACGGGCTGGACGATGACTGTCGCGGCCAGGCTGCTCCGCGATGCGGGCGCCCCCGCGGTGCTGCCCCTCGCGCTCGCGGTCACCACCGGCTGACGTCAGCAGACGGGTCAGGTCCCAGCGGGCTCAGGGACCGGGCGGGGCACAGCGTTGCCGGACTCGCGGATGCCGTAGCGCGCGTAGACCCGGCGCAGCGGGCGCGGCAGCCACCAGTTGGCCCGGCCGAGCAGCCGCATGGTCGCGGGCACCAGCAGCACCCGGACCACCGTCGCGTCGATGATCAGGGCCACGATCAAGCCGACGCCCATCAGCTTGATGAAGATGATGCCGGATGCGGAGAACGCGCCCACCACGATCACGAGCAGCAGCGCCAGGCTGGTGATGATGCCGCCAGTACGCTGCAGGCCGGACGCCACCGACGCGGTGTTGTCCCCGGTGAGGTCATACTGCTCCCGGATCCGGGACAGCAGGAACACTTCGTAGTCCATGGACAGCCCGAACATGATCGCGAACATCAGGATCGGCATGCTCGGATCGATCGTGCCGTTGGGGGTGAACTGGAGCAGTCCGGACAGGTGCCCCTCCTGGAAGATCCACACCACGACCCCGTACATCGCTGACAGCGACAGCACGCTCATCGCGATCGCCTTGACCGGCAGGACCAGCGACCCGAACGCGAGGAACAGCAGCACGAACGTCGCCATCGCGACAACCAGCGCCATCCACGGCAAGGTCTGCCCCAGGTTAGAAAGCTCGTCGACCAGCTGGGCGGTCTGCCCGCCGATGTAGGCCTTCGCGCCGGCTGGCGGCGCCACCTCCCGGACCTGCTCGGCGATGGCTCGCGCCTGCGCCGAATAAGGCCCAGCACCATAACGCAAGTCAACCCGCGCGACATCACCGCGAACGCCGGTCACCTGCGCGCCGATGACTCCCGGAACGCGGCCGAGGCGGCTGGAGTAGGAGGCGAGCGCGGCGCCGCGCGCGGGTGAGCCGACCACCGGGCCCGGGAACCGCACGACGGCCTCGATGGGGGCGGTCGGATGGCCAGGGAAATCCCGGTTCAGCGCTTCAGTGACCACCCGGGGCGCGGCGCTGGCCGGCAGCACCGTCGCGTCGGTCCCACCCCAGCTGACGTGCAGGAACGGCGAGCCCAGCGCCAGCAGCGCGACAACGATCACGACCACGTAGGCCACCGGTCGGCGCATCACGGCGCGCGCCAGCCGGTACCAGGCGCCGTATTGGTCCGGGGGGGCGACCGTATTGGTCCGGGGGGGCGACCCCCCTGGACCCCCCGCGCCGGCCGCTCGGGCCGGCAGGCCGGCCGTCGCGTCCGGCCAGCCGACCGTGCCGGCGGTCGCGTCCGGCATGGCGGCGGTACCGGCTGTCGCGGACCGAGGGCCCCCCGCGCCGGGCGTCGCGGCCGGCAAGCGGCGGATCCGCAGCGCGTTCACCTTCGGGCCGAGGACGGCCAGCAGCGCCGGCAGGACGGTGAGCGCGGCGAGCATGTCCACCAGCACGGTGGCGACGCCGCCGTAGCCCATCGACCGCAGGAATGTCTCGGGGAACAGCATCAGGCTGGCCAGGGCCGTGGCGACGGTGATGCCCGAGACGGCCACCGTGCGGCCGGCGGTGGCCACGGTCCGCGCTACCGCGTCCTCCACCGAGCCCGGCCGGCGCAGTTCCTCGCGGAACCTGCTGACCAGGAACAGCCCGTAGTCGATGCCCAGCCCCAGCCCGAGGATCGTCGTGATGTTGACCGAGTAGATGGACACCGTGGTGGCCAGGGTAAGCAGCCGCAGCGCGGTGAACGAGCCGAGGATCGCGACGCCGCCGATCGCCAGCGGCAGGCTGGCCGCGGCCAGGCTGCCAAAGATCACCAGCATCAGGACCAGCAGCACTGGCATCGAGAAACCCTCGGCCCGGCCGATGTCGGACGTGACCTGCTTGTCGATCGTCTCGTAGGTCGGGACCGGCCCGCCCACCTGAGTCCGCAGACCGGGTGCGCCGAGCTGGCTCTTGATCGCGTCGTAGCTGGTCTGCCGAGCGTCGTCGGTGGGGCCGGCCAGCTCAAGCACAGCGTAGGTTTCCCGGCCGTTGGCGCTGATGAACTGCGGCGACCGAGTGGTCCAGTACGTCTCGTAAGAGAGCACCCGGGAGTGCGGCAGCGCGGCCAGCGCGTGCGTCACTGCCGAGCGGAACGCCGGGGACACGACGGTCCGGGCCGGGCTGGAGTACAGCACCACAACGTCGCCCGCGTCCCGGCCGAATGTGCCTGACGCCAGGTCACTGGCCTGCTGGCTCTGGCTGCCCGGGTCGGTGAATCCGCCCGCGGACTGAAGGGCTCCGAACACGCCCGTTCCCCAGGCCGCCGCGAAGATCACTCCCAGGGCGGCAATGACCAGTGCCAGCCTCCGGTGGCGGTAGACCACGCGTCCCCAGGCCTCGAACATGGCTGCCTCCACAGCTAAGCTGTTACCGATCATCACGATGGTGAACGCCGTAAAGCACGAATGGTGTTAACATCGCATACACGGTTTACTTGTGTCAAGGCCGTTTACCAGACGGCCATCTGACGAGTCGGACCGCTACATTGCGGCCAGGAGGCGGACGTGGTTCAGGCTCTGAGCCGGCGTGATCGCGTCCGCGCCGCGACCACCGAGGAGATCAAGCAGACCGCGCGCCGGATCCTCGTCGAGCAGGGACCGGAGGCGGTGACGCTGCGAGCCATCGCCCGCGACATGGGCGTGACCGCGCCCGCCCTCTACCGGTACTTCGGCAGCCACGAGGAACTGCTCATGAGCGTCGTCGGGGACATCTTCGGCGAACTGGCCGAGGAGATCGACGCGGCGATCCTTGCGGCTGACGCGGCCAGCGACGCCGACACCGCCGGGAAGATGGCCGAGAAGATGGCCGCGGCGTGCCACGGCTTCCGCCAGTGGGCGCTGGCTCACAAGGCGGAGTTCGGCCTGCTGTTCGGCACGCCGTTGCCCGGTGTCAATGTCGAGGACGATGATTTCGCCGAAGAGTGCGCGCGCAGGTTCGCGGGCACTTTCTACACCCTGTTCCTGGAGCTGTGGCAGAAGAACCCGTTCCCGGTCCCGTCGCCTGAGGAGATCGACCCGGGCCTGCGGGAGCAGCTGGTGCGCTACCGCGACGGGATCGGCGCGGACCTGCCCCTCGGCGCGCTGCGCACCTTCCTGCTGTGCTGGGTACGGCTTTACGGGATCGTGAGCATGGAGGTGTTCGGACACCTGGGCTTCGCGCTTGATGACCCGGGGCCCATCTTCGAGATCACGCTTGCCGAGCTGGCCGGGCTCCTCGGGCTGAACTACCCGCCGCCCTGAACGTGCTCATCGAGCGTAGCGGCTGACCATAGCCATGAACTCGGACGCACCGATCGCGAGGAGTTCATCCATGGCCGCCCGGTCCGACGGCGAGGCCAGGACTGGCCAGCCGGCTATGCCGAAGCAGATCCGCGCAATCGGCCACCTGGTCCAGTCCGTTGAGCTCGGAGAGCAGTTCCTCGCCGAGCGCCGGGCCGAGCCTCGCCGCAGCGCCCTGCAGGAATTTGGCCTCGATCTGCGCCCTGGTCGCCGGGCACTGGGGTGTGCCGAGCGCATGCTCTTGCCGGATATCCATCGTGTCGCCGCCCTGGGTGGTCAGCGTTATCCCGATCCCGCCGCGCGGGACCGCCGGGTCGGCAGCGAAAGCGACGCGCTGGTCGATGAACATCATGGTGTCCGGATCGCCGCGGTGTGCCGGGTCGCAGAGGTCAATGCCGAAGCGGCCGTGCCGGATGCTCATGGCCGCGACGTAGTGGAATGACAGCAGAGCCTCGAAACAGCTCGCTGGATGAGCGAGGTGCCGGTGCGCCAGGTAGGTCGCGGGCGGGACCCGGATCTGCACGGCGGCGAGTTCCGCTGCGGCCGGCCACTGCTGGCCGCTCCCCAGCAGCGCGGTGAGCAAGGCCTGAACCGGCGTCGCGCCTGGCCACAGCCGCACCGAGATCTGCTCCAATTCCCAGTTGCGGCCGAGACCGGCGACGGCCAGCGCGGCGTCACCCGGACCGTAGCTGGCGAACAAGCCACCGTCGCGGGCCAGGAACGGCTCGGCCGACGCTGTGAAGCCCTCGGCGGCCAGCCGGGCCGCGAGCAGGCCCCCTACCGAGCCGCGCGCCTGGTGGAACTTCACCGCGGTGGTCGGCCAGGCCGCGAAGGTGCCGGCCGCCTGGCTCACCGCCAGGCTCATCGCGGTACGCAGCGCATCCCCCTCGAGGCCGAGCAGGAGCCCGGCCGCGACAGCCGCCCCGACCGGGCCGATCACCCCCGGTGCGTGCCAGCCCCGCCGCCTGAACTCGGCATAGTCGATGGCGCGCAGCAGCCGGCTGGCCACCTCCAAGCCGGCGGTGACAGCGGTGATGAAGGCTGGCCCCGTGGCGTGCTCCGTCTCAGCCACGGCGAGCGCCGCCGGGACCACTTCAGGGGTGAGATGACAGTGCGCTGGGGTGTATACGTCACAGGCAGTGACCGCAGTCGTAAGATAGCCGTTCGCCAGTACCGAGGCGATCAGGCTGGCGGTCCGGGTGTCACCGACGATGGTGGACTGCCCGGCCTCGCCCAGGCCCCGTGCCGTGCGCAGCACCTGGGGCGTTTCCTCAGCGGCCCAGCCGGCCAGGGCGCAGCCGAGTGCGTCGAGGATGAGCAGGCTGACGTGAGCAGCCGCCGGCTCGGCGATATCGTCCCGGCGCAACCCGTGCACGAACTGGGCCAGCCTGGCCGCCGGGTCCGCCAGGGCGGACCCGGCGGCCGCTCCGGCCGAATCTGCGCACATGACCGGCCCTATCCCTCGCCCGGCACCATGACCAGGGACTTCAGGTAGCTCATGGCTTCCGCCGCGTATAGCGGGCCTTCCCGGCCACTGCCCGACTCCTCGATTCCCCCGTAGGGCAGCTGATCGAGCCGGAAGTTCGATGACCTGTTCACAATCACGCTGCCGGCCCGCAGTTCGCGGAAGCAGCGGGCCGCGGTCGCGAGGGATCTGGTGAAGACGGCCGCCTGCAGGGCGAACGGTGTGCTGTTAGCCGCGTCGATGGCTTCGTCAAGGGTGTCGAAAGCCTCGACGAGGACCACCGGGGCGAAGACCTCGCCGCAGTACAGCGGCAGATCATGGCCGACATTCGACAGCACGGTGGGCGCGATGACCGCGCCGTGGCGGGTGCCACCGGTATGCAGCGTGGCACCCTTGGCTACTGCCTCGGCGATGGCCGCCTCGACCCGGGCTGCCGCGGACTGGTGGATGAGCGGCCCGATGTCGGTCCTGTCGTCCATCGGATCGCCCAGGCGCAGCGCAGCCGCCTCGATCGCGAGCGCCTCGGCGAACTGGTCATGCAAGTCACGGTGGACGAGGATGCGCTGGACCGAGTTGCAGCTCTGCCCGTTGTTCGAGAACCCACCCGCGAGGCACTCGCGGAGGGCCAGCGGGATGTCGGCATCACCGCAGATCAGGTTGGCCGAATTACCGCCCAGCTCGAGCAGGACCGGGCGCAGGCCGGCGGCGGCCCGGATCTCACGTCCCGCTGCTGTCCCCCCCGTGAAGCTGACCAGGTCGACCCGGGGGTCGCCGAGCAGGGCCGCTCCCGCCTCCCGGCCCCCGGGAATCACGTTGACCGCGCCGGCCGGGAAGCCCGCCTCGGAGAGGATCTCGGCGAGGCGCAGCGCGGGCGCGGGCGCCTGCGGAGCGGGCTTGACCACCACGCAGTTCCCGGCGGCGAGGGCGGGCGCGACCTTGTGCGCGACGAGGTTCAGCGGCGCGTTGAAGGGCGTGATCGCGGCCACGATGCCGACCGGGTGGCGGGCCTGCAGCGCGATGACGCCCTCACCACCGGGAATCGCATCAGGCGGCGGGCTGGCCGGCAGCAGGGCCTCAGCGGCGGACGCCGCGGCCCGCAGCGTCCACGGCACGCGCCGGGTCTCCCGCCTGGTATGGGAGATCACTTTGCCGGTCGCCTCGGTGATCTCCCGGGCCAGCTCATCCGCGCGGGCTTCGACGATGACGGCCGCCGCCCGGAGCAGGCGGGCACGTTCGTGCGTCGGCATCCCGGCCATCTGGGATCGCGCCGCTTCGGCCGCGTCCAGCGCGGCCGCGACGGTGCCCGGGTCAGCGACACCTACCTGCGCCACGACCCGGTCCGCCCAGGGCTCGACGAGATCGCCGAAGTCGGCGACCTCGACGAACCGGCCACCTACCCAGGGCAGCAGGCGGCCGGGCCGGTCACCAGCCATAGTCGGGCACCGGGCCTGGCAGCGGCGGCAGATCCCAGCTGCCAGTCCCTGGAGCGGCCACCGAGGCGTCGACCCGGATGTCCAGCACGGTCGGCCGCTCCGACTTGATGGCCGCCTCGACCGCGTCCGCGATCTCGTCCGGACTGTCGATCCGGGCGCCGTCAGCGCCCATCGCCCGGCCGATGGCCGAGATGTCGGTGCTGTAGAGCTCGCCGGTGGAGACCCGGCGGAACCGGGTCGCGATCTCACGGTCGGCACCGAAGAACGTGGCCTGCTGGCCCCGGATCGAGCCGTACCCGCTGTTGTTCCACACCACCCAGACCGCCGGGATGTCGTGTTCCACCGCGGTGGCCACCGCGTTGGCGTGCATCAGGAAGCAGCCGTCGCCGCAGACGGTCAGCGCCGGGCTGCCCGGTGCGGCCAGCTTGGCCCCGATGACCCCGCCGACCCCGAATCCCATCGAGGCGAAGCCCCAGGCCTGGAGCAGCCGGCCAGCGGGCGGCGCGGCCAGCTGCTGGAGCAGCCAGTTGTGGTGGATACCGACGTCCGCGAGCACGTTCGCGTCATCGGGCAGCACCCTCTGAAGCTCCGCGACCAGCCGGTCCGGGCGGATCGGCACAGCCGGATCGGCCTGCCTGACCGCGAGGTCCGCCTCCCATTGGCGCTTCCAGGCGAGCGTCTCGGCGAGCCAGGCGCCGCGGCGTTCGGCGGGCACGTCATCCGCCGTGATCAGGCCGAGCAGTCCCGCGGCCAGCTCCGCGGTGTCAGCGATGACGGCGAGGGTCGGCGGGTAGTTACGCCCGATCTCCTGCGGGTCGATGTCCACGTGGATGAGTTGCGTGGGCGGGATGCTGAAGGTGACCCCAGGGATCCACGAGCTCGTAGCCCGGTCATCGAAACGGGTACCGAGCGCGAGGATCACATCCGCGGTGCGCGCGGCCTTATTGGCCGCGAAGGTGCCGTTGCGGCCGGTCGGCCCGAGGCACAGGTCGTCCCGCTCGTCGAGGACGCCCTTGCCGAGCGGCGTCGTGACGACCGGAATGCGCAGCGTCGCAGCGAGTTCGCGCACCAGCGTGCGGGCCCTCGGCGCCATCGCGCCGTTGCCTGCCACGATGACCGGGCGCTCCGCCTGGCCGAGCAGTTCGGCTACCCGGCGCAGCGCCTCCGCGGACGGCGCTGGCGCTGCCACCGCGTCCGGCCGCCAGAGAGGGGCGGCCACCTCGTCGCCGACGTCTTCCACGAAGACGTTGAGCGGCACGTCGATGTTCACCGGGCCTGGCCGTCCCGAGGTCATGAGGGCGAAGGCCTGACTGAGCATGAGCGGGAGCATCTCCGGCCGGACCGCCTGGAAGCTGCGCTTGACGTAACTGCGGATCACGCTGGGGAAATCACCTTGGAAGTACTTTCCGGACTCCTGGAAGGGGCCGCGGTTGAACTGCGAGGTGGGCACGTTCCCGGTAATCGCGAGCATGGCCGAGGAATCGAACATGGCCCCGGCAATGGCCATCACGATGTTGACCGAGCCGGGTCCGCAGGAGGTGTAGGTGGCGATGGGATGACCGGAGACCCGGTAGTACGCGTCCGCGATGAACCCCGCGATCCGCTCGTCGTGCGTGGAGATGGTCTCAATGTCGGCGCGCCGGTCATAGGCGGCATCGAGAAGCCCGAGGATCCCGTGTCCGCAGACACCCACAAGGTAGGGAACCCGCTGCTGCACCAGATAGTCAACGATTACGTCGGCGCCACGACGGCCCATGATTTACCTCGATGCATTACGTTGCATACCGCTGTGTACAGCACAGTATGAGGCAGGTCCCGGGGTGTCAAGGCGCCTGATCGCTAGCTCTGGCTCATCTCGTCAAGACCCTCCCGGATCATGTCGAGGCGCACGTCCCGGGACGCCCACATGTGCTTTTCTGCCACCTCCGCGGCACCGTCCGGATCGCGTTGACGGATCGCCTCCAGCAGCAGCCGGTGCTCCTCCAGCGCTTCCTCCCACCGTCCGGAGCGCAGGTAGGTCGTGGCCGGGTAGCGGCGCAGGTGCACAGCCAGCCGCTCGAGCAGGTCGGCCAGCGTGTGGTTCCGCGCGGCCTGCCAGATGGCCCGGTGGAACGACCGGTTGATCGTGGCCATCTCCTGCGGCGTAGCGGTGCGCGCCTCGCCCATGCTGCGCAGGATCCGGTCCAGGCTGGCCAGGTCGTAGTCGGTCCGCCGGGTCGCCGCATCCCGTGCGGCCGCTGCTTCGAGGATGGTGCGGACCCCGTAGATCTCGAGCACTTCCTCGGAGCTCGTCTGGCGGACCCGCATGCCGCGGTTGACCCGCTCGAGCACGCCGTCCTGCTCGAGCATGCGCAGCGCCTCACGGATCGGGGTCCTGCTCACCCCGAAGCGCTTGCCGAGGGCCGACTCGACCAGGATCTCGCCCGGCCGCAGATCGCCCTCAAGAACTTCCTCAAGCAACTGGTGATAGAGCGATGGCACCTGGGGCCGTCCTTCCCGCACGCCCTTGCCTGCCCGGGTCGGCCACGCCAGCCCGCGACCGGCCGTGCCCTGATGATAGGGGATATTGTCGCGCCCGGCCGGCAATCCGTTAGTGCTCCGGCCCGCCCGCTAGACGGGGGTGGCGCTGCCCGGCGGGGCCCGCTCGACTGCCCCGGCGACGTCGCGAGGGGCCGGCCGCAGGCCGGCCGGGGCGCCGCCCGGTTCGACCGAACTGGCGCCACCCGGACTGGGCGCGGAGTCCCGCTGCCCCGCTCCGGACGGTAGACGTAACACTGCCGGAATTCCGTAGTAATGCAACCTATGTTCGGTAATGAGACTTTACGTCGTCTTCGACCCTAACCAGAGACTCTTGACGCACTGCATACTGCGGTATACCTTCTGACTACGTTTCGGACGCGTAACCATATTTCGGGCCTGCTGGAGGCCAAGACAGGGCTCCCACCTGGCCCGGCATCGAAAGCGGACTGAGCCTTTCGGTCCCTTGCGGAAGGATCCAGGTGACACCCAACCGACAGCCTTCCCGCGGCCTCCCGCCACCCCGGCGCCGCGACCGGCCACCAGTTCCCGGTAAGCACGGCGACGGCCGCCAGGCCGGATCCTGGCCCGCCGCATCCATTCCGCTGCCCCCGCACCCGTGACTGCCCTGCGCCACGTCTGGCCGCGGCCAGACCGCGCGCAGGCCTTCGCGCATCCCCCGCCCGCATCGGCTGTCACCGGCCCGGGCGCCGGCCTGATGCCACATCCACGACGTCGGTTCGCAGCCGGGCCCTGACGCTCACCGGCCGGAATTCCGGCGCCTGTCGGGTATCTCCTGGCATCGCGAGGCGCCGGCCCATGTCGAATCGTGTATTCGAGGTCCACCAAAGGTCAGAGAAGGCCCATGAGTAATTTTTGGCTCGGAGTTGGTTTCGGTCTGGTCACCGCGTCGATCCTCGCCCTGGCAACCGTTCCTCTCTCCCTTCAGATGAGCGTGGCTCGTATTCCCAACTTCGCCCACGGGGAGATCCTGACCGCTGGCGCCTACGCCGCCTATCTCGTCAACGAGCACATCAGCAACATCTATTTGGCGGCGGTGGCCGCCGTGCTGGCCGGGGGGGCGGTGGCGTTCCTCATGAATCTCCTGCTACTCCAGCCGTTCGCACGGCGCAG
>Ga0182015_10002416_pt1 | contig 22554 bp, 22 predicted proteins | sample 712P3MmetaG_FD_120478 | JGI IMG/M metagenome (GOLD analysis project Ga0182015, IMG submission 120478) | Permafrost microbial communities from Stordalen Mire, Sweden - 712P3M metaG | ecosystem: Environmental > Terrestrial > Soil > Wetlands > Permafrost | place: Sweden: Stordalen | collected...
GCCGACGAATAAAGTTCTGAGGATTCGTAGTGAAGTACAGTTGCCGGGCGCGTAAGAAGATACTCGACGTCCGCCGGATAGTAGCGAGCCTGGTCTACAGGGTCGCCTGCGAATGCACGAATGGCGTCCAACGACGTCCACCAGCTCAAAGTGACGATTTCACTGCGATCCGCGTCGAGATCTCGCACGGCGACGGTGGCACCAAGGTTTCCTGGTGTGCCCCTATAGCCAGCTATACCGGTCGTGCGGACGTACTCTACATAGGCGGCCTTCTTTGGGCGCCGAATTTCAGCACGCCACTCGCGAAGTATCGGCATTGACGGTCCCTCTGGAAAAGACACTCGCTGCCAGCAAGCCTGATTTTACAGCCAACGTCAAATGGTGCGCCATGAGCTTGGCTGAGTAGCTCGATGCGCATGCGGTTCGCAGCGTCCGGTGATGCTTACCTGGGCGTCAGCGTCACAGGCACCTCGGTAATGCTGTCGACAGGCAATTTGTTGAGTTCTGCCGCCTTGCGGACCGCATCCTCGCTGGGCGCCTCGTAGACGCAGAATGTCTTCGTCTCGTCGGCATTCGCATAGGACTCAACCCAGCGCACGCCGACCGACGCGTTGTTCGCGTTCACCTTCTTCTTGGTGGCGGCGTCGAGTCCCTTGAGCGCACCTGCCGGGAAAGTGCGCTCGATGAGGTAGCGGTGCACCGGGCTCTTCGCCGGTGAGGCTCCGGGCTGTGCAGCCGGCTCTGCAGCGAATGCGGAAGCAACAAACAGGAAGCACAGTAGTGAAATCAGGTATTTCATAGTTTTTCTCCCAGAAAAAAGCAATCTTTGATATCGAAGGCCGTTTCGGCGGCTCAAGTGATCGGCTGGTGGTCGCAGGTGACGTGTGTGTTCCAGTCGGCATAGCTTCCCTTCGGGTTGTTCTCCCACGCCCAGACATGCATCTCGTAGAACGCCGGCAGACCGTAGCGATTCGGGGCGGAGATGTAATTCAGCAGGTTCCCGTCCAGAGCCGGCACGCCGCCGCCCGGATTGTTTTTTACCCAAACAGTCTCGAGAACGATGAATTCGACCCCGACGAGGCGCATTGCCCCGTTTGCCATCGGCTCATAAATGAGAGCTTCCGGCTCCTCCGGCTTCAGCACGCCCGAGCTGAGGCGCGAAGGCAGCACAAGATGTACGCCCATGGCCCCTGTATCCGGCCCACTGACGCACGGGGTGGCCCTTACCCAACCTTCAGCGACCGCGACATTGATATCGGTGTAGTGTTCCGTCGCGTTGTGCACCTTATCAATGAGCGGCGTCGAGTCCTCATTCGCGTGGGCCACTTGTAGCATTCCCAGGGCTGGCAGGATGGCCAATGCGCAGAGTGCACTCCGAACTGATTTCGCTGTATTCATGCTTTTCCCCTTTTTTTACTTGTAGAAATACGGATCGAGGACTCGCACCTCGGTGATCCGCGCGATAGGAAGTTTGTTGCGGGCAGCGGCGCGGCGAACGGCTTCAGGCGTGGGCGCGTCGTAGATGCAGAACGTGTGCTTACGATCGGGTGTGACGTAGGAATGAACCCAGGTGACGCCGTCTTCGGCGTTGTTGTCGATGACCTTCTGGCAAAGGCTCGCGCCGGCATCGTCCTGGGAAATCCGGAGTCCGTCGACAAATTCTCGCTCGATCAGGTATCGGGACATATCGAGGCTCCAATGCTGCCTGGTGAATCAGGTGCAGGGAATCGTGACGCCCCGGCTATCGAATCGAATCGGAAAAGTTACCTATATTGGCGGAGAGGCCTACCCATATTGGCTCGAGGCTCGCAGACATGAGGCGTCGACGGCGACGAAGCCCGGCGAGCGGGGCCGAAAATGCCACGAATTTCAGATCTTTGCGTGATACCCGCGGATGGGTTACAACTGGAGACACCCAAGCTTTTCTCGGGCGGACATCCGATGGAATTGCTCGAGCGTGACCGATGTCTTGCGGAGTTGACGGAATGGCTCCATGCCGCTACCGAGCGAGGCGGCTGCATTGCGCTCGTGGCCGGCGAAGCGGGCATCGGCAAGACCGCATTGGTACAGGAATTCTCGAAGTCTCAACGCGAGACGCGGGTGCTTTGGGGGGCATGCGATGCGCTGTTTACGCCCCGGCCGCTCGGCCCGCTGCACGACATTGCACGGCAGACGAAAGGCGCTTTGTTGACTGCGGTCAATTCCGGAGCGACACGCGATGAAATCTTTACCGCAGCGCTGGACGAGCTCGAGCGCGAAAGTGCGCTGGTCGTATTCGAAGATATGCATTGGGCGGACGAGGCATCGCTCGATCTGCTCAAGTATCTGGGCCGTCGAATCCATCGCACACATGCGATGCTCGTGGTCACCTATCGCGATGACGAGGTCACTCCGCGGCATCCGCTGCGATACGTGATCGGCGACTTGCCGCGCGCAAGCGTGCGCAGAATGCCGCTTTCACCGCTGTCGGAATCCGCCGTCGCGCAGCTGGCAAGCAGGGCCGAGCGGTCCTCGAAGGGATTGTACGCTCTCACCGGCGGCAACCCTCTGTTCGTATCCGAAGTGCTGGCCGTAACGGCCGACATTGTGCCCGCTACCGTGCGCGATGCCGTGCTCGCGCGGGCGGCCAGAATTTCCCCTGCAGCACGCGAAATCGCAGAGTTGGTCTCCGTCGTCCCCGGGAAAGCAGAAATCTGGCTGCTGCAGCGGGCAGTTGTCCTCGACGAGGCGGGTATGGAGGGTTGCTTGAGCATCGGCATGGTGCTCGAGGAGGACGGCTCCTTGGGCTATCGGCACGAGCTCGTCCGGCGCGCAATCGAAAGCTCGCTTTCCCAGCCTCGTCAACAGCTCTTGCACCAAAAGGTGCTTGCTGTTCTCCAAGCGCGGCCCAATATTCCCGCCGCTCGCCTCGCCTATCATGCCGATGGCGCCCGCAATACAGCCGAAGTGCTGCGCTTCGCGCCGATCGCCGCCTCGCAGGCGGCGTCGGTGGGCGCCCATCGCGAAGCCGCTTCGCATTACCAAATTGCACTTCGCTATGCGGACGGTCTCGCCCCCGACGAGCGCGCTCGCCTGATGGAGGAACTATCGTATGAGTATTATCTGACGGGCCAACATGAGCGCGCCATCGAGATGCATCGCGCCGCGCTTACGATTTGGCGCGCCTCGGGACAGCGGGACAAGGAAGGCAACTCGATGCGCTGGCTCTCGCGGCTGAGCTGGTTTGCAGGACATCGCGCGGAGGCCACCCAGTATTGCATCGATGCCGTCACAACGCTCAGTTCGTTGCCGCCCAGCGCGGAGCTGGCGATGGCATACTGCGGGCGGGCCGACCTCGAGATGGAGGATCACGAGGAGGGAGCCGCGATTGAATGGGCGCAGCGAGCCATCACGCTTGTAGAGCCGTGGGCGCGTCCCGATATTCTGAGTCATGCGCTGGCTACTCTCGGCTCGGTCCGACTCATCGGCGGCGATATCGAAGGGTGGGCCGATCTCGATCGCAGCCTGCAATTGGCGCTGTCGGCGGACCTGCAGGAGGAAGTGGCGCGCACTTATACACACCTGGCCGCGATGGCTGTTTCTCGCCGTCATTACGAACGCGCGTCCGGCTACCTTCACCAAGGAATGTCGTATTGCGAGGAACGCGACATGGATTCGTGGTGGCTCTACATGCTCGCCTATCGGGCGCGTACGAGATTCGAGCAAGGCGACTGGCTGGATGCAGGCGAGGACGTACAGGCGGTGCTGCGGCATCCGCGCACCACTCCGATAACGCGTATTCCCTCGCTTAGGATCTTGGGGCACTTGCGTGTCAGGCGAGGTGACCCGGATGCGCGATCGCCGCTCGAAGAAGCACGTGCTCTCGGCGGTCCGGCGCCAGAGCTGCAGCGCATCGGCACGCTTGCCGCGATCTCTGCCGAGGCGGCGTGGCTCTCGGGCGATCGGGAGGGCGTGGTCCGAGAAGCGCAGCCGGTATATGAGTTGCTGCTGCATCGAAAGGATCCCCGGATGAAGGGCGAGCTCGCAGCCTGGCTATGGCGAGTCGAAGCCCTCGATGAGCCTCCATCGGATATCCCTGAGCCGTACGCCCTGGAGATCTCACGCGATTGGCGGGGTGCGGCGCGCGCCTGGAAAGAGCTCGGATGTCCTTATGAACAGGCGCTAGTGCTCGGATGGTATGGAACCGAGCCCGAACAGCGAGAAGCATTCGAGATCTTGGACCGCATGGGGGCGACGCCGGCGATGCAGGCTTTGCGCCGGCAAATGCGTGCAGGAGGCGTCCGCGCAGTTCCGCGCGGCCCGCGGGCATCGACCCGAGGCAATGCGCATGGCCTGACGCAGCGTGAAGCGGAGATACTCCTATTGTTATCCTCGGGCTTGCGAAATGCGGCTATAGCCAGGCGCCTGTTCGTCTCGACGAAGACCGTCGACCACCACGTCTCGACGATCCTGGCGAAGCTTGGCGTGCCATCACGCGCCAAGGCGGTCGCGATGGTACGCAACCCGCCCTCACCATCGGCATCGGAAAAAACCGGGAGATAACGGAAGACAGCGGTCGTTCGCCGAAGTAGGCTATCAGGATAGCAACGAGGAGCCTGCGAATGGCCACCCGGAGATCTCCGCGCCCATGTTCGATGTCCACGCTCCCCACGCCACCGTCCACACGTGGAAGGATTTCGTGCGCGGCGCGAAGAACTACGACGAGGTGCCGATGACCCTAGCCGGCCGAGATCGCTGACATGGCCGGCGCGAGGCGTAAACGATCGCCGCCCAAGCGGCGCGTTGCCTCCAACGCTTTCGGCGCCGCCTACTTCCAGAAATTCTACTTGAGCCCGGCCACACGGGTCACCGACGCCGTCGAGATGCGCACCCGGGCCCGATTGATCGCCGCGGTGTTGGCGCACGCGGCGGTGCCGGTGCGCAGCATTCTCGACGCCGGTTGCGGCATCGGACTGCTGCGCTCGCCCTTTGCGCTGGTGTGGCCGCGCGCACGGTACACGGGACTCGACGCGAGCGAGTATCTCTGCGGCCGCTTCGGCTGGATTCGCGGCTCGGTGGCCGACTACGTCCCACGCCGTCCCAGCGATCTCGCCGTTTGCTACGACGTGCTTCAATATCTCGATGACCGCGAAGCGGCGCGTGCGATTGCGAATTTCAAGCGGCTCACCCGCGCGGCGCTTTACGTGTCGGCCTTGACTCGCGAGGATTGGCGCGAGCACTGCGATCGCAAGCTCACCGACAGAGCCGTGCATTTGCGCGCAGGGGAATGGTATCGGCGCCGGCTGCGCCGGGATTTCCGTTATCTCGGGTTCGGCATCTGGCTTCGCAAAGACGTGACCGCGATCCTCTGGGATATGGAAAGGCGTTAGCCCAAGGAATGTCAGAGCGTCTCCTGGATCCAATCGACCAGCGCCGCGTGTACCGGCTCGCCCGCGCCGGAGTCGGATCGGGGATCGTTGATGAACGACACCAGGACGTACGTTTTTCCCGATCCGGCCCCCACGTAGCCGGCCACGGCGGTGACCCCGTCGAGACGGCCGGTCTTCAGCCGCACGGAACCTTGAGCCGTGTTCTGCATCCGGGATCGCAGGGTCCCATCGATGCCCGCGAGCGGCAGCGAGGAGATGAACTCGGGGGCCCAGCGGCTGTGATAGGCCGCCCGCAACATCGCCGCCATTTCGAGCGCTGAAATCCGGGCGGTGCGCGACAATCCGGAGCCGTTGTCGGTCACGACATCCGCCAGAGGCAAACCACGTTCACGCGACCAATCGGCGATCGCGCGGGCTCCTTTTTCTGGCGTCGCGGGAATGCCGTAGCGATCCTCGCCGATCGTCAGGAACAAATGGCGGCACATCAGATTGTTGCTGTACTTGTTCGTCAGGCGGATCACCTCGCCGAGCGTCAGCGACGGAAAACTCAGCAACGGCTGGGCGTCCGGCGGCGTGGGCTCGATGCGCATCTTGCCGTTGAAATGGCCGCCGGATTCACGCCAAAGCTCCACGAACGTGCCGAATGCGTAGCTCGGCGCCGTGAGCGCCACGCGGGTGATGGTGCGCTCCATACACTCTCCGGAAAGATGGCCGGAGAATACGGCGAGATCCCGGTCCGCGGACGGTATATCGAAATCCACCCGGCCCGCAGACCCGCCGCAGCGTCCCGCCACGAAATTGATCCGGTTATCGATGGTGAGATTGATTGGAGCGGGCGTCGCGACGATGTCGATGCGCTGTGTGGCGGCGTTCGGCGCCAGGCGGAACTCGATGGACTGGAAATTCACCATCAGTGCATCGGGCTCGACGTTATAGGAGCGGGTCGGCCGTCCGTCGAAGGCCCCGGGATCGGCGGGGGGAAGCGCGTATGAGGTATCGTCGATCACGATATCGCCACGGATCGCATTCACGCCTTTGGCGCGCAGCGCACGCACGAAGCTCCACCAGCGCTCCAGGGTCATGTACGGATCGCCGCCGCCTTTGAGGATGAGATCGCCCTGCAGGATGCCGCCCGCCAAGGTCCCGTGAATCAGGGCGTCGGTATGCCAGATATACGCCGGCCCCAAAAGGTCCAAGCTCGCGAATGTGGTCACGAGCTTCATGGTGGATGCGGGACTGCGCGGGGTCTCGGCATTGAGGCTGGCGACGACCCGGCCGGATTCCACATCGAGCACGGCGAAACTCGCCATGCTCGGCGCAAGCCGTTCGGCGGCCAGCGTGCGGGCGACGGGAGCGGGAACGATGCCCGTCGAAGCGAACACACCGCAGGAGCTCAAGCCCGCGAAGCAGAATGCCAGAAAACGAAAATAGCTCCGAGCGATCATCGCAGTACCACGCCTCGCCAGGCGCCCGATCGCCAGCGCAGAAACAGCATCATTCCCAGGCAGCACACGTACACCAGCGCGGCGATCCATCCGCCCACCGATCCCAAGCCGTACTGCGGGAGCCAATCAACCCACCCGGCGCCGGGCAGGAACGACAGCGAGTGGGCCAGCGGCACGAATAAAGCCCACGACAGCGCGAGCACCATGAGCGATGGCACGCGCACGTCGCCGGCCCCGCGCAGGCACGCGCCGCTGGCGATGTTGAAACCGTCGAACAGCTGATAGCCGGCGGCGATCCAGAGCAGCACGTATCCCTTCGCGTCCACCTCTGCGGCCAGCGGATCGGAGGCGTTGGTGAACCAGGGCATCAGCCATCGTCCCGCGGCCGCCACGATCACGCCGATCAAACCCATGTAAGTCACGGCGAGGGCGATGATGCCATTGCCGAGCTTGAACGCCCAATCCGGATTCCTTGCGCCGATGGCCTGACCCACGAGCGTGGTGCCCGCCATGGCAATTCCCACCGCGGGCATGTAGCAGAAAGACGTGAGGACCAGCACTATCTGGGTCGAGGCACCGTCGACATTGCTCATGTGCACCTGCATGAGCTGGAACAGCGCGAATCCCAGAATGTCGGCGGCGTACAACAGTCCCATGGGAAATCCGAGCTTGAACTGGCCGATCAGCGCGCCGGACTTCAACCGATAAGTGAGGTGCGATCGATACTGGCGCCGGGTCCTCGAGCCGAGAAAGCAGGCGAGCGCCGCACTCAATCCAATCAGTTGCGCTGCGCCCGTCGCCCATGCGGAACCGGCGACACCGAGCCCGAGATCGAATATGAACAGCTGATTGAGAGCCGCGTTGAGCAAGGCTACGCCTACGGTAATGCGCAGCGTGATAGTGGGACGCCCGATGCCGTTGAAGAAGCCGAGAGCCGAGTAGAGCGCGATGCCGAGCGGAGCGCCGAGCATCCGCGGAAACCAGTACTCGAGCGCCAGGTTCAGCGTGGCCGGCGGAATGCCGAACGGTGAGAAGATGGCCCTGCCGTTGAGCGCGAGCAAGAAAAACACGGGTAAGGTGAAAAGTGACGCCCAAAGCGCGGTCCAGGTCGCCTGGGAGGCGCGCGCGAACCGCAGAGCGCCGTACGCTTGGGCGACGAGCGTCTGAACGGATAGACCGACGCCTCCGAAGAGCAGGATCAACACCAGTACGGGCCAATACACCGCGCCCATCCCCGAGGTGGCCGCCGGCGAGAGCCGGCCGACGAACCAGGTATCGGTTGCATTCAGCACCGCTTGCACGGCACTGTTCAGCATGAAGGGCAGCGCGAGACTCGCCACCGCAGCGTAGTCCAGGCGCACGCGCCCGCTCGAGCTCAGCCGCTGACCGGGTGCGAGCTCGGCAGGAGTAAACGACGGCGTGACGATCGAGCCCACTGAATGTATTTCCTGCGGCGAACCGGCGAGGTTACCAGGCAATGAGCAAGAATGTAGAACGCACCATCAACGCGAGCCTGACGGCGCGGGAACTGGCGCCCGGAATCTGGTGTCTGTCGAGCGGCGGCGCGGACGGGATCGACATCATCCTCCGCGGCGCGAGCCCCGAATCGCACGCGGCGCTCAAGGACATTCGCGCGACCAAGGCGGTGATCGAATGGCAGGGGCGCGGTGCGCGGGTGACGCTGAGCGCTGCCGGCGGGACCACCCAGATCCCTGCGCGCACGGTCATCCTGCACGAACCCCGGCCCCTGCTCTACGATGCGCTGCCTTTGGCGCGATTCGACGCCGCCGCCAGGCGCTTTTGGCGCCGGGTTTTCTGGTTGGTGCGCATTCCGGGCGGACGGCGGCTCCTGGGCCTGGTGGCTCGGCGCTCGGCAAGCTCGAAGTAGCTCGCGCTCCGGCGTTTTCTCAGTCCTCGGGGACTCCATCACAGGTGCCGGAGCATTTTGTAAACCCTCTCCGCCCGCTCCGCCTGATCCACGTTAAGTAACACCGGGAACTGCGACGCGCATCGCGGCTGACGAGCGTCGTTTCCCGCAAATTGCGGTGGGCGCTTCCCGATTCATCCTTTACCCCAAGAGCGGCATCAGTGCTGGACATCAAACCATTCGACATGGAGCCGGAACCGGCGGCGACTTCCTTCGAGCCGTATGGACGCCTCCTGCGAATGCTCATGCCGAGCCTCAGGGGCGTGGTGGTTCACGACGGCCTTTGCAATTTCGTTTGGGCCTCGGAGGACTGGGATCTCGGCGAGGAACCGGATGTGGTGAAGGAGGCCATCGCCAACGCGATCGCCGACCCGCATGATTTCCCCGGCGTCGTGCGCCACGATGCGGACAGCGCTGTGTACTCGTTCGCCATGCGCGGCGAGCATGTAGAGTCGCTGGGCGTCGTAAGCCTTCTGGTGCGGCTCTCGGGGGCGCGCACGGAGGCCCGACCGCTCTCCTACATCCGGCAGCTCGTGCAGCCGGCGCTCGAATGCCTGCGCCGCGAGTTGTCGCTGCGTTCCAAGCTGGGGTCCCGCGAGCGGGATCTCGGCGTGCGCGAACGCGATCTGTCGCTCATGCTCGAGATGTCGTCGACTCAATCCGCCACGGGCGATGCCGACGAGTTCGACCTGATCCTCAAGACCGCGATCGAGCGCATGGACTGTGCGTTGGTCGCGCTGTGGGTGCCCGACAAGAACATCGCGCTGTCGCTGACCCGCAGCGGCAATCCGATGTCCCCGGAGTCGCTGCATCGCGCGCAGCAGCATCTGATGGCTTGGATGCAGCTGCAGCAGCGCACGATCGTCGTCAATCACATCTCGAAGGTCGCGAGCGATGTGGCCGCTCCCTACAAGATTCTGGCGTGCCCGGTTCGCCACCCGTCCGAACGCGTGATGGGCGTGATGGCGCTCTTCAATCCCGCGAGCGCGCACGATTTCGATTCTCATCAAACCCGTGTCGCGGAGCTTCTGGCGAAGAAAGTAACCGTCATCATCCAGGCGCAGTACGACGCCGGCACGGGCCTCATGACCCGGCATTCGTTCGAGCGGCAGGCCAAGTCGCTCCTCGCCGCGGCCAACGAGTCCGCGACCCATTGCATTCTGTATCTGGACATCGATCGCCTGCACGTCATCAATGAGACCTTCGGCATGCACGTCGGGGACGACGTGATCGTCAACGTGGCCGAATGCATGGCGAAGGCGCTGCCTCCCAAGGCGCTGTCCGCGCGCATCTCGGGCGACCGCCTGGCCGCTCTCATCCCGGACTCGGGAATGGAAGCGGCCGCCGAGCTGGCGGAGCGCATCCGTGCGGCCGCGGCAGCCATCGTGCCGCGCGCGGGCCAGGGTTCGTTCGAAGTGTCGGCCTCCTTGGGCGTCTCCGCCGTGGGCCGCGCCGAAAACGCGCTGGCGCACGCATTGGCCACTGCGGAGATCGCCTGCAAGGCTGCGAAGGATCGCGGACGAAATCGGGTCGAGGTGTTCCAGGACTCCGATCAGAGCATCATCCGGCGGCATACGGACATCCTGGTGATCGGCAAGCTTCGCGACGCTTTGGGCACCGACAGTTTCCGGCTCGATGCCCAGCCCATCCTGCCGCTTCGCGGGAATTACGGCCGGCCGCGCTTCGAATTGCTGATCCGAATGCTGGGCGACCGCGGCGAGATCATTCCGCCGTCGAAATTTCTGTCCTCCGCCGAGCGCTATCAGCTCATGCCGACGGTCGACCGCTGGGTCGTGCACCGCGCCTGCGAGCTTCTCGGCAAGCACAGCGCAGCGGTGGGAGAAGACATCGCCCGCTTCGCGATCAATCTGTCGGGCCAGTCGCTTCAGGACGATACCTTCCTCGAGTACGTCATCGAGGAGATCAGCGCGAGCAATCTTCCGGCCAATGTGCTCTGCTTCGAATTGACCGAGACGGCCACGGTGGGAAATCTCGAGAAGGCGCAGCACTTCCTCAGGACCCTGCAGGATCTGGGGTGCCAGTTCGCGCTCGATGATTTCGGCACGGGCGTAAGTTCGCTTGCGTACCTCAAGGATCTGTCGGTCAACTACGTCAAGATCGACGGCACCTTCGTCCGCGATTCGCTTCACAACACGCGCAGCGAATCCATGATCAAGGCCATCGCGCAATTGGCGAAGGTCATGTGCATGGAGACGATCGCCGAATACGTCGAGACCGACGAGCTGCGCGCGCGGATGGCGGACCTGGGCGTGGATTACGGCCAGGGATTCGCGATGGGCAAGCCTCAGCCGCTCGAAGATTTGCTGCGCGAATTGGCGATCTACGAGGCGACCGTCAACACGTGGGACAGCACGACCACGCCACCGCCGCCCGACCATATGCAGCATATCCCGACATTGATCGTGACCCACTGACCGTCCTCGAGCGGCGCCGGGGGATTTGCATTCGTCACGGGAGGGCACCGTGTCCTCCAAAGTCTTACATGAGTTAGCACCAAACTGCCCTTGGTGCGGCGACCGGGTAATGGCCGAATGAGGCTGTGCCAACCCATCAGATGTCACTTTTCGAGGCTTCCCCATGTTGATTCTTACCCGACGCGCCGGCGAAGCGCTGCGAATCGGTGACGACATCGAAGTCACCGTCATGGCCGTGAACGGCTCCCAGGTTCGAATCGGCATCAACGCGCCGCGAGATGTGGCCGTGGACCGGGAGGAGATCGCGGAGCGCAAGAGACGCGATCGCGAGGCGCTCGCCTCCACCGGCGGATCGAAGCTCGCAGGGCACGCCCGGTAGAATGGCGGCGGCGCGGAGGCGCGACCGCAAGCGCTTGCGAAGGGACCCACCCCTTCCGCTGATGCGTTCCTTCAGCCCTGCTCTGAGGCGCGATGTCAACCCGTTGCGCGCCCGCGGGGCGCCGTTACACTTGCGCCGCATGCGATCCAAATCGCAACTCGAGGAACAAGCAATGTACGGTCACGAATGACGGCAACCTGTCAGCAGGCACCCGAGCTATCGGTGCAGACCTGGTTCAATACCGATCGGCCGTTGAGTCTCGCATCCCTCCGGGGACGGGTGGTGGCCCTGGTCGCCTTTCAGGTGTTGTGCCCCCATTCGATCGCCGCAGCCATCCCGCAGGCCCGGAGGATTCACGATACCTTCGAGCCAAGTGACGTGGCCGTCGTGGGGCTGCACGCCACGTTCGAACATCACCAGGCTTACAGTCTGTCGCTGCTCAAAGCCTTCATCCATGAATATCGCCTCAAATTTCCGATCGGCCTCGATAGCGCGAACGCCGCGGGCCCGATTCCGCACACCATGGAGCGGTACAACATGCGCGGTACCCCGAGTCTGGTGCTCATCGATCGGCAGGGGCTCATCCGCAAGCATGCCTTCGGCTCCACGGACGATCTGCGCATCGGTGCGGAAATCGGTGCGCTGACCCAGGAGGCGACGTCCGCCGTACTCGCCTCTCCCACGCCGTCCGCTCAATCTACACAAGGCGCCGCCGGTCACCCACCCGCGGCGGCTTGAGCCCAGGCCGAAGGAGAGCCTGGCCGGCGCACCGGAAGCGCGACGGGTCAACGAGCGAGCGCGAACCGGATGCGAATCCGCGCGCGCTGCGAGACCGGCTTGGCATCGATGAGAACAGGTTTGTACCGCCACTGAGACAATGCGGCGATGGCCGCCTGGTCGAACACGTCGCGCGGATTCGCGGCGTGCACCGACAGGTCTTTCACCCGGCCCGACTCGGTGACCGTGTAGTCCAGCTCCACCCATCCTTCGATCGAAGCGTCACGCGCTTTGCGCGGGTATTCCGGCTGCACGGACTTCACGATGACGAGCTTGCTGGAATCGATCACCGCGGCCGGGGCGGTCGAGCGAGCCTCCAACGCAGCGCTCGCGCGCCCATCGTCCGCCGTCGCGGCGCGCTCCTCTCGTGCAGGCTGCTCCGCCGTTTTCGCGGCCGTTGCGGCCTCGTCGGCCCCGCGCTCCGCGGCAGCCAATACATGACGAAGGTTGTCGACATTGGTCGGCGAGGCCACTCCGTCGGCGTCATCGAGCAATGCCGTCGCGGACTTGAAATCCTTTCGTTCCATGGCACCCCGAGCGGCGTTCAAAAGGCCGAGAGCGAGAGCCTCGCTCGCGCGTTCGGCGGCATTGCTGCCCGGATCGGCCTTGAGCGCCTCCTGGACATAGAAGCGCGCATTGTCGCGGTCGGGCTCGACCAGTTTTCCCTCTCGGATACGCTGCATGGCGAGCGCTGCGGCGTGGTCCGCCGGGTCCGGCGCCGCAGCGACCTCGTCTTCGGCACCCGCGGCCTTGGCGCGCGAGGCATCGGCGGCCGCCTTGCCCTGTACCCGCGACTTGGCGAGCTCGGCGGAGAGCAGCGAGATGCGTCCGCTCGGCGCCCCTGCGCGGCGCGCGGTCTCGATGGCGGCCGCGGCTTCGTCCAGACGATCCTCCATGAGAGCATTCGCCGCGCGAGCCAATAGGCGCTCGCGCACCGCCTCGATGCCCAACCGCGCGTCGGAGTTGCCGGGGTTTCTGGCCTGCGCTTGCAAATAAAGTTCCAACGCGTTGTCGCCGCTCGGCGCGACCAGGCGATTCGCGGCCAGGGCCTGGGATGCACGTGCCAGCAATTCGCTGTCGAGGCCAGGCCGCAAATCGCTGGCAAATTCCGAAGCCGCGGTGTCGCTGGCCACCGTGCCGGCTGGTACGGCAGGTGTCTGGCGGTGGCCGCGCGTGAGCACCCAAAGGCCGCCCGCGATGGCACCGATCGCTGCGCATCCTCCGATGATCATCAAGCGGTCATTGCGCGCCGGCGTAACGCGGGTGACCGTCGTCACGGCTGATCGCCTGCGCTGCTCCTCGAAGCGCTTGACCGCGGCATCCGCAAACAGCTTCGCGCGCGCGGGCGACATCGGCTTGTGGATGAACCGGTAGACCACGCCCTCGCTGATCAGCCGAGCAAGCTCTGCCTCGGTATCGCGATTGCCTGACACCACGATGACGAGATCGGGGAATTGCTGCTTGATTTGGGTGATGAATGGTGCGCCCGCTTGCCGAAGCGCCTGCACGTCCAGGACCAGGATGCCGACGCCGCCCGCGAGCAGCATGTCGCCGACCTTGTCCGATGAAAGCACGTGCCAAAGCCGGCGGGACGGCCCGACGGCCTCGCGCAGCGTCTGCAGAAAGGCCTCATCGCCGGTCAGGACGACCAATTCGACGATATCGCTCGCGAGGCTGCTCTTGAGCGAATCCAACGTCCGGCTGTCGTCCTCGGGCGCTAACACCGCATGACTCCTCGCATGGCGACTCATCCCCCCACTGGTTTGGGTAGGCTAGTGTCATTCGACGGGTGACGCTATACGATACGGAGTCTCGCGAGGCAGACAACGACTGCTGCGTTGCGTCAAATTATTTCTGTGACCGGCGGCACATTGGCGAGCCCCCGGCGCTCGATGCAGGAGGATGTGGTTGAGCGAATCCATCGGCATTCAATGCAAATTACCGGTCGACCAGCGCGCGGCGCTGGAACAGCTCCTGTTCTTCAACGTCAATCAGCATCGCGTGCGCGTGGGCATCCAGGCATCGATCGATACCTATGGCGTACCCGAGATCCACGAGCACGACGGCGGCCTGTCCATCCGGGTCGGAGATATCGAAGGGGTTCAATCCCTTTTTGCGGTATCGGACGCCGGCCGGCCACTGGGCGTGGCGGTGTTCGTGCGCCTGGCGCGCGAGCGTTTCGTGGTACTTCATCTCGGCGTGCAACAGCCGTACACGGTTGCCTCCGAGTTGAACACGCGCGTTTTACTCAAGCTGATGCATGAGATTCGCAGCGCTGCGCGGCGTACGCACGGCGTCGACCGCATCGAGCTGGTGTACAAGCAGCGCCACGCGGTGCGCCTGCACGTCTGAGCCTTAGGCCGCAGTGAGTCGCGTCAAACGCCACGAAGACGGCAAACTGCGATGTGCATGGTGCACGACCGACCCCGAATACATTGCCTATCACGATGAAGAATGGGGGGTGCCGGTACATGACGACCGCCGCCTGTTCGAGATGCTCTGCCTGGAGGGCGCACAGGCAGGCCTTTCCTGGCTCACCATTTTGCGCAAGCGCGACGCCTATCGCCGGGCGTTCGACGGGTTCGATCCGGAGTCCATGGCCCGCTACGGAGCCGCGAAGCGCAAACGGCTAATGAGCGATCCCAAGATCGTGCGCAACCGGCTCAAGATCGAGGCGTTCATCAGCAACGCGCGCGCTTACCTCGACATCTGCGGCCGGCCGGGCGGGTTCGATGCCTACATCTGGCAATTCACCGGCGGCAAGACCTTAAGGCGACGCCCGGCGCGGCTCACCGGCCTCGCCACCACCACGCGCTATAGTGACGCGATGAGCAAGGATCTCAAGCGCAACGGCTTTCGTTTCGTGGGGCCGACCATCTGCCACGCCTTCATGCAGGCCGTGGGCATCGTCGATGAGCACCAGCGGGATTGCTGGGTGACCGGCAGCGACGGCTTGCCGAGCTAGCTCCGCCGCCCGCCTTATTTCCCGGCGCCCGAGGCCGCCGTCTGACCGAACAAGATCTTTCGCCTTTCCTCCGTCATCTCGGAGGAGGTATCGAAGGTCGCGGCCAGCGCATAGGCGCGCACAGTCGCCGGGCGGCTCTTGATCGCCTCGAACCAGCGCTTCACGTGGGGAAAATCCTCGAGTTTCTGTCCCTGCCCCTCATGCGGCACCACCCAGGGATACGCAGCCATATCGGCGATCGAATAATCGCCGGCCACGAAATCGCGGCCCGCGAGGCGCCGGTCCAGCACACCATAAAGACGATTGGTCTCCTTCACGTAGCGCTCGATCGCATACGGAATCTTTTCGGGCGCATAGCGCGAGAAGTGATGATTCTGCCCGGCCATCGGCCCGAGGCCGCCGACTTGCCAGAACAGCCACTCCAGCACTTCGGTATTGCCGCGCACGTCTGCCGGAAGGAATTGCTCGGTCTTCTGCCCGAGATACATGAGAATCGCGCCGGATTCGAACACGGAGATCGGTGCGCCGCCGTCGAGCGGATTGTGATCGACCAGCGCCGGCATCCGATTGTTGGGGGAGATGGCAAGGAACTCGGCTTTGAATTGTTCGCCCTGGCCGATATTCACGGGAACGAGCCGGTAAGGAAGCCCCGCTTCCTCGAGAAACATCGTGATCTTGTGCCCATTGGGCGTCGGCCAGTAGTACAAGTCGATCATTGGAAACTCTCCGGTGGCTCGAGCGGTATGTTATGCCTCCGCAAAATCGCGATGTCCACGTCCTCCTCGCGCGATGCCGTGTGCATCTCGCGGACGCGAGCGCGGGCGAGCGCATTGGCCAGCCAGGGTAGCGCCGGCGCATCGTATTCGCTCGCGGCGGAAACGCGCCACTCCAGCGTCCGACGGCGCTCCGCGACCATGTGCGCCTCCTTGGCGTCCTGCGGCCACAGGCGCTTTTCGATCGTGAAGCCCGCCATCTGTGCGGAGACGGCATCGCCGCGTTGCATGAGCTTGGACACCTTCAGGCAATTCTCGCGGCGATCGGTGCCGGACAAATCGCGGCACGCAGCGAGAAGCGGGGCGAACGGAGGAACGATCTCGGCGCCGGCAAGCGCGATCGCTTCGCTGAGCCGGCTGAGATCGGATGGCACGTAACCTTTGGGCAGTTCGTCCTGCGCCTTCTTCAAAGTCTCGAACATGAGGACGATGGTGCGATTGCGATAGACGTCGAACCGCGACCCATGTGCCATCTCCTGCAAGATGCGCGTCACCTCCTCCGAGTCCTTGTCCTTTTGAGCGACGGCGAGCGTCGCCATCCACACCGCGCTGTTGTCGGCATCGACCCAGCGCATGGTGGTCGCCGCATCGCGGATATCGCATCCTTGAGTCCCGGCGCACAACTGCAGGCGCAGCCACCCGATGCCGGCGCTGTTGGGATCGAGGTCGCTCGCCTTCGCGGCCAGGTCGACGGCCGCCGACCGGGGCGCCGGAGAGTCACCCCGGGCTCGCGGCGGTGCGAGGAAACTCAATGCAGCAGCGGTGGCCAGCGAATTGGCGTCCCCGCGGGTACTCAGCGCTTGCGCCGCCGCGGCGCGCCAGGCGGCGTAGCGGTTCGAGGACGGCGTGCCGGCCGCCGGAGCGGCCGCCAAAACGCAGTGAGCCGCAATCAGCGCACAAGCCGCGAAGCACCGGTTCGACCATGAAAGGCACACGATGCCCGCGCCTGGTCAGTGGCTCTTGGCCCGGGTGAGGCCGGCGGTGATGGCCAGCCGCATGGCGTCCTCGACCGAAATGTCGAGCGGCTGAATGATCTCGCGCGGCAGGTAAATGGTATAGCCGCCGAAAGCATAGCTCATGGGGAAGTACACGGTAACCCAATCCCGCCCGCCGTGCGCATCCAGGACCGCCGGAGCGTCTTCACGGGTGACGAAGCCGATGGCATGTACGCCCGCGAATCGAGCCAGCACCACACGCTGCAGGTCGCGCTTCTCGCCGCTTCCGGACGGCAGGAGACTCACCACGTCCCGGAAACCGCCGTACAGGGTTTTGACGAATGGAATGCGTCCGAGAAAGTCGTCCCAGTACTTCACGAAAATCTTGCCCGCGTAGGCGTTGACGAGGCCACCCACGACCAACAGCAAGATGAACCCCGCGAGCAGTCCCAAGCCCGGCCAATAATGCTCCGGGCTCACGATGCCGAGCGCGATGAGAGCCCGGCGAAGCCATCCCTCCACGGTGTTCACCAGCCACCAGATCACGTACACGGTAAGGGCGAGCGGCAAGATGGTCACGAGCCCGCTCATGGTCAACGCCAATATCTTCCTCAGCAGAGTTCTCATGCCCGTATGATAGACAAAGCGGCTTACTGCTGGCGCGGTAATACGAAGCGCAGGCCGTGATAATCGAGCACGACGCCGTCCCGGCGGATGCGTTCCAGCACCGGCCCTTCTGCCAGCGTGTTGCCCTCCCGGTATTTACGCATGTTGATGTAGACGAATCGCTCCGCCGGCTTGGTCGCATACACATGGACGTCGATATGCAGATCCGGCAACGCATCGGCGCCGGTCAGATTGAGTTCGCTGATCGATGGCAGCACTTCCTGGTCGGATTTGTCCTCGCCGGTGGTCAGCAGCGGATCGCGCTCCCTCGTGCGGGATGCGGACGCTGCCGGCGGTGCCGCGCGATTCGATTGTCCGGAAGCGCCTGGCGCCGCCGGCTCGGTGTCGGCGGGAATCTCCGGCGCATAGACCGGCGGCGCCGCATCCATCGGGCTGAAGCGATGTTCGGTCGGCGTCGTCTGTGGGGCGGCGGGAGGTGCGGCGGCCGGCCCGGCCGCCGGGGCCGGCGCCGCGGGCGCTGAATCAACGGCTGCACCCGGGGCAGATCCGCGCGCAGCGGCTGGGTGCGGCGGCGCGGCCCCGCGCAGCTCCTCCGAATGGCGGCCGGACAGGCTCGGCAAGCCACCCCGCGCCAGCACGATGATGAGCACCGCCAGGTTGACGGCCAGCAAAGCCACAAGCGCGATCGCCCACACCGGAAATCGCGCGCGCCTCCGCGCTGGCCCCATATCCATCAATCCTGGAACGCTCTGGCGCTGGCGTTCGATCTCGGATTTCTTGAGGGCATCTAGGATGAAGGACATGTCGTATACCCGGTAAAACGGCTAGCCGTGCGGCGTGAGAGGCGAGAGGAGCGGCGAGCCCGGATCGGCCAGTGCGGTGTCGAGCATCACCTGGGTCTGCAGCCCGGCGACACCATCGACGTTCAGCCGGTGCTCGCGCTGAAAATTCTGCACGGCGATCGCGAGCTGCTGATCGTACACGTCGTCGAGCGCGGGATCGGAGGCGGCGCCATGGAGCGCATTCAAGCTTCGCCGCAGCCATCTGACCTCGTCTCCGTGCATGCCGAGCGACAGGAGCCTCGTGTGCGCCGTCTTCGGCTTCCACACGACGGTGAATTCCCCGAACCAGTCCCGGGACAGCTCATCCAGCGGAACGCGGATGTCGTGTTCCCCCAAATCGAGCGTGCCGTAGCCCTCGTCGACCGCGGAAAGCACCACGCGATGCCTCTGACCTTCGCCGTCGGTGAGCGTGAGAATAGCGGGACGGTTCAGTGCCCGCACCTGCGCCCATGAGCCGCGCTGGTCCAGGCAGGCAAGACCGGCCTTTTGCGCCTGCCCGCACGGGTCTTTGTCATCCGTCATCGCCGTGCCCCAGAGCGCGAGCAGCCGGCGGAACGCGGCTGCGTCACTGGTGTTCGCCCCGCTCTCGGCCAGCAGCACATTGATCGAGACCGGCGGAGGCGCAGGCGCCGGCAAGGGCCGCGGGGTAGCCGCAGGCGCCAGGCGCGCGGCGGGGGCCGGCTTGGCGGCGGCGTGCAGCGCCGAGGCGGAATGCCGCCAGATGCTCGAGCTCAAGAAGACCGTGGCGGATATTCCGGCGACCGCGGCGGCAGCCGCGAGCCACCCGAGCCAGTGCGGCACGAAGCGGCGTCCATAGACTTCTCCCGCCGCGCGGCGCACGAGAGCCGGCGTTACCTTCTTGATGTCCTCCGTGTAAGCGCCGAGCAGAGCCCGGTCGCACACCACGTTGATGACGCGAGGGACTCCCGACGACACCCGATGCACTTCGGCGAGAGCCGCCGGCGTGAAAATCTCCCCGGAGGCCCCGGCTACGCGTAAGCGGTGTCGCACGTATTGTTCGGTCTCCGGTTTTATGAGCGGGTTCAAGTGGTAGCGGCCGGTGATGCGCTGAGCCAGCTGGCGAAGCTCGGTGCGGTCCAGGAGCACGCGCAACTCAGGCTGGCCGATGAGGATGATCTGCAGCAACTTCTGAGTCGCGGTCTCGAGATTCGTGAGCAGGCGAACCTGTTCCAAAACGTCGGCCGAGAGGTTTTGGGCCTCATCGACGATGACGATGACGCGGCGTCCTTCGGCGTGCGCGGCCAACAGGCGCCGATTCAGCGCGTCGACCATTTCCTTCACGCTGTTTCGGTTGGCTTCGTCCAGTCCGAGGCCGAGCTCCTCGCAGATCGTGAGCAGGAACTCCACCGGCGTAACGCGCGGATTCAGGATCACGGCGACATCCGCATGCTGCGGCACGCGCGAGAGCAGCGTCCGAACCACAGTGGTCTTGCCCGTCCCGACTTCGCCGGTGAGCTGAATGAAACCGCCCGATTCGTTGATCCCGTACAAGAGATGCGCAAGAGCCTCGGCGTGGCGCTCGCTGAGGTACAGGTAGCGCGGGTCCGGCGTTATCGAGAACGGTTTTTCGATCAGGCCGAAGAAGCTGACGTACATGGCGGGTGGGATGATACCAAGCTCAGCCCCGCCGCGGACGCGCGCCCGCGCGCGGGGCCCGCGGCAGCAGGCTGGCGCGAGTGAGCAATCCTCCGCCGAAACGGCCTCGAATGCCGTCAATGGCGGCATCGAGGCGCGAATCCCTGGCGAGGCCGGTCGCGAACAAATCGGCTTGCCGGAGGGTGCATAGATCGCCCGTGCCGACACCGAGCAACCGCAGCGCCGCATCCGGTTGGTCGGTCAACCAGGCGGCAAGCAGGCGCCGGGCCGCACCCGACACCACGGCGGTGTCCTGCGTGGGTTGGCCGAGTGCGCACTGCCGGGTATAGGTCTTGAAGTCCGCGCGGCGAATCTTGACCGAGACACGGCCGGCCGCGAGGCCCTGCGCCCGCAGGCGCGAGGCGGCTCGGTCGGCGAGCGCCGTCAAATGCCGATCGAGCTCGCCGGCGTCACGAATGTCCTTCGCAAAGGTTTCCTCGGCACTGATCGATTTCTCATCGCGATCGGCGACGACCGGACGCTCGTCGATTCCGCACGCCAGCGCCCGCATCGCTCTGCCGTGCTTGCCGAACGCGCGCCACAGCGCCTGCTCGCTCGCACGAGCCGCATCTCCGATGGTACGAATGCCGGCTGCCTGGACCGCGGGCAGGGATTTCCGTCCGACTCCAAACAGCCGCTCAATGGGCAGTGCATCGAGCACGTCGTGCAAATTCTCCGGCCCGATGCGGAACATGCCGTCGGGCTTTGCGAGGTCAGAGGCGATCTTGGCCAGCAGCTTATTGGGTGCGATCCCGACCGAGGCACTAAGTTCAGTGGCGGCGCGAATGCGGCTCCGAATCCGTGCCCCGATCGCGTTGGAATCCCCGAGCAGCCTCAAGCTTGCGGTGACGTCCAGAAACGCCTCATCGAGCGACAGCCCCTCGACCAACGGCGTGAATTCCCGAAAGATCTCGAACACCTGGGTCGAGACTTCCTGATAACGGGCCATTCGCGGCCGCACGCAAATCGCGTGAGGGCAGAGCCTAAGTGCCTCGCGCATCGGCATCGCCGAGCGGACACCGAAGCGGCGCACGGCATAGCTCGCCGCGGCAACCACGCCGCGGCCGCCGGTTCCGCCGACGATCAGAGGCTTGCCCTTGAGCTCGGGCCGGTCGCGCTCTTCGACGGATGCGTAGAACGCATCCATGTCGACGTGCAGGATTGCCCGCACGGCCCGGCGCCTACTTCACCGTGGCTGCCGGGAAAAGATCCTTCACTCCGTCGCGCTCCTCGCAGAGCTCCCGATGCGTGGCTTGCATCTTCTCGCGGGAGAACTCGTTGATGTCGAGTCCCGGGACGATGCTGTAACGGCCGCCCTTGCAAATCACGGGATACGAGTACACGACGCCTTCGGGAATGCCGTAGCTGCCGTCGGAGGGCACGCCCATGCTGACCCAATCACCGTCGCGGGAGCCGAGTACCCAGGTATGTATGTGATCCAGCGCCGCCGAGGCGGCCGAGGCCGCCGAAGAGGACCCTCGTGCCTTGATGACGGCGGCGCCGCGCTGCTGCACGGTGGGAATGAAATGATCCGCGAACCAGCGTTCTCCGACCACGCCGATCGCCGGCTTACCGTCCACCGTGGCGTGATGCAGGTCGGGATACTGAGTGGCGGAATGATTGCCCCAGATGATCATCTTGTTGATCTTGGCGACCGGCGTGCCGGTTTTCTCGCTGACCTGTGACAGACCCCGATTGTGGTCGAGGCGCGTCATCGCGGTGAATCGATCCGGCGCGAGCGAGGGAGCGTTACGCTGCGCGATCAACGCATTGGTGTTGGCGGGATTGCCCACCACCAGGACGCGCACGTCGCGGCTCGCGACCGCATTCAAGGCCTTTCCCTGGGCCGAGAAGATCTTGGCGTTCTCGAGCAGGAGATCCTTGCGCTCCATGCCGGGCCCGCGCGGCCTCGCGCCCACCAGCATCGCGATATCGCAATCCTTGAACGCCACGCGCGCATCGTCGGTCGCCGTCACCTTGTTGAGCGTGAGAAATGCGCAGTCGTTCAGCTCCATCACCACACCCTGGAGCGCGGCCTGCGCCGCCGGAATCTCCAGCAGATTCAGATTGATCGGTTGATCCGCGCCGAGCATGTGGCCGGAGGCGACCCGAAAGGCGAGTGCATATCCAATCTGCCCTGCGGCACCCGTGATGGTGACGGTAACTGGCTTCTTCATGGGGACCCCTTCTACAAAAAGCGCTCAATGGTAGCCGAACGGGTAAAAATAGTTGCATGTGCTGGTGATATAGATTACTATATCACCAAGTCACCGATACACGGTGACACCGACCACTTCAAACCAGGAGACTTTCATGAAAACCCAAATCACCCAGCAGCTCGCAGCCCTCGGCATGGCTTTGTTGATGAATGGCGCAATCGCTGGAGGCATTGCCTATTTATTCAGCGCCCAAGTCGCCAACGCC
>Ga0182015_10002418_pt1 | contig 22516 bp, 15 predicted proteins | sample 712P3MmetaG_FD_120478 | JGI IMG/M metagenome (GOLD analysis project Ga0182015, IMG submission 120478) | Permafrost microbial communities from Stordalen Mire, Sweden - 712P3M metaG | ecosystem: Environmental > Terrestrial > Soil > Wetlands > Permafrost | place: Sweden: Stordalen | collected...
GCAGTGCGGTACTGTGTCTCCGCCTCATCCAGGCGGTTTTCGGGACCGAGATAGGCGAGTGCGTAGAAATAGTGGGCGGCGGCGTCGTTGGGATTCAATTCCAGGGCACGCTGAAATTCCGGCTCCGCCTCGCTCCACTTCCATGCCGTAGCCAGCGCCAGAGCGCGGGCGGCGTGGGCCTCAGGCAGGGAATCATCCAGTTCGAGAGCCTTGCGTGTCGCTTCGTCGGCCAGCAGTTCGGCCCGCTTAGACGTGATTGAAATGGTGTAACTGGGGGCAATGTTATAGGTATCGGCAAGGCCGGCATAGGCGAGGGCGTAGTTGGGATCGGCGGCAATCGCCTGCTGGAATAAATCGATGCTCTTTTTGAGGCCTGCCGGGGTGCGGCCGTACCAAAGCTGGCGAGCTTCGAGGTAGAGCCGATAGGCCTCCGGGTTGGAGGTGCCCGCGCTGCCGAGTTTCTGCGAGGGGCCGATGCGGCGGAGTCTGCTGGAAAGAGCACGGGTAATTTCGCCCTGCACCTTGGTGACGTCGGACGCCTTGCATTCGTAATGCGCACCCCAAAGCTCGCTGCCGTCGGCGGTATCGACGAGTTCGGAGTGAATGCTTAGTTCATCGCCATGTTGCGTGATGCGACCGGTGAGCACGGCGCTTACCTGCAAGGTCTGGCCGATTTGCCGGGGGTCGTCCTGATTGGTCTTGAAACGGAAGACCGTGCTGCGCGCGAGGACCCTGAGGTCGGGCAGTTGCGAAAGAGTACCGATCAGGCTCTCGGTGAGGCCGTCGCCGAGGTACTCATTGCCGGGATCGGAGGTCGCATTGACGAAAGGCAAAACGGCAATGGAGCCGATCTTTCGAGCTTCGGATCGTATGCGCAGGAAGTAGACGGTGGTGGCGACAGCGACGACCAGCAAGACCGCGGCGATGCCGGCGGCCCAGTTCTTGCGGGAAGAGAGGGGTACAACGGCTGCAGGGACGGAGGAAGAAAGCGTGGGGGCCGGGGCGGGGTCGGTGACGGTGGAGGCGCTCGACAAACGGCCGGAGTCAGCGTCGCGTTTGAGGCGCGCTAGGTCGGTTCGCAGATCGGCCGCGCTCTGATAACGCAGGTTGCGATCTTTCTCCAGAGCCTTGTCGATGATGCGTTGCAACTCCGCGGGCACGTCGGGATTGAAGCGCACGGCGGGGATTGGGCTGCCATCGAGGATGGCTTTGAAGATCTCCGCGGTGCTGCCGCCATGAAATGGAAGCGTGCCTGTCGCCATCTCGTAGAGGACGGCGCCGAAGGAGAATAGATCGGAGCGGGCGTCCAAATCTTTGGCACGCGCCTGCTCCGGCGACATGTAGGAGATGGTGCCGAGCGTAGAACCAGGGCTGGTGAGATCCGCTTCTTGGGCGGTGACTGTGTTGGCAGCGGCGGCCTGGCTGGAAGAAGTGACGGGAGGTGCCAGCTTGGCGAGGCCGAAATCCAGGACCTTGGCGTGGCCACGCTTGGTCACAAAGATGTTGGCAGGCTTGATGTCGCGGTGGATGATGCCCTGGGAATGAGCGGCGTCCAACCCGTCGGCAATCTCGAGGGCCAGCGAGAGCATGGTTTCGTTGTCTAACGGCTTTCTGTCGATGAGGTGCTTCAGGGTCATGCCGTCGAGATACTCCATGGCGATGAACGACTGGTCACCGTGTTTGCCGATTTCGTAGATGGTGCAAATGTTGGGATGATTGAGAGCCGAGGCGGCACGCGCCTCGCGGCGAAAGCGTTCCAGCGCTTGCGGGTCTTGCGACAGGCTATCGGGCAGGAATTTCAGGGCAACGAAGCGGCCCAGCTCGGTGTCCTCAGCTTTATAGACCACACCCATGCCACCACCGCCAATCTTTTCGACGATGCGGTAGTGCGAGATGGTCTGGTCGATCATTTTCTGCTCAATCGTGTTCTGGTCAATCGTCGTGAAGATGCCGAGTTTCGGAAGATTAATCTTACGGACGCGGCAGTCGCCAGTCAACGAACGGAAGTCCGCGGAATGCACTCCGACCCGGGAGAAGAGTTAGAATCACAAGGAGTGCGGGTCTGGGCCATCTTAGTGGCGGCGGATTCCGAGAAGAGGAGATGTTTATGGCAGCGCAGCCGAATCTGACGACAAAAGACGGACGCCGTCCTGATCCTAATGAAAAACTGATTAAGGTCTTCGATAGTGAACAGGAATCGGAGGCGTTGGTGGTGAAGGGGTTGCTCGATTCCGCGAATATTGAAAGCGACCTGACGTCCGGCAGCCTTCTACAAGAAACGTTTCCCGGGCTGGGCGGGATGATCATCCTGGTGCGGGAAGAGGATGCGGAGAAGGCGCGCAAGCTGATCGCGGAATCCCGGCGGCCTTCGGCCAGTGATTCGGCGGCCAAACCGGATGACGATGACTCTACTCAAGAGCTGCGAGCCATTGAGTGACGGAGTGGCCGTCGAGGTAGAAGGTGCCGGCGCCGTTCAGATCGGTGCGGTAGACGTGGACTCCGGAGTTTTGTAGGCGGGCGAGGACGTCGGGTTTGGGAAAACCGAAAGAGGCTCAAAAGCCACAGGAGATGAGAGGGAAAGCTCGGCTTCACCGCGGCCAAAATTTCCGCTGATGGACGTGGCGCTGCCGTGATGTTCCCCCTTTAGGAGCTGGGCGTGCGGATGGTGCAGGCAGGCTATGCCGGCATTTGACGGCTCTCTCGGCGTCGCCCCCTAACAATACGGAAGCTTCGCCATAAGTGACGGCAGGACCATGGAGTCGTTGTTCTTGGGCTCCAGGCCAACGGGCCAGTTTTGGGGTGGAAAAAGCACATCCACTTCGGCTCCGCCCGGATTCAATTCCGTCGCCTTCCCAGTGGCCAACCACTTTGATTCCCAGTGCGAGCGCCAAAAAGGCCCTTCCCGGTCTGGTTTTTCCCAGCCTTTTATGACCGTCAGCGCACTAACTGCACGACGCTCTCCAGGTGGTAGGTCTGGGCGAACAGGTCGACCAAGTGCACCTCCTCGATGCGATAGCCTGCCGCCTGCAGCGGAACCAGGTCGCGGGCCAAGGTCGCGGGATCGCACGAAACGTAGGTCAGGCGAGGCGCGCTGAGGCTGGCAAGTGCACGCGCCACCGGGTTTCCTAATCCGCTTCGGGGCGGATCCACTACTAACAGATCGGGATTGTGGAAAACATCGACGCCCGTCCCCGTCCGAACCTTATCTTTGTCTTTGTCTTTGTCGCTCGGCGGCTGGATGGGCGAGTCGCCCGCGCCCACACGAACCGGGTGCTCATAGGCCCGGCAGTTGGTCAGGTACTGCTCGGTCGCTGCTTGAACCGCCTTTCCATTAGCGGGCAGATTGTATTTAAGATCGCTGGCGGCAGTCTGTGACGACTCGACAGAAACCGTGTGACGGAAGTTACAGGCCAGAGCTGTGGAAAACAGGCCTACTCCAGCGTAGAGATCGAGCGCCAGTTCGCCGGAACGTTCTGCCGTAACAATGGTGACGAGTTCATCGATGAGAAAGCGGTTGGTCTGAAAGAATGCCCCGGCACTTACGCGGTAGGCGGCCGTCTTGGTTTGATAGGTTAGTTCCGAGGCGCCCACCGCGACCAGTGGTGCCTGCACTCCTTTCTGCGGCGTTCGGAACGCCACGACGCCCACGATCTCCGGCATGGCTGCGCACAATTCTTCGGCCCACGCCCGCACCGCGGCGCGGCGAGCCTCGGGAGCGCACAAGAACTCGAGGAGTATTTTCGTGTCGTCGGCGTTCGAGAAGAACTCGACCTCGAGCACACCTTCTACGGCCTGGCCCGCTCGTCCGGCTTGCCACAGGGCGGCGATGCCACGGTTGATCAGAGGCGAGCTGATCGGACATTCCTCCACCGGAAGCAGTTCGTGCGATGACAGCTTGAAGTATCCGGCCGCGAAGTCAGGGCGCGTTTGCAGCTGCAGGCGCGAACGATTGCGATAATTCCAGGGCGGCGAAGGATGCGCTTGAATCTCGCACTGCAGATCGAGCTTGGCGATGCGCCGCAGATTCTCGCGCAGGATTTCTTTCTTGATCTCGAGCTGATGCTCATAGCTGATGTGTTGGTATTGGCATCCGCCGCAGCGGCCGAAATGTGGACAGAGCGGCGGGATGCGGTGCGGCGAAGGCTCTACGATTGCACCGGCGTTCGCACGGGCAAAGCCGGGTTTTTCTTCGGTGATCACGGCTTCGATCTTTTCCCCGGCGAGGACAAAGGGAACGAAGACAGCTTTGCCGCGTCCGCGGTCTTGATTGCCGTCCGATCCGGCAGGAAGACGAGCGAGTCCGTCGCCGCCATAGATCAGCTTTTCAATGTTTAGGAGCAAGGATTAATTCTACGGCATGGGAACGGACAAGAAGGATCGGTTTTCAGCCGGGAAACGGTATCCGACAGACATCGGCGCAGCCTTCGTTCGGGAAACGATTTCATGAGGAATGTCGCCGATTCTTCGTCGCTATCCTATTGCAAATACGACTGGAACCCCCCGCGCTTCCGAGGCCGCCCGCGCAGGCGGTATGCACAACTAATTGTCGCAGGCGGGGTTTTATTGGCCTAGGGGTGACCCGTGACTTGGGACAGGCTCTAGTCTAACTATTCAGGCGCTCTGCGAGGGTGCAACGACACTCCTTGCTTTTGTAGTCTTGGCAGTTCCGCGGTCACGGGGGAGGCAAAGTAAAAGTATGATCAATCTCTGGAGAGCTGGTATCGCTTGGGCAAAGGGCCTGCATCGGGACGCCGCTCTTGATTCCCTCCGCAACGTATTGGCAGTGGTTGGAGGCGCAACCATCTTGGCCGACTTCACCACAATCAAGTTTTGGCTCATTCTGCCAATGCTTGTTCTTGCTTTTCTCATTTGGTTTCTCGATTACGAGCGCCACTTTCGCGGACAGACCGTAGAGGAAGCAAAGATCGCGCGATGACGCTTTCCCGGTTAAGCCGAGACCTGCGCTAGCGGGGCCCTTACTTCGCCTACGTTGATTCGCCCTCATAGCGCCCGCCCGGCGGCCGCGCCCGAGGCCCAGGCCCATTGAAAATTGAAACCGCCGAGATGGCCGGTCACGTCTACCACCTCGCCGATGAAGAACAGGCCTGGAATGTTGCGGCTCTCCATTGTCTTCGGCGAGAGTTCGTCGGTGTCGACGCCGCCGGCTGTCACTTCGGCTTTTTCATAGCCTTCGGTGCCCGCCGGTGAGATCGCCCAGGCATGCGTTTCCTTTTCCAGATTGGCTAGCGCATGATTCGTCCAGGAAATGGGCGCGTGTGCGTCGAGCCAACGGTCCGCGAAGCGATGGGCGAGAAACTTTCGCAACTCCGTTCGCAGAGTCACCAGGTTTCTCGGTGTTTTCGAATCGCGAAAAGAAGCGGTGACCTCGCGTTCCGGCGCGAGATCGATCAGGATCGGCTGCGGCTTTTTCCAGTAGGACGAAATTTGCAGGATCGCCGGGCCGCTCAGGCCGCGATGCGTGACGAGCATCTTCTCGCGAAACTGCTGGCCGGCGCATGCCGCGAGCACCTCCACCGAAACGCCCGCCAGATCGCAGTAACGGGAACGGTCTTCGTCGCTGAGCGTCAGCGGCACAAGGCCCGGCCAGGGCTCGCGGATGGCTAGCCCAAACTGCCGCGCCAGGTCATAGCCAAGCGAGGTCGCGCCGATCTTCGGAATCGAAAGGCCTCCGGTGGCAACGACGAGCACGGGCGCTCTGAATTCCGCATTCGCGGCGCGCACCACGAAGTCAGTGGTTCGCTCGACTTGCTGGATGTTCGTATTCAGAAAGATGCTCACTGCGGCATCACGGCATTCGGCTTCGAGTATGCCAAGGATGTCGCGGGCGGAACGGTTGCAGAACAGCTGGCCCAGAGCTTTCTCGTGATACGGGATGCCGTGCTTTTCTACCAATGCGATGAAATCTGCCGGCGTGTAGCGAGCCAATGCCGACTTGGCGAAGTGCGGATTCGAGGAAAGAAAGCTCTCCGGCCGGCAGTGAACGTTGGTGAAATTGCAGCGTCCGCCGCCGGAGATCAGGATTTTCTTGCCCAGCCGGTCCGCATGTTCGAACAGCGCAACCCGCCGGCGGCGCTTGCCGGCTTCGATGGCGCACATCAAGCCCGCGGCCCCTCCACCGAGAATGAGTGCGTCGAAGGAATGAGTCATGAATCGATCGTCATGAATCGATAGCCATGGATTCGATTATCACTGACTCGATAATCATGGATTCGATAATCAGGCGCTCACATGTAAAACAAGCTCAGGCGCGGCAGGCCGTATTTTTCCAGAAGCCGTTTGTGGATGAACTGCTTTTGCAGTTGCTCGATCTGTGCCGCCGCCATCTTGCGGCGGTAGGGTGTCAGTTCGCGATCGGCCTGGGCGCGCACGGTCACGATATCTTCATCGGGTGTGACGGCGAGCAAGGCAGCAAAAAGCTTTTCCTCGAGCACGGTGAGGTGGCGCTCCAAATCCTCCAGCTTTGATGCCGCCTTTTTGCTCTCGGTTTCGAGTGCCAGCTTGCGCAGCGTGGCGGCGGATTCCGTGGCGACGGCATGAACCGAGATTGCCGCGCTGCGCGGCAACTTCGCCGCATCCAGAAGTTCGGCATTGCGGCGCAAGAACGCCGCGATGACCTCGGGCTCGAATCCTTGCGCCGCGGCTGATTTGCTCGATGCCGACTGTTCGTCAGCCGCGCCTACGGCCGCTTCTTTCATATCTTCCGCCGCAGCCAGCACTTCCTGGGAACAATAGGCCAGGCTGTTCACCTTCTTGGTTTTTGAAGGGCGCTGGTCGTAGCGGTCAAAGGCAGTATCAATCCCGCGCAACACAGCCTCCAGAGGAATTCCGGCGTCCTTCCAGGTTTCAATCAGGGCCCAGTCCAGCGTTGTGAGCAACAGCCCACCGCCGCGCCGGCGCAGGAACTGCTCTTCGATTTCGGTGAAGTAGCTGAAGTAATTGAATTGATCCTCCACGGCAGCTCAGCGGTTGGAACGGGAAGTGGAAGAAGAGCGCTCGGTGCCGCCGGTCGTTTTTCTAGAGGCGCCCGACGAAACCTGGGCCGAAGTCTGCCGCGGGGCCTTGGGCGTGAGCCCTGGCCGCGCCGCCACATTTCGCTCCCAGATGATGCGCAGGCCTTCGAGGGTTAGAAACTCATCCACGGTTTTGATGTACTTTGATCCCGTACCGATCATCGACCCCAGCCCGCCGGTGGCGATCAGCCGCGTCTCTTTGCCCAATTCCTCCAGCAGGAGTTCGAGAATGCCATCGACCAGGCCGAGATAGCCGTAGTAAAGCCCCGACTGCAGGCTGCCCACAGTATTGGTGCCGATCACGCGCGCGGGCTTGCGAATCTCGACCCGCGGCAGGCGCGCAGTGCGCTGAAAGAGCGCGTCTGCGGAAATGCCGATCCCTGGGCAAATCACTCCGCCCAGGTACTCACCCTTCGCGGAAACGCAGTCGAACGTGGTTGCGGTGCCGAAGTCGACGATAACGCACGGGCCGCCGTATTTTTCAAACGCCGCTACGGCATTCACGATGCGGTCCGCGCCCACTTCCGCGGGATTGTCGTAATGCACCGGCATGCCGGTTTTCACACCGGGCTCGATCAGGAGCGGTTTGGAGTTGAAGTAGCGCTCACACACCTGCCGCAGCACAGGATCGAGCGGCGGCACCACGGATGAAATCACGATGCCGTGAATCCCCGAAGCCTCTAGACTGGCCATCGAGAATAAATTGCGGAACAAGACGCCGTACTCGTCCACCGTGCTACCTTGTCTGGTTGCGACGCGCCAGTTGGCCACGAGGCGCTCGTAGCGCGGAGCTTCGTCGACGCTCGCGTCGCCGTCGGGATGCACCTTCACAACCCGGTCAAAGACTCCCAGGACCGTATTCGTGTTGCCGACATCGAGAACAAGAAGCATGATCGGTTCGTCTCTGAAGCAATCAACAGTTGGGGCTAGCAACTAGCATTTCAACGCTTGCGAAGCTGTGTGGGCGGGATGCCAGTTGCTAACTGCTGAGTGCTTTTTTTCACTGGGCTCTCACCGTTCCACTCAAAACCCTCTGCAGTCCCTGCGCAGTCCGCACCTGCAGGAAGCCGCGCTCATCCAGCCCTTCGGTGGTTCCTTCGATCCTGGGCACACTCTCTTCGATATGGACTTGCTTGCCTCGCGCCCATGACGACTGTTCCTCAAAGCGTCGCAAAATTGACCGCTGTGCATCCGGCTCTTCGACCAGGATGCGATATTCCCGGTCGAGCGATTTTAGCAAAGCTGCGGCGACCTCCACTCGGGAACATTCGTTGCCCGTCTCCATTCGCAGCGACGTGGCCTCGCCTTCGATCTCTTTCGGAAAACTTTTCTGGTTCACGTTGATTCCGACTCCCACCACGATGTGGCGGACCCGTGTGACTTCGGCATGCATCTCGGCGAGAATGCCGCACACCTTTCTTCCCTTGATCAGCACATCGTTGGGCCACTTCAGGTCCACACTGACGCGTGCTTCCACCTGCGCCAGCGCCGCCCGCACCGCCAGGCCGACCGCGAGCGTAAGCACCAGCACGTCCGATGGCGGCAGCGCGGGACGCAAAACGACCGAGCAATAAATGCCCGCCGAGCGCTCCGACTCCCAGGAGTTCGATCCGCGTCCGCGTCCGGCGGTCTGTTCTTCGGCAAGAAACACGCTGCCCTCGGCGATGCCCGCCGCCGCGGCCGCCATGGCCGCGGTGTTAGTTGAGCCAATCTTGTAGAAATGATGAAGCTGATTGTCGAAGATGGTGCCGCGAACGAGCGGCCCCAGAATTTCTGGCAGCAAAAGATCCGGAACCGACTTGAGCTGATATCCGGTCGCCGGATGCCCGGCCACATCCACGCCCAGCCCGCGCAGTTGCTCGATCAGACGCCAGACTTCCGCTCGGTTCGATGAGATTTCCTGCGCGATCTTGGTTCCACTCACCACGACCGTCGGGTGCTCCATCAGCAAGCGCACGATGCGGCCGAGAGAAACATCCGTCGGCTGTTCGTGCGGCGCGGGCGCTCTTGCCCGTGAGAGTTGCGTGCTCCGAGTTGCGCTCTTTTTCTGGATGCGGTGATTATGCGGGAGAGAAGGAAAAATCACAAATCATCTGCTAAGCGGGTTTACACGGGCACAACCCGAAGGCTCATGTCCGCCGCCTGCGGCGAATGAGTCAGCAGGCCGACTGAAATAAAGTCCACGCCCGTCTCGGCATAGGCACGAACATTGTCCAGCCGGATGCCGCCGGAGCATTCCAGCGGGACGTGGTGATCCAGTTGAGCACAGCGCTCGACCGCGCGGCGCACTTCCTCGGGAGACATGTTGTCCATCAGGATCGCTTCCGCGCCAAAGGCCAGTGCATCCTCCAATTCGGCCATGGTGCGCACTTCCACCTCGATCGGCTGCGAGCCGCGCTGGTTGCGCACGGCGCGCTCCAGCACCGGCCCGATTCCCCCGGCCAGCGTGATGTGATTGTTCTTGATCAGCACTCCGTCGGAAAGATCGAGCCGGTGATTCTGTCCACCGCCGCAGCGCACGGCGTACTTGTCGATCAATCGCAGTCCGGGAGCGGTCTTGCGGGTATCGAGAATGCGCGTCTTGGTGCCCGAAACCGCGTCCACAAACTTCCGGGTCAGGGTTGCGATTCCGCTCATGCGCTGCAGGAAGTTCAGGATCACGCGCTCGCACGAGAGAACCACCCGGGCGTTGTGCCGGATCACCGCGACCGACTGGCCTTTGTGCAGCCGCACGCCATCGAAGATTTCGGGATGCGTGGTCACTTCGTAGTGCGAAGTCACGGCGCCGTCGAGCACGGCGTAGACATCGAAAATGCGGCCCACGCAGCCGATCCCGGCAAGAATGCAATCTTGCTTGGCGAGGATGGTGGCCGATGCCCGCTGATTGGGATCGATGCAGGCGTAGCTGGTCGCATCCCGCGTCGCCCGGTCTTCGAGCAGCGCGTTCTCGATGATTGCGGTAATGCGTCGGCTGTTAAAATCCATAAAGCAGTGGCCAGTGACCAGTTGTCAGTTGCCAGTCTTAGGCATTGGTTCCGGTGTCATTCAATCCGTCTAACTGGCGCTTTATCTTTTCTCGCAGGCCGGCCAGTTCCTGGGCTCGACTGCGCAGTCCGTCGACAACCTTCTGCGGGGCCTTCGCCAGGAATTGCTCGTTACTCAATTGACGCTGATTGTTCGTGAATTCCTTCTCAATCTTATCCAGTTCCTTCGTCAAACGCTCCCGCTCGACAGCAACGTCGATCTTTCTTTCGTAGACGACGTGGACATCGAAGCGCGCGGTGCTGCGTGCACCGGCCTGCTTGGCGAGGGAGCCGTCGACAAACGTGATCTTCTCCACATTCGCCAGGCGCTCTACCGCGCCGCGATTCTGGTCGATCATGGCGCGAATTCCGGGCTCAGGCGCAAATACCTCGATCGGAACCTTCACTTTGGGCTCTACCTTCAATTCCGCGCGTACGTTTCTCACATTCACGATTAAATCCTGCAGGATCGCCATCTCCAACAACGCGTTGCGGTCCACTTCTTGGTAAACGTCCAGCGGTGCGGATCGGATTTGTCCGGCAACCAGAATACCGCTGTCAGGTTTGAGAGGGCCGGACCCAGCGCTGATTTCGTCGGCCTTTCGGCTCAGTGGATATTCAGCCATCGCAATCGATGGTTTGGGAGGCTTCCCGTCATAGATTGCGTACCATATCTCTTCAGTGATAAATGGCATGATGGGATGCAAAAGGCGCAACGATGCTTCAAACAGGCTGACAAGATTGCCACAAGCAATACTTGTCGTAGCTTGATCGGCATCGACACTGAGCCGAGGCTTGATCAGCTCCAGATACCAATCGCAAAAGTCTCCCCAAAAAAAATCGTAGATCCGGTTCGCCGCTTCGTGAAACCGGTAGCCCCTTAGGGATACGTTCACCTCGAGGGCCGCCTCCGTGAATCGAGACAGGATCCACCGATCCTCCAGGTTCGACGACTGGAATCCTCGGGCTCCGTCACCAGGGCCTCGGGATCCGAGGAATGCCCTCATCGACCACAATCCCGACGCTTCCAATCGATCCACATTCATGAACATGAATCGAGCCACATTCCAAATCTTGTTCGCGAAGGCCCGGTAACCATCCGTTCGGCTCTCGCTGAAGGCAATGTCGGTTCCCGGCGCAGCCATGGCCGCTAAAGTGAAGCGGGTCGCATCCGTGCCGAAGCGCTGAATAACGTCCAGCGGATCCAGCACATTGCCCTTGGTCTTCGACATCTTCTGCCGCTCGGCATCGCGCACCAGCGCGTGGATGTAAACCTGCCGGAAGGGCACGCTATCGTTCTTTTTGTCGCCCCAGCCGCTAGCGCTCTTCAGCGCGGGATCCTGCTCGTGCCCCTGCATGAAGTGGCAGCCGAACATGATCATGCGCGCCACCCAGAAGAAAAGAATCTCGTACGCCGTGATCAGCAGCGTGGTGGGATAGAAAACCGCCTGGTCGCGCGTCTTCTGCGGCCAGCCTAGCGTCGTGAATGGCAACAGCCCTGACGAAAACCAGGTGTCGAGCACATCGGAGACCTGCTCCAGCTTCGTGCCCCTGCACTTCGCACACTGGGTCGGAGCTTCGCGCGCGACGATCACTTCCTTGCAGCCTTCGCACGTCCACGCCGGAATGCGATGGCCCCACCACAACTGGCGCGAGATGCACCAGTCGTAAATGTTGTTCATCCAGTTCAGATAAATTTGCTTGTAATTCTCGGGGACGATCGTGATCTCGCCGCTTTCGACTGCCTCGATCGCCTTCTGCGCCAGCGGCTGAATTTTGATAAACCATTGCTCCGAAAGCCGTGGCTCGACCACGGCCCCGCAGCGCTCGCACTTGCCGAGGGCAAGCGAGTAGTCTTTCTCCGCCACCAGAAACCCGCCGGCCTCTAAGTCTACGAGCACCATCTTCCGCGCTTCGTAGCGGTCAAGCCCCGCATACGCGCCCGCGTTCTGGTTCATGTGGGCGTGCTCGTCCATCACATCGATCTGCGGAAGGTTGTGCCGCTTTCCGGCCGCGAAATCGTTCGGATCATGCGCCGGCGTTACTTTTACCGCGCCCGTACCGAACTCAGGCCGCGCCAGTTCGTCGGTGATGATGGGAATCTCGCGCTTCATCAGCGGCAGCAGAACATGCTTGCCGTGCAGGTGCGTGTAGCGCTCGTCTTGCGCGTTCACGGCAATGGCCGCATCGCCCAACATGGTCTCCGGGCGCGTGGTTGCCACGGTGATGAATTCGTCGGACCCAACGACCGGATAGCGAACTTCCCACAACTTCCCGGCGACGTCCTCGTGCTTCACTTCGAGATCGGAGATCGCAGTCCCACATCGTGGACACCAGTTGACGATGTACTTCCCACGATAGATCAGCTTTTCTTCATACAGCCGGACGAACACTTCGCGCACCGCACGCGAAAGATTCTCGTCCATGGTGAAGTACTCACGGTCCCAGTCTACCGACGCGCCCAGCCGTTTCATCTGGTCGAGAATGGCGCCGCCGTAAAGCCTCTTCCACTCCCACACCCGCTCTATGAACTTCTCGCGGCCCAGATCGCGCCGCTTTTTGCCCTCTTTCGCGAGGTCCCGCTCCACCATCATCTGCGTGGCGATGCCGGCATGGTCCGTCCCCGGCAGCCACAGCGTGATGAAGCCGCGCATGCGATGCCAGCGCACAATGATGTCCATCTGCGTCTGGTTGAGCATGTGCCCCATGTGTAGGCGGCCGGTAACATTCGGCGGCGGCAACAGCAGCGTGAATACGGGACGTGTCTCGCCTTCAGGGGGCGTGGGCACGGAGAAGAGTTTTTCTTTGACCCAGTACTCGGCCCAGCGCGTCTCAATCGCGCCCGGCTCGTAGGCTTTGGGCAATTCGTGCGGCATGGGGAAGTCAGGAGCCGGCGGCTGGGGAAAAGCCTAACCACAGAGGACACGGAGGTCACAGGGTAAATCGTTGATTCCTCTGCCTGGCTCCGCGGTTAGGACTTCTTATCCAGATGCCGGTGAAGTTTGATCTTACAGGCGTTAGAAAAGAAGGGTCAAACGGATGAAGGGGTTGTGCATAGAGACGGCAAAAGTGCTACACCCGCACCCCCACCCGCCCGCGCGTGGCGAGGACACATTAGGAAGGCTGCGCAGGGCTGCGACGTAATTCTCAATGAGTTAGCGCCTGATAGCGTCAGTTAGCGATGGTGATTTCCAGCTGCCGCTTCAACTCGAGGATCTTCAGCTTCCTCAACTCACGGAGCATCCCACTTTGCACGGTCGCGTCATGCTCGGTCGTAACAGCCTCCTGCAAAGCGGTTGACGCGGAACTATCTTCAAGACGAACCAGACAATGAGCTGACGATCCTGCTGGGTGCTCAATCGGAGGCGGAACAAGCTAACTTCGAAAGGCCCTCACCGGTTGCAACCAGCATCTTCTGCGACAAGCTAAAGAAGGCCCACGAACATCTTTCCAATCGCGGCGTTCTTGCTGGACCCATCCAGGATGGGAGCGACATGCATTTCTTTGAAATCCGCGACACTGAAAGGCACTTGATCGAAATCTGCAAAGAACCGTAAAAGGCCACTCGTGGGCCAATGAGTGCAATCCCCTTGGTAACAACAGTTACGCGAAACTGCTGACACTTCAACCGGGAGTCGCTCAATCACGCGGAACGGAGTTCGGCAATCCCATGTGCGCACGCAGTTCCTGCCACTGCTGCGTGACTCGGGAGTCGTGTGACAGTTCGGCAGCTTTACGGAGCGACTCCTCTGCTTTGGGGAGATTATTGCCTTGGACAAAGCAATCCCCGAGACCCGCCCATGCATACCAATCTTGCGGGTACTCCTGACTGACTTGCTCAAAGACTGGCATAGCCTCACTGCATCGCCCGTCGTCGGCCAGTTGCAGGGCCACTTGCACGTTAGCATTGGCAAGATTGTGAGCCACTGGAGCATTGCGAGGCGCCAGTTGGTGGGCAACGGTGAAAACCGTCAAATCATCTTTCCACTGCTTTTCCTGCGAGACGGCCAGCGCAGCGAACACAATGGCTAACAGGCCCCCTGCAAACAGCAAAGGAACGCGCAGCTTCCCGGCGAGGTGCCATGCTGTTGCCACCAGAAGCATCAAGCCAGCCGAGGGCAAGTAGGCGTATCGGCCATGCAGAAAGTCTCCCGGGTTGAGAGCGTTCAGGTCCAGCGTGAGAAGAATTGGCAGCACCAGCAGGAGCGTGCCTATCAATAGGGCATACTCGACATTCGCTGCATCTTGATGGGAAAGATCACGTCGCGCTTTTTTCCATGCCCAGAGCAATGCCACCGCGAGGATCGCAATGGCGCAACCGACGCCCAGGACCGGCATCAGGACACCCCGGAAAGAGAATTCCTCTGCCAGAGTAGGATCTGCAAAGGCGCGTGAGCGGTCCGGCCAGAGCAAAACCTTCACGTAGAACCCGAGGGTCGCAGGCCACGACAGAAGGACGGTGCTCCAAGGCAAAAGCTGGGTTCGTGACCCAAGCTTCCCCCCCAACGCATTGACCCGCATCAGAAGGTACAACACCGTCACGCACAAGAACGGTACAGTTTGCCGGAGCGCCAGCATCAGCCGAACTCCAAAATCTGCATCGGCGTTCTCAGCTTGAGGAGTGAGCAGCGCCAACACAAAAATCAATGCAGGCAATACGATGGCTGTTTCCTTCGCCAACAGTGCCGCAAAGCAAACAGCCGCGGAGGCGATTAGCCAGGACGCCTGAGGCCGAGGGGCCTTCCTGGTCCGCACCGTCTTGCGCGATTTTCTTTCGTGAGTTGGGCCACCGGGAAGGACCACGACCCACTTGAGGTATAGGAGCACGGCACCCAATATGCCCACGGACATCAACGGATCGGGCACGGTAACCCAGGCTACGGATTCGGTCTGCGCCGGATGCAGGGCGAACAAAGTCGCAGCGATTAACGCCGCGATGCGATCGCGCAGCAGTCTCAGCACCAGTAAGCCCAGCAATACCGCAACTACCAAGTGTTTCGTGATACTGAGCAGGTGCCATCCCCACGGAGACAAGGCGCTCAGAATGAAATTTATCCTCAACCACAGGATGAACAGAGGCCGATAGAAACTCGGCGGTCCGCCCGTGTATTGCGCCCACACATAGTTCGCAAAGTAGTCCCAAACATGATCGGGGAACTGTATACGCGGATCACCTGTGAAACGGTGATCGTCGAGGACGAATTGAAACTTCAATGCGGGGCTGTAAACGGCAAGGACAACGGCCCCTAAACACAAAGCCACGACGAAGAAGGTCAGAGGCGTGAGCAACTCCGGCACTCCAGCTAATGACTTCCCAATAGCGAGATTCTGCCGGCGAGTCGAGAGGCCGAGATTCATCTTCAATGCTGGAAAACTCGAAGGAATTGTCTCACAACATTAGTTGGGCTTGGAGGCCGGGTCGCTAAAGCTGCAAATCTCAAGATGGCACAAAGTCAATTGGCGATAAACCATAGAAGCACTCGTTGAGGGTCGATGATCGTAAACCCACTAGAACCCACTTGCACTCGTTGACCTAGACCTAGACCATTTCCACAATTGCCGAGGCTGGCAGGGCTCGATTTCCACCCGCCAGCCATCGAACCCTCCCCTCACCACACCCGCGCCCCGATAACGATCACCGACAATACTACGGGCAGCCCGCAGTCGGTCGCCTTGACTGGGACTGGGATGGTTTCAGGGCCGAACGCCACTTTGTTGCCTGCGACCCTGTCCATTTCCTGCCATGAAAGATTGGACCCCTTCCCTGTCTGCTTGTGCACGGCAAACCAGGTGCCAACGTTGAACGACTTTGGAAGCACAGCGTTGCGCATCACCAGCATCGCGACCAGTGGGGCTTTTTCCGAGTCCAACACCTGTGGTACGAGTCTGGGCGCCGGCGATTCTTGCACCATTGATGTCGAGTTCAGTTCGAGAAGAGCGGAAACCAACAGCGGCACACTTCTGGTCACCGATAATGCCCCGGGCAGCCCGCAGGAGATGATCTTGACGCAAACCGGCACGTGTCAGTAGCAAGACTGGAGCGATCCGCGCGTCAATACCTGCGGGGGAGACTGCAGTCCCTTGATGGCTGTTGTCAACAGACTACACGCATTGAGAACTGGTCGATCGGGTCCATAAGTTCAATCAAATCAAGTATGGTGGTAACCACATGGCAATTCGGCAAAGCTCCCTTGTGACTCCCGTTGTTGTTTTTTTGGGCGCGATGAGTCTACTGGGTTGTGGCGGCGGCGGCAGTGGCGGGGGCTCCACCGGCCCACCGAATCTGGCTCCTGCGATTGATGCGATATCTCCGAACAGCAGCCAGCAGGGAGGGCCATCTTTTACTCTGAGCGTGGTGGGCTCGAACTTCATTTCTGATTCGAGCGTGCAGTGGAACGGCAATAACCTGCCGACAACGTTTGTGAGCAAAGCCCTGCTCACTGCCGCCGTTCCTGCGGGTGCTATTGCCGCGCCTGGCCCGGACGCGGTTACAGTCGTGAACCCTGCCCCGGGCGGCGGTGCCTCGGCCGTGCTGAATCTCGCGGTCCCGTGCGTGATCCCCTCCTCCGCACCCGCCTCAGGGCAAACCAGCGCTCGCCTCGGTGCCTATTATTTCGACGGCTGGTCCGGTCCACTGACCAACTTTCACTTTCAGGGTCTGCCCTTGGGTCCTTATCAAGATCGCCAGCCCTTCTCCGCATGGCAGGACAATTCGATATGCGCGGTCGAACAGCAATTGGCCGCGGCTCACAACTTCGGCATCGATTTTTTCGTTTTCGACTGGTACTTCAACGTCGCGGTGAACGATCCCGGCGAGAATCTCAACTCCGCTCTGCAGATCACTCAGGCATTGCCCGATCGCTACGGCATGCAGTACGCCATCCTGTATGTGGACGGTCCTCCGTTTGATGTCCAACCAACCGATTGGACTACCGCCGTGAGCGAGTGGGTTGGCTATATGACTGACCCCGACTACGTGCAGATCAGCGGCAAACCCGCATTCTTCATTATCGATGTGGGGGAAATGCGCTCGGTCTTCGGAACTTCTGCCGCGGTGTCTGCCGCACTCCAACAACTGCGCGCGGCCGCCCAGGCACAGGGTCTCTCCGGTGTCTACGTCGTGGGCGGCTTCGGGGTGCCCGACGGCACAATGGGGCAGAATTCACTCTCGGATGGATTCGCCATTGCGCAAGCCGATGGTTACGACGCGATCGCCTTTTACAACTATCCTTTTGCGCCACCGCCCGTGAACGGAATGCTCCCTTTCTCCACTCTTTCCGCCGCCGGGCAGTGGACGTGGAACGAAGCCACCCTGAGTAGTCCGCTCCCCTTCATTCCGACCGCGATGGCCGGCTGGGATCCCCGCCCATGGAACGAAACCGAGCCAATTTCGGGAGACTTGATGTGGTATAGCCGGACGCCGCAGGATGTGGCCGCTTTCGCGCAAGCTGCGATTACATGGACCACGGCTAACCCCCAACTTCGGCCCGAACCCTCGCCCATGCCGCCGCTTGTGCTAATCGAGGCCTGGAACGAATTCGGGGAGGGAAGTCACGTGATCCCGACGGCTGGCGACGGGACCAGCTATGGGGACGCGATCGCGGCGATGTTGCTCGGGCCTTAGACAGGGCGAGCTCGTTGAGGCTCTCAGTCGATCATGCCCGCATTGTGCGCGAGTGAGTCGACGGTTGTAAGAACATGTTTAAAGCCTCCGCTTTGAAAGGTTGCCTCGAATCGTCAATTGACGTAACGAGTACTTGACCGGGTTGGCCCGACGCGCCCCCACAAATATGCATTCCACACGAGAGAGAGGGATTGCACCCCAAACTCAGCTCGCCTCGCATCTCGGTCACCCAGATTGGCCCGTTAAACACTTAAAACCCCGAATGCTTTATCGCGTTTTTCGCCGACAGACGCTTCGGGACACAGCCGACTTCCTCAGCTTCATTGACCTGCACCACTCTCAATGGCGACCAGCAAACGTCCTGCAGAAGTGATCAGCGAAGCGAGTGGCGGGAAAAAACCTTTTTCCGGCCTTTTCATCCACATCCGAAAAATCAGCAAACTGTTTTCACCTGAGAAGACCTCATACGTGTCCTTTCCAGCGGAGGGTGGGAAAAACGCTAGGGTTGGTTTGCGAAGTTAATAATTTCGCAAGGAATTGCCTTGTTGCCTGCAACCTCGGTCAAGGCGGACTGCCTTGCTTGTTTCGGTCGAGGCAGCTTTGTGCGACGTCTTTTGCGTCGGGCTGCTTTGGCGCGCCGGTTAGCGGGTTTTCGGCCTCCTTCACAATTTCCTGGTTCGAGTCTTTCAGCGACTTGGTGGGTTCGCCCGGAAAACCCGTCAGAGACTCTCGCCGCTGCAGTTCCGTCATGTAATCTGCATCCAGTGCAATGTCCGCGGGCATTGGCTCATTCAGCCTGAACCCCTGAGGACCAAGATAAAGAAAGGCATCGACTAGGGCTTCCATCGGTTTTTGCAGCCCGGGAGGAAAATTGACGTGCACTTTGCAGTCCCGGTCGATCATGATCGGCGGCGGGAAAATGTCACGCAGCATCAAGGCACCCAGCCAGGTACCCTTGGTTAGGGCCAGCGACGGATTCGGCCACAATGCGAACGGGCTTATGGGTGCGGCGGTCCGGTTCATGTCGTAGATGCCGAGATCACTGATGACAAAGGTGAGATGGGGATAACGTTTCTCGTAGGTTGACACGGCGCTGTCATCCACCCCGTGCAGGAGGTGAAATGTGCCGAAGAGCATGAGAGCCCTCCGATGCTTGGATAGGACCTCTTTTTCCATCACAGAAACGATGCTGGGTTCGCGATCGAAAAATTTCATCCCGTCTTCGGAAGTCTTGACGTGGTCCCAGTCAATGGGAGGATCGCCGGCCAGCACACGGAGGCGATTGGCTGGGGTGAGCTTCTCATTGATGGCGCGAACGAGAGGAAAGAATTGCTCAAAGAAGCCAGAACGCCCGCACATAGACTGCGTGGTATTTCTCCAGACTTTGCGGACTTCGGTGAAAGGCACATCGTCTCCGGCGATGTAACGGTCGAGAACGGGCTGATAGAGCGAATTGCCGCATTCGACTTCGATGTCGTTTACCTTTGCGGGAAACGTCGGATCGCGGATGAGAGAGAGAATGAAGTCGTCTACATCTTTCATCCCATGCCCCTCTGGCATGGCCACGACTTCGTATCTATCGAAGGCCCCAAGAATTGGGGGGATGGCAGGCTCGGGGGTTGATCCTGGGGCGATCGACTTCGTCGGCGGGGCTTGGCTCGCAGCTGGAAGCACGACCATCAGGAACAACACGACGCAGCCTAAACGAGGGACTCGACGCTTGTCGCAGCTCTCAGATTGCGCGTCAGAAACCGTTCTGCCGAGTATCCGTTCCTCCATTGACTCCTCCTGCCCTAATTGCCGAACGAGAAGCGGCTTTCGTGGCAGACGGTATGCTACGACAAAACGCTTTGGTGCCGAACCCTTGATTGACAAACCCATTCGGAAGGCGCAAGCCAGGCCGGGGTTGCGAGAATTGGTTCGGCGCCGGCACTCAATGCTCGCCGGTTAAAGAGAGTTCCCTAACCTGGCGATTTTCCGCCAGCTGACGCTTCGGGACGCAACCAACTTCCTCATTTCATTGACTTGCACCACTCTCAGTCCTAACATTTCAGCCCAATGATCGGCCAGACGATTTCGCACTACCGAGTCCTCGAAAGGCTTGGGGGCGGTGGCATGGGTGTGGTCTACAAGGCCGAGGACATGGAGCTTGGGCGCCTGGTCGCTCTGAAGTTCTTGCCCGAAGACCTAGCCGGTGACCCCCAAGCATTGGAACGCTTCCGGCGTGAAGCTCGTGCCGCGTCGGCTCTCAATCATCCCAACATCTGTACGATTTACGAGATCGGCAAGCAGGGAGAGCAGCCATTCATCGTCATGGAGTTTCTGGACGGGTTGACCCTGAAGCGTCAAATTGGCGGCAAGTCGATGGAGATTGACGAGGTAGTGTCGCTCGGAATTGAGATTGCGGATGCGCTTGATGCTGCTCACAGCGCTGGTATTGTTCACAGGGACATCAAGCCCGCCAACATCTTCGTGACCAAACGCGGGCATGCCAAGATTCTGGATTTTGGATTGGCAAAGATCACGCAGCCGATCCGCGAGTCCGGCGGCGATGTATCCGGAGAACAGCCGACGACAACGCTGGACGAGCATCTCACGAGCCCCGGTCAAACTGTTGGCACAATTGCTTACATGTCGCCAGAGCAAGTTGGTGCCAAGGAACTAGACGCCCGCACGGATCTATTTTCGTTCGGCTCTGTTCTCTACGAGATGGCGACCGGGGTCATGCCGTTCCGCGGAGAAAGCACTGGAATCATTTGCAACGCCATTCTAGAACGCGTGCCTGTTTCAGCCGTCCGAATCAACCCAGACGTCCCTCCCGACCTAGAACGGGTCATCAGCAAGTGTCTGGAGAAAGAGCGCAACTTACGTTACCAGCACGCTTCTGACATTCGCGCCGACCTCGAGCGCCTCAAACGTGACAATGACCCCAGCAGCACCCGAGTCATTACTTCAACCGCACCCGCGCCGGGGCGCCACACCTGGATGCTGTGGACTCTGGTGGTATTGCTTGTGGCAGGAATGCTCGCCTGGATCGTCGCGAATCGCCAACTGCCGACAGCCCAGAATCCGCTTGCCAACGCGCATTTCACAAGGTTGACCAACTTCGGAGGAGCCAAAAGCGACCCTGCGCTCTCGCCAGATGGGAAATTCGCCGCCTTCATTTCCAACCGGAGCGGTGCGTTCGACATCTGGCTGATTGAAACCAACGGGAGCAGCCTTGTGAACCTTACTCAGGGCCGGATCGGAGATGCGCGTGCACCGCTGCGTGCGGTCGGATTCTCAGGGGAGGGATTAGAAGTGTGGAGCGCGGGCACTGAAGCACGAAGGCTCATGCTATGGCCGCTAATGGGCGGGGCACCGCACAATTTCCTGGATGAATCTGCCGCCGAGGTTGCATGGTCGCCTGACGGTACGCGGGTGGTCTATCACACGTTGAAAGCGGGTGACGCCACATTTGTGGCGGATCACAACGGCAACAATCAACGCCTGATCGTTCAAAACGAGGCCGGATTACACAACCACTATCCGGTCTGGTCGAAGGATGGACGCTGGATCTACTTCGTGCGGGGCCGCCCGGCCACGCGAGAGATGGACCTGTGGCGCGTTCTAGCGGACGGCGGAGCAGCAGAACAACTTACACATCTCAACACCGACGTTGCCTACCCGACACCGATCAACGAGCAGACGGTTCTATTCGTTGCCCACAACAAAGACGGGAATGGGCCATGGTTGTGGGCGTTCGATGGAAGAACCCGGACTTCACAACGCGTGAGTTCCGGTTTGGAGCAATACACCGCTCTGGCTGCGACGGCAGATGGCCGTCGTCTTGCGGTGGGTGTCGTGAATCCTCAGGTCAACGTATGGAGCGTTCCGATCACGGGTCGCCCCGCCGAAGAAAAGGACGTCGAAGCCGTCCAACTCCCCACCATGCGCTCGCGGGCGCCCCGTTTCGGCGGCGGATCGTTGTTCTACCTATCGTCGCGCGACGGTGCTGACGGACTGTGGAGCTATCGCGATGAGAAAGCGATGGAGATCTGGAAGGGGTCCGAAGGTGCACTCGAGTCGCCTGCGGCGATATCGGCAGACGGGAAGAACGTTGCATTCGCCCTAACACGAGATGGGAAGCAGTTGATGCAGGTCATGACATCGGATGGAACACAGCTCCACCCGCTATCGAGTGATGTGGATGTTCGGGGCACAGCTTCATGGTCCCCCGACAGCAAATGGATGGTCGTCGCCGGCAGCGACCGCAATGGACAGGGTGTATTCAAACTACCAGTTGACGGTGGACCACCAGTTCGGATTGCAACCGGACGGTTCTTGGACCCTGTGTGGTCGCCCCTTGGGGACCTGATCGTGTATTGCGGAGCGCAGGTGTTCACGCTCGCGCCGCTCCTGGCCGTACACCCGGATGGTACGCCGGCTAGTCTGCCGGAGATCAAGGTGCAGCGCGAAGGGGAGCGTGTTCGTTTCCTGCCCGATGGCACGGGCCTGGTTTACATGCTGGGAGATACGATGGCCGAGCAGGATTTCTGGCTGCTCGACCTTAGAACGATGCACTCACAGCGCTTGACGAGGCTCAGCAGTTCCGCGGTCATGCGGACCTTTGACATCACCCCCGACGGTAAGCGGATTGTGTTCGACCGACTGATAGAAGATTCGGACATATTGCTGGTTGATCTCATGACGAATGAAGTTCGGCCCTAGTCGGCTGGAAATGACGCTGCTCGCCGGCCAGATATTTCGATCGCTACTGCCTTGCTCATCGCTTCGGTTGTCAATTGTTTCTGACAGCTTTTCACGTTTCGACCGCCGGTCACTGTGAGCGCTAACTA
>Ga0182015_10002419_pt1 | contig 22515 bp, 22 predicted proteins | sample 712P3MmetaG_FD_120478 | JGI IMG/M metagenome (GOLD analysis project Ga0182015, IMG submission 120478) | Permafrost microbial communities from Stordalen Mire, Sweden - 712P3M metaG | ecosystem: Environmental > Terrestrial > Soil > Wetlands > Permafrost | place: Sweden: Stordalen | collected...
GCGGGGGGAGCGCAAGGACCCGTTCCTGACCGGCAGCGGCATCCCGGTGGATCCGCTCTACACGCCGGCCGACCTGAACGAGCACGATCCGCTCCGCCATGAGGGGTTTCCCGGGGTGCCTCCGTTCACCCGCGGGATCCAGCCGACCATGTATCGCGGACGCCTCTGGAGCATCCGCCAGTACGCCGGCTACGGGACCGCGAGCGACGCCAACGCCCGGTTCCGCTACCTGCTCGCCCAGGGCCAGCCCGGGCTCTCGGTCGCCTTTGACCTGCCGACCCAGATGGGCCTGGACAGCGACGATCCGCGCAGCGCGGGCGAGGTGGGGCAGGTCGGAGTCGCCATCGACTCGGTGCGCGACATGGAGGACCTGTTCGAAAGCATCCCACTCAGCGCGGTGAGCACCTCGATGACCATCAACGCGCCAGCGCCGGTGCTGGTGGCGATGTACGTGGTCGCAGCGGAACGTCAGGGCCTCGATGCGGCATCGATCATGGGGACTGTCCAGAACGATGTGCTCAAGGAGTACGTCGCCCGGGGCACCTTCATCTATCCGCCGCGCCCATCGCTGCGTCTCGCGGCGGATCTGATCGTGTGGTGCACACGCAACGCGCCGAAATTCAATCCGATCTCGCTGTCCGGATACCACATCCGCGAGGCGGGAAGCACCGCCGCGCAGGAGATGGCATTCGCGATCGCCAACGCATGCGCGTACGTGCAGGCGTCGATCGCCCGCGGCATCGGCGTCGACGACTTCGCTCCCAAGCTCTCCTGGATCTTCAACACGCACATCGATTTTTTCGAGGAGATCGCCAAGTACCGAGCGCTCCGACGGATGTGGTCGCGGATCATGGCCGAGCGGTTCCATGCACACGATCCGCGCTCGCTCATGCTCCGAACGCACACGCAGACGGGTGGTTCAACGTTGACCGCGCAGCAGCCGGAGAACAACATCGTTCGAGCCGCCATCGAAGCGCTCGCCGCCGTGCTCGGAGGTGTCCAGTCGCTGGCGCTGTCCTGCTACGACGAGGCGCTCTCAATCCCGACCGAGAAAGCGCAGCGCATCGCGGTGCGCACCCAGCAGATCATCGCCGAGGAAACCGGTGTGACCAACACCGTCGACCCGCTGGGTGGGTCGTATTACGTCGAATGGCTCACCGATGAGCTCGAACGCGAGGCTCGCAAGCTGCTCGACGAGATTGATGACCGCGGCGGCGCGGTGGCGTGCATCGAGGCAGGGTGGATGCAGCAGCTCATCCAGGACGAGGCGTATCGCACGGAGCGGGCAATCGCGGTGGGCGACAAGGTGATCGTGGGTGTCAACCGATACACCGAGAGCGAGGAGGGTGGCGCGCCGCTGCTATTCCGGCCGGACGAACGCGCGATGGCCGGCCAGGCGGCGCGACTCGCAGCGCATCGCGCCGGTCGCGATCGGAGTGCGGTCGACATCGCGCTCGCCGCGGTGAAGCAGGCGGCCACGACCGACGAAACGCTAATGCCACGCATCCTCGTCGCCGTCCGCGTGGAGGCAACGCTCGGCGAGATCTGCGGCGCGCTGCGGAGCGTCTTCGGCGAATATCAGCCACCGGCGACGATCTGACTGAGGGGTAGTGGGTTCCATCAAGCGCTGGTTCAAGGACAATCCCCGAACGGTCTTCCTGGTCGTGGTTGGCGCCGTGCTCCTCGGCCTCTTCCTCGGGGTCATCGCACCGCTCTTCGCCACGGCGGGCCCCGCGATGGCGGATATCAGCGGCGTGATTCCGACCACCGCGCCTGCCGACAAGCGGCTTGAGGTGGACGTCTCCATCGACAACGTCGGTGACCCGGTTGTCGGACAGCTGTGCATCGGCGCCCTTGTCTCGGGCTCGCTGACGCCAGTTGATGTCATCTTTCAGAACATCGACAGGGAGCCCTTCGTCGACGATCTGGGGACGTGGACGGCATGCGGCGGTGAGCTGACCAGCCAGTCCAGCGCCCCGGTGCAGGTGTTCCTCGAGGTTGGGGCGCCCGGGGCCGCACAGCTCGTCCTCTCACCGATGAACGGGAAACACACGATCGGACAGGCGCTCACAGGGTCGCTGTCCGTGCAAAACCCCTGACCTCTGAGGAACCGGATACAAGGCTGTCACGCGCATCTCTCGCGGCATCGCTGCCTCTACGCTCTGTGTCGAGAGGGTTATGCGAAACGAGAGCGCCGCCCGGCGCTGGCTACCGATCTTCGCGACGGCTGTACTGCTTGGCATCACCAGCTGGCAACTGGTCGATTCCTCGCTGCCGCCGCGGATCATGCTCGTGGAGATCGAGGTCGTCGTTGTCGCGGCGGTGATGCTCGAGATCACGATTCGGTTGCGTCGTGCCTCCCGGGTGAGTCCTTCGGTCGCGGCACTCGTGCAGGGTCTCACCAGCGTCGGGCTGTGCACGCTCGTCCTCGGTCTCTCCGCACCGCGCCTGGATCATCCGGTGCCGCTGATCGTGCTCGGCTTCGTCGCGGTCCTGCTGACCGTCGATCCGTCGGCTCGCGCGCCGGCGCTCTGGAGCGTGCTTCTGGCGTCATGCGCAGGGCTCGCCGGGGTCTGGTGGTGGTCGGGTCTGATTCCCGACAACGGGGTCAACCAGTTGATTCAGATCGAGGCGCTGGTTGTTGGTGTCGTCGTGCTCGCCTATTCGAACTGGTCGCTGACCAACCGCCACTACCAGGCGCAGACCCGGAGGTTGCGAGCGGTTGCCGACGTGGCCCGCAAGCTCGGGCTCACAACCGACTCGGGTGAGGTCGCAGCCGCCGTCCTGGGTGGTTGTCATGAGACCTACCCGGACGCGACCTGGGGACGCGTCCTGCTCTTCGAAGCTGGCTCCGGAGGGCTCGCAACGTTGCCGTTGATCCTCGGTCCCGCGGGGGTGTCTCCGGCGAGTGGTCCGATGGTGACCATGGCGCCCGGCGACGGCGTCATCGGTCGCGTGTACTCGTCGGGCGAGGCGTGCCTGCTCCGGACCCCTCGCGACATCAAGCAGGCGTATGCGGCGATGCCGCACTCAAGTCTCGACGAGCTCGAGAAGCTCGGCGGCGGACGGCGTTCGAGAAGCGTTGTCGCGGCCCCGCTCCGTGCTGCCGGCGGTCGCGTGATCGGCGTGCTCGTCCTGATCTCGCACGCGCGTCGCGGGACCTGGGACTTCGACGATCTCACCGTCGTCCAGGCAATCGCCGATGAGGCGGCTGTGGCCGTCGCGCGCGCCGGTCTCTTCGAGGAGAAGGCGCTCCACGCCACCACCGATCCGTTGACCAAAGTCGGCAACCGTCGCGCCTTCGAGGAGCGCCTCGGTGAGCTGACCGGCGCCACCGCCGTGATCGCGATCGATGTCGACCACCTCAAGCCCATCAACGACGAGTTTGGCCACGAGGCCGGCGACATGCTGCTCATCGAAGTTGCGCGAACGCTGCGCGCCCAGCTCCGCGCCGGTGACCAGCTGCTCCGCATTGGTGGCGACGAGTTCGTGTCAATCATGGACGCAACGATGGAAGAGGAGGCCGTGGCGATCGCCGAGCGCATGCGCGTCTCGCTCCATGGCGTCGCGCTGCCGCATGGCAAGGCACGGATCAGCGCGGGCGTCGCTGCCGGCGCCGGCGGCGTGCACGCGCTCTGGCTCGCCGCGGACGAGGCGCTCTCGAAAGCAAAGAAAGACGGCCGCGATCGCGTCGTGGTCGCGGACGATCGGTCACTGCCGAGCCTGGTTCGGGGTGGCGGCGACGCCGGCGAGATGCTCGATGCGATTCTCAGCAAGCGCCGTGTCATCCAGGCGATGTTCCAGCCGATCGTGCTGCTGAGCGACCACCGCGCCATCGGATGGGAGGCGCTCGCGCGGGTGCCGGGCCTCCGCGATCCCGTCGACGGTGTCGAGGATGTGTTTGCGCTGGCGCACCGTCGCGGCGTCACCAAGGAGATCGACTGGATCTGCCGGAGGATCGCCATGTCGGCGGCGTCGGCGTTGCCCGTGACCGATCCGCTGTTCCTCAACGTCTCCGCCGCGATGCTGCTCGACCCGCTCCACCCCGTCGACCACATGCTGCTGCTCGCCCGCTGGGCCGAGCGTGAGCCCGAGACCATCGTCCTGGAGATCACCGAGCGCGAGTCGATCGCCGACCAGCAGCGCCTCCGCCTCGTCCTGGCCAGCTATCGCGAGCACGGCTTTCAGTTCGCGCTCGACGACATCGGCGAGGGCCACTCCACGCTCGAGTTGCTTGCCGCGGCGGTCCCGGAGTTCGTCAAGATCGCCAAGAGCATCACCCAGGGCTGCGTGGAACGGGGACCCCGCGCGGTCATCGAAGCCACCGTCGCCTATGCCCGCAGTTCGGGATCGACGGTCATCGCGGAGGGCATCGAGGACGAGGAGACGGCCAACCGCCTGGCAGCACTCGGGGTCACCGCCGGCCAGGGGTACTGGCTCGGCCGCCCCCGCCAGATGGCGCTCGATTCCGAAGCGCGAGGTGAGGCGACCGCCTGACCAGGGTCAGACAGCCGGCGCCGCGGCGAGGTCCCAGGTGGAACCGTCAGGGGTGTCGTGCACCTCGATACCCGCGTCCACCAGCGCGTCGCGCAGCTTGTCCGCGAGCGCGTACTCCCCCGCACCGCGCATCTCCACACGCAGGCTGAGGACCCTATCGACCACGGGTCCGAGGAGCTCGCGCGGGTCGTCCACGCCAGTGCGCGCGAGGTCGCCGAGCCGCACGACATAACGTCGGAGGGTCTCGCGCGCACGGTCCTGCTCGTCGGAGTCGAGCGTGTCCGCAGCCCATTCGTGAATCTGCGAGTCGATCGCCAGGACAGCGCCGACCGCGCCGTCGACATCGCGCGAAGCGAGCGCGCCATCGGCGGCCCCGGACTGCCGGGTGACCTCCTCGAGAAAGGGCGAGACGCCTGGGGCTGGAAGCGATTCCACCTGACCCGCATCGGCGTCCGAGGCGTCGGGAGCCAGCGCGTCGGCACCGGCCAGGACCGGCTCGGCGGCGAGCGCGCTGACCGGTACGGTCGTGCCGTTCTCGAACCGCTGCGATACCCCCTTGCGGCGCCACGTCAGCCCACCGCGTCCGCGGATGCTGACCGTCCCGGCGTCGATGTCGAAGATCGCCGCGGTGTGCTCGTCGACACCGAGCACGTCGACGCCGTCCGGGAGCAGTTCCTCGAGGACGCGCAGTCGGCGCTCGCCCATGTAGCAGTACCGGGTGTCGTGTGTCCCGCCCTCGGCGTTGTTGTAATGCGGGATCACCGCCACGCGAAGACCGATGGCGCCGAGCAGGTCAAGACCGTCGAGCCAGCGCGGATCCTCGCCGACCTTGTACACCTCATACACCGGGAGTGAGCAGACCCCGAGCCCGACTGCGGCCGCGCTCGCAAAGGTCACGCAGCCGCCGTCGCGCAGCTTGGTGGCGAGCAGCTCGGGAACTGCCGTGCCGATCCACTGGCGGAGCGCGTAGGTCGGGCTGCCCGGGCCCGCGAACACATACCGCGCTTCCGCGACGCGCGCCAGCATGGTCTCGTACTCGAGCGCGGACGCCAGCTCCTTGTTCCGAAAGGTCGCAACGCTGATCGGAAAGCCAACGCGGTCGCGAAAGTACGCGACGGTGCGCTCGCTGATGTCCGCCGCGTTCTCCTGGAACCCGAACGGCGTGTCGAGGAGCACGGCCGGCACCGGGCGCGGTTCGAGGCGCGAGAGCAGATCGGCATGCACCGACACCATGGTCGGGGTGGTCTCCCCGGACCCCATGATGCAGAGCAGGCGCGGCAGACGAGCGCCTCCGCCGTTGGCGTTCATGCATCGATCGTACGGTGTGCGGCCCGTGCGACCATCGCTGGAGGAGGTCGCGCGACCATGGACATGGTGGACGTCAAGGCGGGGCTGGCCGATGAGGCGCGCCGCCTCGGCTTCGCCGCATGCGGGGTCACCTCGGTGCGGCCGTTCACCGAGGCACGCACCAGGGCGCTCGCCGCGATCGACGCCGGCCGCATGGACGGCATGGCCTGGTACACGCGCGACCGCGTCGAGGCGTCGGCGGACATCGGCGGACGCTACCCGTGGGCGCGATCGATCATCGCGATCGCCTGGCCATATCGACCCGCGAGACCGGAGCCTTCCAGCGGTGGCCCGGCCGGGACCGTTCGGGGTCGCTTCTCCGCCTACGCATGCACGGAGGACGGCGGCGGCGCGGTCGACTACCACGACCTCCTCGCACAACGCTGCGACGCGCTGGTCGCCTGGCTGCGCGAGCGGGTCGACGGCGTCCGAGCCAAGCGTTTCGTGGATCACGGCTGGGCGCTCGATCGCGCGATCGCCGAGCGAGCCGGGGTCGGATTCGCCGGGAAGCACGCATCGGTGATCACGGTCGCGGCCGGCTCATACGTGCTCCTGGCGTCCGTCGCCGTGTCAGTTGCGCTTCCGGTCGACGCACCCTCACGGCGTGGGTGCGGCCACTGCACCGCCTGCATCCCGTCCTGTCCGACCGGGGCGATCGTCGCGCCCGGTGTCATCGATGCCCGGCGGTGCATCTCGTACCTCACCATCGAACACCGGGGTCCGATCCCGGATGAGCTGCGCCGGTTGATGGGGACGTGGGCGTTCGGATGCGACCTCTGTCAGGAGGCGTGTCCCATCAACGAGCGCCTCGCCCCCGACCCGCTCGACGTCGACACGGCAAGCACCGCGCGCGGCCCGGTGCCGCACCCCGACCTGGCGGAGTGCCTCGAGCTCAGCGATGCCGAGTTCACCGCACGCTTTGAGGGTACTGCAGTCTCCAGGACTGGACGTGCCGGGCTGGCGCGCAACTGCGCCATCGCGCTCGGCAATGCGGGGGACGGATCAGCGCTCCCAGCGCTACAACGAGCCGCGGCATCGGACCCGGACGCGGTGGTCCGTGAGGCAGCTCGCTGGGGAATCGCACAACTGACCGGCCGCTGAACGCAGCCGCCCGGTCAGCTCAACGCAAGAGGTTCAGCGCAAGAGGTTCACCGGAAGAGGAGGACCGCCGCTCCGGCGCCGATCACCAGCGGCGCACCGACGCACGCGGCCAGGAGCGAGACCGAGTCGGACTCACGCGGCCACCACGCCGGAGGCAGAGCCCGGTTGATCGGCACCCGAGCGCCGCGCAGGCGGGTGTTCCCGTCGAAGAGCGCGAAGGCTGCGACGCATGCGAGCGCAATAAGCAGGGCCGCCTCGGCGAGGAGCGCCGCACCACCGGTGGCACCTGCGGCATGCAGCCACGCGCACAGGACGAACGTGACGATGCCGAGACCCGCACCGCAGGACGCGGCCAGGAAAGTGGTCGGCAGCGAGGTCCTTGGCAGGCTCGGGAGTCGCATGGCTATTCGATCGCAGCGTAACACTCGGGCCGACTCGATGACAGTTCACACGGAGGGGACTCGCCTGTGACGAAACCGTTACGGCGACCGCGATCGCTTGACGCAAGCGATCTACTGTGCCTACGCTGCGTTCGCCGCCAGCGGGCGGCCGGTTCCCACATCTCTCCCAACGTCCCACTACACGAGGAACCCGATGCCGACAAGGTCTCGTCTTGCTGCTGCCGCGCTCGGCGCCACCGCCGTCGCCACCATCCCCTCCGCCGTTTTCGCGAGCTCGTACGTGGTGCGACCTGGCGACACCGCATCGGACATCGCCATGCGCCACGGCACCACGGTCGCAGCGCTGCTCGATGCGAACCACATGGCGGCGCCGGAGCTGATCCGCGTGGGTCAGATGCTGCAGATCCCCGACGCCTCACTCACCCTGCCAGCGTATGCGCGCGGCGCCAATGACTCCGAGACCTACCAGGTGGGCCACGGGGAGGGCGTCTTCGAGGTGGCCAGGCGTTTCGGCGTCGACCCGACCGCCCTTGCGCGCACCAATGGGATCGGAGTCAATGCACCGATCGCCGAGGGCGACGAGCTGGTCGTGCCCGGCCGGCTCACCCGAATGAATGCCCTGGTCAGCTTCGTCGCCGCCGACGTCGGTGTCGATGCGAAGCTGCTCCGTGGTGTGGCCTGGGCTGAATCAGAGTGGCGGCAGGACCGGGTCTCGGCGACCGGGGCGGTGGGTGTCATGCAGATCGAGCCCTTCACGGGTGAGTGGGTCTCGCGCCACCTCGCTGGAACCCACCTCGACATCTGGCGAGCCCAGGACAACATCGTCGCCGGCGCCATGCTGCTGCGCCACCTGATGACCAAGCACGAAGCCGGGGTTCCGGCCACCCTTGCCGGGTACTACCAGGGCGACGCGAGCGTTGCCAGCCATGGTGTCTACGACGACACCGCGCGATATCAGCGTCACGTCCAGGAGCTGATCGTTCAGGACGTCTGAGCCCGGGGAGCCGGCCAGCCGCCGACCCGCGTTATCCGGCCGCTCCGGTCGACGAGTCTCGCGGGAAGTCCGGCTCCGTCGAGCCACGCTGCGGCGGGGGCCCCTCGGACGACGGCTGCGGTGGCGGCGATATTGGCGTCGACGCACGTGCCCGCCACCACGCTGACAGTCCGCCACGGTCCCGATGCGGGAAGCCCGGTCGCCGGGTCGATGATGTGATGCAACTCGACCCCGCCACGCCGCCAGCGCCGGACGGTGATGCTCGAGGTGGCCACTCCGCCGGCACGAATGGCGATCGTCTCGCCGTCGCGCGTGATCTCCGACCGACTGTCCTCGGCCGCCTGGATGTTCCAGCCATCGTCCGGGGGCTCGCCTGCGACCGAGACGTCGCCGCCAAGGCTGACCAGGACCCCCGCGCCGTGCGTGACTTCCAGGGCAGCCTGTGCAGCGAGATCGGCGGCCAGCGCTTTCGCGGTGGCGCCCAGATCGACCTCGACCCCGGCATCGATCTCGACGCGCCGGCTTGCGGGATAGAGGCGGAGCCGCCGCCATCCGGGGATCGGCGTCAGCACAAGCCGAAGTGGCGCTCCCTCCGCGGGCACCGCATCGAAGTCGACGTCGTACCCGGCATTGCGCATCGCCGCTCCAACCGTTGGATCGACCGCACCGTCACTCAACTCCGCGGCTCGAATCGCGGTGGCGAGCGCCTGGGCCAGCAGCGGTGAAACGATGCCTTCGTGCGGCCCGTCTCCAGCCTGGAGACGGCTCAACTCGCTGTCGTCACGGAAGCGGCTGCATGCGAGGTCGATGGCGGCGACAACATCCTCGACCGCTCTGGTCGCGGGGCCGAGCGTGTCCGGGTCGGTGACCACCACGTGCATCGACGTCCCCAGAGCGGTACCTCGATGCGCGGCAAGGGTCATGAGCCGCCAGTGACAGTACTCGCCGACGAGGAGCTTCCGGTGCTCGCGGATCCGGTGGAAAGCGACGATGATCCCGTGCTCGTCGCCGATGGGGACGCAGACGCGGATTGGCTGGCGGTGCTGGTCGTTGACGACGTCATCGACGACGTCGACAACGGGCTCGTCGTCGACGTGCCCGCATCCGTGTGATATGCCGCCACCGCGAGCGCCGCGACGGCTGCCGCTCCCACCACGCCAAAGGAGGTCGTGAGCCTGCGGCGCCGGCGGAGCGCGCGATCGCGCTCGGCTACCGTGATGCGTCGCTTTGGCGCGGGCATCACGGAACCTCCTGCGGTCGGATGCTCCGAACCCGCAACGCGATGCCGGCGGGCTCTGGGTGGCGGAGCATACGCAGCACACCGCGCAGATCGGTGGCGACCGTGCGCGGGATGTTCACGCGCGAGTCCGGATCCTCGACCCACTCGACGGGCACCTCGTGAATGCGCAGGCCAACACGCTGCGCGACAATCAGCAACTCCGTGTCGAAGAACCATCCCTGGTCACGGACGGCCGGCAGCAGCTCGCGTGCAACCTGAGCGCGTATTGCCTTGAACCCACACTGCGCGTCGCGAAAGTGCGCGTGCAGGACTGATCGAAGCAGAAGGTTGTACGTGCGCGATATGAACTCACGCTCCGCACTCCGAGTGACGCGTGCGCCAGGTGCGAGCCTGCTCCCGATGCTGATGTCACTGCTCCCCGAGAGCAGTGGTGCGATCAACGCGCCGAGCGCCCCGAGTGAGGTCGAGAGGTCGACGTCCGTGTATGCGAGCACACGCGCGTCACTCGCCATCCACGCGGTGCGGATCGCTCGGCCACGACCCTTCTCCGCCAGGTGCATGAAGCGCACGCCATCGAGCTCGGTGGCGAGACGCTTGCCGATCAACGGCGTGCCGTCCTCGCTCGCGTTGTCGACGATGGTGAGCCGTGTCGCGAAGGGAATCGCCGTATGAACATGGGCGTGCAGCGCGCGCACGTTCTGTTCGAGGACTCGCTCCTCGTTGTACACGGGGATCGCGACCTCCAGGACTGGGACTGCTTCGAGCAGGTCATTCATGTGATCAAGCCTGGGGTGCAGTGCTTGATGCCGGCCGCGAGAACGCTGGGAACCCCCTGTGAAGACACGGCGATCTCTGAGCACTCTCACAGGACTCTCTTGCCGTGCACTGAGTTGCGACCCCTAGAGTCCCAGGCGCAGGAGATCTGATGCCGAATCCTCGTCCCCGTTCCTTCCCCCGTCCACGCAGCGTGCGCGCATGGTTGCTCAGTGCGCTCGGGGCCGTCGTCGTGATCGGCGCCGCCGGCGTGCTGTTCATCTATTTCGTGCTGTTCAGCCATTCGGCGCCGGCGCCGCTGGCGCTGGCATCGCCGGCAGCGGCGGCCGCGCAGTCGCCCGCGCTGACGTCGACGCAGATTCCAGGCACCTGGACCGTGGCGGCGAAATCGGTCGCGGGCTATCGCGTCCGCGAACGGCTGGCGTTCCTCTCCGCGCCCAGCGACGCAGTCGGTCGCACGTCACAGATCACCGGAAGCGCCACCATCTCCGGTTCTGGAACCTCACTGACCGTGACCGCCGCCTCATTCACCGTGAATGTCGAATCCCTGACCAGCGACCAGCAGATGCGCGACAGCCATATCCAGTCGCTCGGCCTCGACAGCGCCCAATTCCCCGAGGCGAAGTTCGTCCTCTCATCACCGGTGGCGTTGCCCGCAACAGCAACCTCCGGCGCAGAGGTCACGGTATCGCTGCGCGGCGCTCTGACTATCCACGGAACAACCAAGACCGTGACGATTCCAGTGCAGGCGCGTCTGACGGGATCGGAGATCGAGGTGGTTGGTTCGATCACGTTCCCGTGGGGCGAATTCGACATGCAGGCCCCGAACGTCGACGGGTTCGTCACCGTCGACAGCACAGCGACGATGGAGTTCGACCTGTTCCTCAAGCAGGGCTGACTCGCCGCGAGGAGAGGGGTCGTCGGAAGGGCGCTCGCTGCGGCGGGCCGCGGTCGGGACGCCTTCGCCCTCCCGCCGCTTACCCTCGCCCGGGGGGAGCCCGGGCTGCGAGATACCCGCCTCCGCGCACCCCCTTCCGACGACCCCTCGTTCCTGCTACTCCCCTGTCTCGCCGTCCACCGCCTCCCGTATGAGATCGGCGTGGCCGTTGTGGCGCGCGTACTCCTCCACCATGTGGCAGAGGATCCAGCGCAGGTTGGGAGAATTGCCCTCTTTGTCTTTGCGGACGGCGAGCTGATCCAGTCCGCCTTGCGTGAGTGCCTCCGTGACGCGGTCTCGTGAGCGGTCCACCGCGTCCTGCCAGAGCGTGCGGAGGTCTTCGGGTGTGTCGCCGGTCGCCGAGTGCCAGTCCCAGTCGGCGTCGGCGTCCCAGTCGACCGTGTCGAACGGCGGGAGCGTGTCCCGGTCGTGCAGCCACTGCGAGAACCAGTAGTCCTCCACGAGTGCAAGGTGCTTCATCATCCCGCCGAGCGTCATGGACGAAGCGGCGACGGTCGTGTTCAAGCCGGCGGCGTCGAGTCCTGCGGTCTTCCATGCAAAGGTTGCGCGCTGGTAGTCGAGGAAGCCCTGGAGAGTCTCAGCCTCGCCGGCCCTGTCAGGTGGTTCGGGACGTCCGTGGTCGTCGATAACAGGCATGGTCGGTGAGTGTAGCCACGGCGTACCCGAGCACCGTCAGCGGCGCGTAGCGAGAGACTGAATGCGCAGCGCGAGCGTGGGACAGCCGGACACCGCACGGCGCGCGTGCGGGAGCACCGACTGCGGAATCGCACCGGAACGGATGATCGGATAGCCCCAGTCGTCGAGCTCGATGAGCTCGGGCACCAGGTCGGCACACACGCCGTGCCCGTCGCATTTGATGCGGTCGATGCCGAGCATGACGCGATCGCTCATCACGCCACCGCCTGCGTGTTCACGATGCTGCAGCGCCGCTGGTCGTCATGCAGGGTGAATTCGCCGCTGAACACGTGCAGCGCCGATGCGAGCAGACCTGCCGCGCCGTCGGGGTGATGGCACGCGCCGCGCCCGGCGAGGAGTCCCGACCAGCGCTGAACGCGCTCGAGGTCGCCGGGCGTCGAGGTGAGGCCGGCGATCCGGCCGGCGGCGGCGGAGATGGCACGCAGGCCGAAGGTGCAGGGACCGCACTGGCGCGCACTCTCGTGGGCAAGGTACGCCAGGATTCTCGCTGTCTCGATGACACCGCAACGCCCGGATGGCAGCACCGCGACCACGCCGCAACCGAGCGAATGGCCGAGCCGGTGCAGCGGATCGGCGTCAAGCGACAGTCCCCACGCAGCGCCCGACTGGATCCAGCCGCCGAAATATCCACCGAGGAGCACGGCGTCACTGTCGGAGGTGATGCCGCCGGCAACGTTCACCGCATCAGCGAGTGTCATCCCCTGGTGAATCTCGATGAGCACGGTCTGCGGCACCGCGCCGCCCACGGTGACGAGTGTCGTCCCGGATGCACCAGCCACCCCGAGCGAGCGATACCACTCGTCGCCGAATCGAGCGATCAACGCCACATGAGCGAGGGTTTCCACATTCTGCACGAGCGTGGGACGTCCGTCGACGCCACGCTCGTACGGACGCGGTGGAATCGACGTCGGCAGCGCGATCCCGGCGTTGACGAAGTGCACTGCCGCCGTCTCCTCTCCTGAGACGTAACGCACGGGAGCGCTCACGAGACGGAGGCGGGCGCGTTCGGTGCCGGGACGTTCGGAGACTGCTCGCTGCATGGTCTGGATCGCTCCGGCATGGTCGGCGCCGACGTAGAGCACGATGTCGTTCGCGCCGACAGCGTTTGCGGCGAGCAGCGCACCATCGATCACCAGGTGAGGGCGCTGCTCCATGAGCATTCGATCCTTGCGGCTCAGCGGCTCGCCCTCGCCGCCGTTGGCCAGGACGACCGGTGTGCCGGCGCGTTGCGACGCTACCGATCGCCACTTGGTGGCAACTGGGAAGGCCGCGCCACCCTTGCCGCGCAGGGCGCTTCGCTCGATGGAGCCGATGAGCTCGGTGGCCGGCGGCAACGCGCCAAGCCGTCGCTGATGGTCGGCATAACGCTCGATCCCCTGCACCGCCGGCGGCCCCGCGAGCAGCGCGATGCTCATCGCCCGGTCCCGAACGACGCACGTTCCGCGGCCACGCGACGTTCATCGGCGAGCGGGTCCGGTGGTGCAGCGAGCAGGCGCCAGAGCAGTGCCGACACGACGGCAGCGACGCAGACAACATCGATTGCCAGCATCCAGATGGCGGTGTTGTCGGTGCCCGTGCCGATGCCGTGAATCACGGCGATGGGCCAGCTCGCATATGCGAGCCAGTGGATCCCGCGCCACACGCGAGCGCCGATGCGCTGCCGCAGCAGGCTGGTCGCGATGATCGCGAGCAGCAGCTCGAATGCGATGGTCCCGAGGCCGAGCCACACCGTGCGGTAGTAGGAACCGAACGGAATCACGGCCGCGACCAGGCCGAGGTGGGTGAAGGGGTCCACCACAGCGGTGACGATATGCAGCAGGAGGAAGACGAGGGTCATCAGGGCGAGGTCGCCATGCACCGCCGCGCTGAGGAAACGCGGCCAGCCTCTGGTCTCGAAACGCAAGCGCGCCAGCAGCCCGAGCACGACGACGGCGCTCAGGAGGAGGAGCGTGACGGCGCCCGAACCGCGCGTTGTGTACCAGAGCACTTGGTCGGACATCAGCCGCGCCTCAAGCCGCCGGCAGCTCGATCCGGAAGGTGGCGCCGCCGCCAGGGGTGTCGGTGACGCTGATCCTCCCGCCATGCGCGGTGACGACCGCGGTTGCGATGCTGAGGCCCAGCCCGCTCCCACCCTGGTCGCGACTCCGCGTCGGGTCAGCGCGGTGGAACCGCTCGAAGATGCGCTCGCGCTGCGGCGCCGGCACACCGGGGCCGTGGTCGATGACGTCGATCTCAGCCTGTCCGTTCTGCGATTGCAACGCAACCTCCACGGGACTGCCGGCCGGTGTGTGCACCAACGCGTTGCGCACCAGGTTGGCCACAGCCTGGCGGAGGCGCAGGTCATCGCCGGTGACCACGATCGGCTGCTCGATGTGCGCGCTGACCGAGCGTGCGGGGTCGGCGGCGCGAGCGTCGCTGACCGCGTCGTTCACCATTGCCGTAAGGTCGACCGGCGCGCGGTCCAGGGGCCGGCCCTGGTCGAGGCGCGCAAGAAGCAGCAGGTCGTCGACGAGCAGGCCCATGCGTCGGGTCTCATCCTCGATGCGGCGAACCGCGAGCACGACATCGTCGCGAGTCATGTCCGGGTTGCGCTGCAGCAGCTCCGCATATCCACGCATCGATGTCAGCGGTGTGCGCAATTCGTGCGAGGCATCGGAGACGAAATGGCGCAACTTCTGTTCGGTGACATCGCGCTGCGCGAATGCCCGCTCGATCTGGCTCAGCATTCCGTTGAGCGCGAGACCGAGCTGGCCGACCTCGGTGCGCTCGTTCGACGGCGAGACGCGACGGCCGAGGTCGCCTGCCGCGATCGAGCGCGCCGTTGCGCCCATGCGTTCGAGCGGACGCATCCCGCGGCGCACCAGCAGCCACGTGACCACGAGGACGATGATCGTGATCCCGCTGCTGATGGCGATCTCGAAGAGCAGGAGTGTGCTCAACGTGGTGTTGACGCCGTCGAGCGGAATTGCGACCACGAGGTCTGTGCCGGGCTGGTGCGGGTCCGGGGTCACGAGGACCCGATACGACTGCCACGTTCCTGTTCCGGAGACCGTCAGCGTCGCGTTCGCATCGTCATAGATCGTCGCGGGCAAGACCGGATGCGACTGCGTCGTCTGCACGTAGCCGCCGTACAGACCACCACCGCTGATCGGGCCGGATGCGTTGACAAACTCCCCGTACGTTCCGGGCGGAAGCTGTCCGTTCCCTCCACCCTCGAACGGCGACGGTCTGGATTGATCGAGGGCGTTCTCAGCGCCACCATCGATCGCCGTCAGTTGACTGTCGACGTTCTGAAGCAGCGAGCTCTGCAGCGCCGCGTAGGTCCCGATGTCGGCGGCGGCCAGGCCGAGAATGAACAGCGGCGCCAGGGTCAAGAGCAGTCGGAGTCGAAGTGACATCTAGGGTCCTGAGCACATGGCCGGCAAGCCGATCAGGCGTGCGCCGAGGTGGTCCGCGGGACGCGCATGACGTATCCGACTCCGCGAACCGTGTGGATGAGTGCCGGCTCCACCTGATCGACCTTGCGGCGAAGGTAGCTGATGTAGGTCTCCAGCACGCTGGCGTCGCCGCCGAAGTCGTAGTCCCAGACGTGGTCGAGGATCTGCGTCCGCGACAGCACGCGGCCGGTGTTCATCATCAGGTAGCGCAGCAGGCGGAACTCGGTGCGTGTCAGCTCCACCGGTTCCCCGGCGCGAAAGACCTCGTGGGTCTCGTCGTCGAGCTCGAGGTCGTGGAGGACGAGCTTCCCGGACGCGGCTGACCGCTCGGGATTGTGGCGGCGCAGCACGACCCGGATCCTCGCCACCAGTTCCTCGATGCTGAACGGCTTGGTCACGTAGTCGTCGCCGCCGATGGTCAGACCGTGCACCTTCTCCTCGGTGGCGTCGCGAGCGGTCAGGAAGATCACCGGGACCTTGATGCCGTCGCTGATCAGGCGTTGCACGACGGTGAAGCCGTCGTCGTCCGGGAGCCCGACGTCGAGGATCATGAGGTCAGGCCGGAAGTCCATCACCGCGTGGCGGGCCTGCTTTGCGGTGGCGGCGGTCTGGACCGAGAAGCCCTCATATTTGAGCGCCATCGCCACCAGGTCGGTGATGGCACGCTCGTCATCGACGACGAGGACCCGGTTCGGCTCGGCCGCGTTCACGGTGGTCACGCGACCATCTTCGCGCGGAATTCTGGGAAAAGGCTCAGAGCTTGTTGGATCTACTCTGGGTTCCGCTCCGGATCCCGAGCCCGCCCGCGCTCCGCTGCCCCAAGCGGCAACGAGAGGCAGCGGACGCCACCGCCGGCTTTGAGGAACTCCCCCATGGGCAGCGGAATCGTCGTATAGCCGGCTGCCGCCAGCGGAGCCTCCATCTGCGAGATCGTCAACGACGACAGAAGGTGCCGGCCGAGTGGCATCGCGTTGCAGGCGAAGCCCGCGGCCACGTCGACAGGCACCTCGATCAGGTTTGGAACGAGTTCGCGAATCACGCGTATCGAGTCGGGCGCAAACGCGTCCGGCGCCGCGAGGACATTGTCCGCGTCGAGCGGGCAGAAGCAGGTGTCGAGGTGATAGAAGCGCGGATCCACCAGCTCCAGCGACACCACGTCGACATCGAGGATTCGTGCCACCGGGCGGTGCGACTCGCGGTCGGTCCGGAATCCGTAGCCGCAGAAGAGTTGATCGCCGACAAAGAGCGCGTCTCCCGCGCCCTCGAACGACAGCGATCTGGGGAGCTCGTGAACGTCGAAGCCGAGCCGTTCGAGCTCCGCGCGCCAGTGCGCTTCCTCTCCCTGCCGCTCGGCGTGATGGAAGTTGCTCAGGACCGCCCGGTCGTCCCAGAGCACCGCCGCATTGGCGGTGAAAACCATGTCGGGGAGACCCGAGACAGGCGCTGCCAGCTCGACCCTGACGCCAAGGTCGACATACGTCCGGTGGAGCGCGTCCCACTGCTCGGCGGCCAGGGCGTGGTCGACCTTGACCGCCACGTGCATCCAGGGGTTGATCTCGTACTCGATACCGAAGAAGTCGGGCCGGCACATGAGCACGGCAGCGGTCATTGACCGGCCCCGGGGGCGGCCGCGACATCGCCAAGGGGCAGCGGCATGAGCAGCGTCGGCGAGAACCGGGTCCCCGCGTGCCGCTCGATCGGGCCCGCGACAGCAGGTCGTTGCACGCACCACCCCGGGTCGACGTCATCCCGGATGGCAAGGAGAGTCGGGCGCAGGAGTGCCCCACCCGGACTTCTGCCGTGATGCCGGACGGTCGCGGTCAGCGCAGGACGGAGCCAGGTGGCGATCGCCGGCTGGACGCCGTCGAGCGGCGCTTCGTTGATTCTCAGCTCGGCCGCATGGGTGGCGAGCCAGCCGGCGATCACGCGATCGCGCGGTCCGTCCACGTGGCCGGCGAACGTGAGCCGGCCGCCGACATGCTCGCCGAGGATCAACCGGGTGCCGCCACGATGCCGCGAGTCGATACCGGCGATGACACAGGTCGTCTGGTTCGCCAGCGCGATGCGAAGCCGGTCTGGTGAAGCAACGCCGGGTCGATACGGTGCGCTCGCCCGGCGCGCGAGCAGGGCGACCAGGCCGCGGCCGGCCGCGGCTGCGGCGAGCGCCTCTCCCCGGCCGCGCACATGGTCCGGCGCCTGGAGGACGTCGCTCTGCCCGGTGAGGTCGCTGAGCGCGTCGAGACGACGGTCGAGCGGCCACGCGATGGTCGAGCGTCCATCGAGATGCAGGACGTCAAAGCTGAGGTACACCGCGGGAAGGTCGGCCGCCGCAGCCGGCCCGGTGGCGATCCGTCGCCCGAACCCCGCCAGGTCGGGACGTCCCTCTCGATCCAGCACCGCGATCACGCCGTCGAGCACCGCGCCGCGGCCACCCTTGATCGACGCCACCGCGGACACGTCCGGAAAACGCCGTGCGAGGTCTCCTCCCATCTCCCCCTGGATACGGACGCTTCCGCCCGGGTCCAGGTAGAGCAACGCCCTCGCGCCGTCCCAGTCGACGCTGAACAGCCAGTCGTGATCGTCGAAGGGGTCCGCGCAGGGCACGGCCGTCTCGATCGGTATGAAGCCGGGAAGCTGGGGCGGAGTCGGCGAACGAAAGAGCAATGGGTCGCCGGGTGTCGCCAGGGCGGCACGAGACAGGGTTGCTCTACCAGACACTCGCGACTTCGTGATGCCTCAGGAAGCCCGGCGCCGGCGGGCCGGCTGGCCCTCTTCCGACTCGGAATCCTCAGCGTCGCCGGTTTCGCCTCGCCGCGACTTCGCCGCCTCGACCGACGCCTTGAGCGCGGCCATGAGGTCGGTGACCTTGCCGGTCTCATGGACCTCAGGGCGCTCGATCGGCTGGTCGTTCACCTTGGCTTCCACAACCTGGATCACCGCCTCGCGGTAGTCGTCGTGGTAACGCGCCGGGTCGAAGTGGGCGCTCATGTTCTCGACCAGCATCACCGCCATGTCCAGCTCTTTCTTGGGCACGTTGGGGGCTTCTTCGGGGATCTGGAGCTCGCCGGCGGAGCGGATCTCATCAGGCCAGTGCAGCGTGTTGAGCAGGAGACCCTGCTCGTGCAGCGCGAGCCGGCAGAGATGCTCGCGGTCGCGCAGCGCGATCTTGCCGATGGCGACGGTGCCGGTCTTCTCGAGCGCCTCGCGAAGCAGCGCATAGGGCTTGACCCCGACGGTCTCGGGCTCGAGGTAGTACGCGCTCTTGAGGTACACGCCGGCTTCGATCTCCGAGTCCGGACAGAACTCGACGATCTCGATCGTGTGCGTGGTAGCCAGGGGAAGGTTGTCGAGGTCCGAGTCGGTGACGATCACATACTCGTCCTTGCCCACCTCGTACCCGCGGAGCGCCTCGCTCCAGCCGATCTCGCGATCCTCTTCCGGGCACCAGCGCTTGTTGCGCACCGGCGTGTGGTCATTGGGACAGAGCAACCGGAACGAAACGCTCTTCGACTCGGTCGCCAGGTACAGCCGCACGGGAATCGCCACCATGCCGAAGCTGATGGCGCCCCGCCACATGGATCGAGGCATGGCGGGATCGAGTATAGAGGCGCGGGATCGCTCTGCACGCGCATCACCAGGTGCAGTCGAAGCCGCTGTCGTTCAGGCGGCGGCCAGGAGCCTGTCGTACGCCTCTTTGAGCTCCGGGTAGCGCAGGAAGATGATGTGCGCGTACTCCTGGGTCAACGGTACGGGCTTGCGCCGGAGCGTGAGGCCGACCTCCTCGGGGCGGTGATTCGCCTTGCGCCAGTTGCACTTCCGGCACGCGATCACCACGTTCTCCCAGCGGTCCGGCGCGCCTCCTCGAGACACCGGGATCACATGGTCCACGGTCAGCTCGGTCGCGGTGCCGAGGCGGCCGCAGTACTGGCACGTGTGGTCGTCTCGGAGGAGAAGGTTGCGGCGGTTGGGCCGGAGCAGACGGCGCGGGACGTGGATGGTGCGCAGGAGGCGGACGATCACGACCCCTTCGGGCAACCGCCGCCCCGCGAGAGCCTCGGCTGCGGCGCGCTCGGCAGTCTCATCCACGAACGCCACCCGCTCCTTGGTCAGGAGTACCACCAGCCGCCGGTGACTGATCACGTTCAGCGGCTGCAGCGAGGCGTTGAGCAGCAGCACTGCCATGACGCGAATTCTATTGGGAAGCGGGGATCTCCGCGTCGGTCAGGTGTAGGGGGCGGACTTGATCGGCCCCACCTTGATCGCGCCCCCGCAGACCATGCTCGAGTCGATGTCGGTGACGTTGGTCTGGAAATGGGACGTCGGCAGCGTCACCTTCCAGAGCTTCGGCTGCACGGCCTGGGCCGCAGAGCACGTGGCATCGGTCCAGGAGACAAGGAAATACCCATGCCCTGTGGCTCCGGCTGCGCCGAGTGGGTCGGTGTCGGGTGGCAGGTCGGTTGGGCTCGGCGAGGCCATCGTGTTGTCGTTGGTCCAGCTGGTGTTGAGGAGCCCGCCGCCGGCCGAGAGCATCTGCAGCTTCGCATAGCCGAATTCGGTGCAGTCGCTTGTCGAGGAGTTGCGAATCTCGAACGTGGCGTAGATCGTTCCGGCTGCGCCCTGAGTGTTAAGCATGCCGATCTCGAACTCCCCGGGCGTGCACGGTCCGGTCGACGTCGCCGTGGGAGTCGCCGAAGTCGCCGCCGTCTGGCTCGATTCCGGGCTTGGCGTCACCTGGAAGGGGGTCGGCTCGATGACCTTCGCGGACGGTGACGAAGAACCACACGCGGCGAGAAGGCTCGCGGACGCGAGCAGCAGGGTCGGAACCAGCGCCCGTCGCATCGCGACGAGGGTACCCGCAATGTGCGCGGCCCGCGCGTCAGGGACGGGCCGGGAGGTCCTGGTAGGCGTGCAGCACAGGAGCAAAGAGATCGCCTTTCTCCGCAACGCGTTGCGCGATCGTGGTGATATTCCAGCGGTCCGGACGCAGGTCTGGGTCGTCGAGCTCCTCCCATGCGATCGGCGTCGACACCGGCGCGCCCTGCGCCGGTCGGAGCGAGTACGGCGCCGCCAGCGTCTTGTTGATGATGTTCTGCGTGTAGTCGATCCGGATCCGACCAGTTCGCCTGGCCACCGCCCACTCCCAGCTCACCCGTCCGGGTGCCGCCTGGTCGATGGCCCGGCCGACCTCCTCCACCCAGTGGCGCACCGCCGAATAGTCCGGACCGCGGCGAACCGGCACATAGATCTGCAGGCCGGTCTGTCCGCTGGTCTTGACGACACCGTGCATGCCGTAATGATCCAGCGCCGCCTTGACGAGCTTGGCGATGTCGATGACATCGCCGAATGTCGCCGGCTCGAACGGATCGAGGTCGAACACCGCCCAGTCCGGTTGCTCGGGCACGTCGATGCGCGAATGCCACGGGTGCAGGTCGATGACACCCGCGTTGGCAACCCACGCGAGCGTCGCCACCTCGTTGACCACGATGTACGTCTTGGTCTTCTCGCCGTGATACGTCCACGACTCGATCCACTCCGGTGCGTGCGTCGGTTTATCCTTGCGCCAGAACGACTTTCCGTCGATACCATCGGGGAACACCTGCATCGACAGAGGACGGTCCCGAAGGTACGGCAACATGTACGGAGCCATCCGCACGTAGTACTCGATCATGTCCCGCTTGGTGATGCCGTCGGCGGGCCACAACACCTTGTCGAGATTCGTGAGGGGGAGTCTGCGGCCGGCTATCTCCCAGTGCGCGTTGCCCTTGAGCGTTCTGAGGGTGGCTAGTGCCGCGCTCTCGTCCGGGTCCTGGCGCCTTGGGGGCCCATCGCTACCTGCGCGCCGGGTCTCCTTGGGCCTGTCGGTTTTTCTGGAGGGCGACGCGTCCTCGTCGCCCGGCACTCCGGTGGCGCTGCTCCCCAAGGCGCCACCCGGACGGCGTTGTTCCGTAGCGGACGCCTGTCCGCTCTGTGCTCTGGGTCGCTTTTGGACGCCGGCCGCAACCTCGTCGCGTCCTGGCGGGGGTGTTGCGGCCGGCTCTTTGGCCCGCGAGGTTTTTGGCTCGGTCTTCTGGGGGACTTCCCGGAAGGTGTCTTCGGGGCGCCGGTCGGGGCGGAGGGTGCGGAAGGCAGGGTGGCGGAGGATGCCGTCGCGGGTCCAGCCCGCGAAGCGGACCTCGCAGACCAATTCGGGTTTGACCCAGGTCGCGGGTTCCGAGGTTTTGGGGATGACGTCGAAGGGGCTGGTCTTGACCTCGAGGGGGCGTAAGCGGTCTTTGATCGCGCGCAGCATCTTGTCGTCGAAGCCGGTGCCGACCTGGCCGCAGTGGACGAGATGGCCACCGTCGAGCACACCGAGGATGAGCGCGCCGAGCTGGTTGCTGCGGCGTCCGCGGCCGGCGGTGTAACCGGCGATCACGCAGGACTGGCTGAGCCAGGACTTGATCTTCAGCCAGTCCGGGCTGCGGATCCCGGGCCGGTAGAGGGAGTCCGCGCGCTTCCCCACGATGCCTTCGATGCCTGACTCGCGGGCAACATCGAAGAGCGAGATCCCATCGCGCTCGACGTGCTCCGCAAAGAGGATGCACGGCGAGTCGACGATCGTCTCGCGCAGCGTCTTCTTGCGGATTCGAAGCTCGGTGCTGAGCATGTCGCGGCCGTCCAGCTCGAGCAGATCGAAGGCCACGAATGTCACCGGATGCTCGGCCGCCACGCGGCGGACGTCCGGCTCACGGCTGACGCCGATGCGCTGCTGCATGCGCTCGAACGATGGCCTTCCGTCGGCATCGAGGACGACCAGCTCGCCGTCGACGATGACCTGCCGGGCGTGGATGCCGGCACGGATCGCCTGGGCCTCGGGATAGCGAGCCGTCTCATCCCCACCACGCCGGCCGGTGATGCGCACCAGGTCCCCGGCCACGCTCACCATCGCGCGGATGCCGTCGTATTTCAGCTCGAAGAACCAGCCATCCCTGGAAAACGCATGGTCCATCGGCGTGGCGAGCATTGGCGGTGGAGCCTGGGCGAGCGCTGGAGGAGCCGGCTCCGGCGCGAAGGCGGCAGGCGTACCGCGA
>Ga0182015_10002420_pt1 | contig 22499 bp, 25 predicted proteins | sample 712P3MmetaG_FD_120478 | JGI IMG/M metagenome (GOLD analysis project Ga0182015, IMG submission 120478) | Permafrost microbial communities from Stordalen Mire, Sweden - 712P3M metaG | ecosystem: Environmental > Terrestrial > Soil > Wetlands > Permafrost | place: Sweden: Stordalen | collected...
CCTCGACCGCGCGGCCGAAACCGGCGGCGATATCTCCTCGCTGACCAAGGCGCTGGTCGGCGCGGAGGCATTCCCCGCGATCCTGCGCAACGAGTTCCGGGCGCGGGGAATCGCCGCGCTGCAATGCTACGGCACCGCGGATCTCGGCCTCATTGCCTATGAGACGACGGCGCCCGACGGCAGTTTGTGTGATGGAATGGTGGTCGACGAGGGGATCATCCTCGAGCTTGTCGAGCCGGGCGGCGGCATGCCGGTCGCGCCGGGCGAGGTCGGCGAGGTCGTGGTCACGACACTGACCCCGGAATACCCGCTGATCCGCTTCGCGACCGGGGATCTGTCGGCGCTGCTCGTTGAGCCGAGCCCGTGCGGGCGCACCAATCAGCGCATCAAAGGCTGGCTTGGCCGCGCCGACCAGTCCGCCAAGGTGCGCGGCATGTTCGTGCATCCGCTGCAAATCGGCGAGATCGTCAGGCGGTATCCGGCGGTGCGCCGCGCCCGGCTCGTCATCGAGCGGCCGCAGAGCGCCGACGTGATGACCCTGTTGATCGAAACAGACGCCCCCGATGAGGCCGACGCCATCGCCGCGACGGCGCAGGCGGTGACAAAGCTGCGTACCGCCGTAACTTCGGTCGCCGCGGGCAGCTTGCCGGAGGATGGCAAGGTCATCGACGACCGCCGGCCAATCGGGTAGCGATTGTCGTAGCATCCATAATTCATCAAATCGCCGCAATTTGTTCAACGCAGCGACGCAATCGGCGGGCAACATTAAATGCGTAAGGCGAGTCCTTACAGGTTTGTCCCCCAAACCTCGCATCCGACCGATTTGTTCGGACGGGAGCCACGCGGCTTCGGAACTTCCGCTCCGGAGCCGCTTTTTTTGTTCGGCATCGGGCGGTGACGGATTTCAGCCCGGATGAGGGCGATCTTGTCGCCGAAGGCCTTGCCTGTCGGCGCGGCGAGCGGCTGATCTTCCGGCATTTGCATTGCGTACTGCCGGCGGGCGGGGCGCTGATGCTGACGGGCGCCAATGGCAGCGGCAAATCGAGCCTGCTGCGTCTCCTGGCGACGCTGCTTGCTCCCGCGGCGGGAGAGTTGTCCTGGGGCGGCGTGCCGGTCGCGGCCGATACGGCGGGCTACCGCGCGCGACTACACTATGTCGGCCATCTTGACGCGATAAAGCCGGCGCTCGGCGTGCGTGAGACGCTCTCGTTCTGGGCCGGGATGCGCGGCGTGGCGATCCCCGCAATCGATGCCGCGCTGGCTGCGTTCGGCCTTGAGGCGATCGCCGATTTTCCATGCCGTTGGCTCTCTGCCGGGCAACGGCGACGGCTGGTGCTGGCCCGGCTGATCGCCGCGCCGGCGCCGCTGTGGCTGCTCGACGAACCGACCGCGGCGCTCGACGCCGACAGCGAAGCGCGTCTGGTGGCGACGCTCGCCGCCCACCGCGCGTCCGGCGGACGCGTCGCGATCGCCACGCACCAACCGCTTCCGCTGGCCGACGCGGCGGTGCTGGCTCTCGAAGAATTTACCGCCGTGGCGGACGATCCGCTCGCCGGGTTTTGAGCGATGGGCGCCTATTTCGGCCTGTTTCGCCGCGAACTTCTGCTCGCCGTGCGCCAGGGCGGTGAGATCGGCCTCGCGCTCGGTTTCTTCGTCCTCGCGGTGGTGCTGTTTCCGCTCGGCGTCGGGCCGGAGGCCGAGATGCTGCGGCGCATCGGCGCCGGCGTTGTCTGGGTGGCGGCGCTGCTTGCCGCGGTGTTGAGCCTCGACCGGCTGTTTGCCGTCGATCACGCCGACGGCACTCTCGATCTGCTGGCGCTGTCGGCGATGCCGCTGGAGGGTGTCGTCATCGCCAAATGCGCGGCGCACTGGGTGACGACGGGCTTGCCGCTCACCGTAATAAGCCCGTTCCTTGCCGAGCTGGTCGATATGGATACGGCGGCAATTCCGGTGCTGGCGCTGAGCCTGCTGATCGGCACGCCGGCGCTAAGCCTCCTCGGCGCGATCGCCGCGGCGCTGACCTTGGGCGCGCGCCGGCCGGGCGTCCTATCGTCGCTAGTCGTGTTGCCCCTCTACCTGCCGGTCCTGATCTTCGGCGCCGGCGCGGTCGAGGCCGGCATTGCCGGCGGCGGGGCACGGCCGCATCTGCTGCTGCTCGGCGCGTTGACCCTGGCGGCGCTGCCGCTCGCGCCGCTCGCGACCGCCGCGGCATTGCGCCAGGCGCTGGATTAGCGAGGATTTGGAGTAGACTGCCGCGACGATGCTGACCCGCCTCGCAAATCCCGCGCGTTTCATGCGAATGAGCGGCGCCGCGCTGCCGTTCCTCACGATCACGACGGTCGGGGTGCTGGGGGTCGGCCTCTATCTCGCGCTTTTCGTCGCGCCGCCCGATTACCAACAGGGCGAGAGCGTCAGGATCATGTTCATCCATGTTCCGGCGGCGATCATGGCCGAGGGCGTCTATTATGTCATCGCGCTGGCGAGCTTTGTCGCGCTGGTCTGGCGCCATCCGCTCGCCGATGTCGCGGCGCAGGCGGCGGCGCCGCTCGGCGCGGCGTTCACCCTGGTTTGCCTCGCCACCGGCTCGCTGTGGGGCCGGCCGATGTGGGGCACCTGGTGGGTGTGGGACGCCCGGCTCACCTCGGTGCTGGTGCTGTTTTTCCTCTATCTCGGCTATATCGCGCTGGTAAACGCGTTCGACGATCCGGGGCGCGGCGCGCGCGCCGGCGCGGTGCTGGCGCTGGTCGGCGTCGTCGATTTGCCGATCATCAAGTTCTCGGTCGATTGGTGGAATACGCTACATCAGCCGACGAGCATTCTGCGCGCCGGGGGGCCGACGATCGACAAATCGATGCTGGTGCCGCTGCTGATCATGGCGCTCGGCTTTGCGCTGCTGTTCTCGACCCTGCTGCTCGTGCGCATGCGCACCGCGCTCAACGAGCGCAAGGCGCGCGCGCTGCGTCTCGCCGCGCCGCCGCGCCGCCGCGGGACGGAGATTCCCCCGGCACCGCCCGACGCGACCCCGGCGCTGCGATGAGCGCGCTCCAGGGTTGGGCCGACATGGGCGGCTACGCCGGTTTCGTATGGCCGGCTTATGGCGTGGCGCTGGTCGTCCTCGGCGGGATCGCGCTGCAGTCGTGGCGCCGCTATCGCGCCAGCCGCCGCGAGCTCGACCGGGCGCAGCGATGACCCGCAAGCGCAAGCGGCTGTGGTACGTGCTGTGCGGCCTCGTCGCGCTCGGCGGCGCGACGGCCATGGTGCTGGCGGCGTTCCGCGACAATCTCGTCTTCTTCTACAGCCCGAGCGAGCTTGTCGCGAAGCCGGATATCGCCGGCGGGCGCATCCGCATCGGCGGCCTCGTCGAGAGCCAGAGCCTGGCGCGTGAGGACGGCAGCCACATCTCGTTCCGCGTCACCGACGGCAAGACCGACATTGCGGTCAACTATGACGGCATCCTCCCCGACCTGTTCCGCGAGGGGCAGGGCGTCGTCGCGGAGGGGCGGATCAAGGACGGCGTCTTTGTCGCCAGCACGGTGCTCGCTAAGCACGACGAGAAATACATGCCGCCCGAGGTCGCCGCGGCGCTTAAAAAGAGCGGTCACTGGCAGGAAGGCGGCGATCCCGGCGCGCTAGCCGGCCCGCCGCCGGCGCATTTTCGATAGGCTTACGGCTCCGACTTGCCTTTGGCGCGCGCGGTCGTCGACAGGTACAGCGGCAGATCGCGCCAGCCATAGCCGGAGGCCGCGACCTGCGTACCGTTGAATGGCAGGAGCTTGTGCCGTACCTCGGCGCCGCCGAGACGCCGATAGAAGAACCGCGCCGGGTTCTCGCGGAGCACCCAGATGATCGTCGATTTGTGGCCCCGCGCGACGAGATCGGCGAACATTGCCAGCAATAAGTGTCGACCGACGCCCTGGTTCTGCCAGTCGGGCGCCACATAGAGGGTGAAGACCTCGCTGGTGAAATCGAGTTCGCCGCGCGCGCTGCCGCAACTGCCGAACCCAACGACATCGCCCTCGCCATTGACCGCGACATGGACGTCGCGCGGCTCGCGGCGGATCATGTTGGTCCAACCGGTTTCGCGCCGCGCGGCCGACAATCCGGCGAGATACGGGGTCCCAAGAATGCCGGCATAGGCCGCCTGCCAGGTCTCGACATCGAGCCGGGCTATCGGGCCGGCATCGTCGAGCCGGGCGGTGCGGACGGTTATCTCGCTCACTAACGCCTATTCTGCCCGGTTTTGCCGCGCCTGGGGAGGGCCGAGCGCGGTGGCAATGGCGGCGCCGGGTGATTATCTTGGTGAGATGACGAAAATCGGGCTGTTGCTGCTTGGCGCGATTGGTATTGCGTTGCTGCCGGCGTCGCCCAGCTCGGCTGCGAAAAAACCGAAGGCCAAACCCGCGCCCGCGGCGACTCCGGCGCCGGCGACCGCTGATCCCGGGCCGGCGAAATCCCTAGGGAGCGCCGGCTCGTGGACTGCCTATCTGGCGCAGAACAAATCGGGCAAGGTCTGCTATTTGGTGGGCTTGCCGGAGAAAACCGAGCCGGCGGCGATGAAGCGCAAATCGGTGATGGCGATGGTGACCCACCGGACCGAGGACAATGTCAGCAATGTCGTCAGCTTTGACGAAGGATATCCTCTGAACGAGTCCGACGATGTCATCGTCGAGGTCGGGCCCAGCAAATTCACGCTGTTCGCCAAGGACGATGCCGCCTGGGCCGCCAGCTCGGAGCTCGACAGGACCGTCGTCACCGCGCTGACCAAGGAAAAGCAGGCGGTCGTCAAGGCGACGCCGAAAAAGGGGCACGGGACGATTGACACCTATTCGCTGAGCGGTTTTTCGAAGGCCTTGATCTTGATCGACAAGGCTTGCGACGTGAAACGCTGATATGACTATCGATATTGAAAAACGCGATCTCGTCGGCTGCGGCCGCGCTGAGATCGCGTCGGAAATGGTGGAAACCGGCGCGGAGCCGTTCCGCACTCGCCAGCTTTGGCATTGGATCTACCATCGCGGTGTCACCGATTTCACCGCGATGACCAATCTTGCCAAGGGGTTCCGCGAACAGCTCGCCGAGCGCTACGTGCTGGGACGGCCGCGGGTCGCGGCCGCGACCCGCTCGCGTGACGGCACGCGCAAATGGCTGCTGCGCTTCGCCGACGGGCAGGAAGTCGAGACCGTCCATATCCCGGAAGAGGATCGCGGCACGCTTTGCGTCTCGTCGCAGGTCGGCTGCACCCTCACCTGCCGCTTCTGCCACACCGGCACGCAGCGCCTGGTGCGCAATCTCGGCGCCGCCGAGATCGTCGGTCAGGTCATGCTGGCGCGCGACGCGCTCGGCGAATGGCCGTCGCCCCCAAGGGGAGCTGATGAGGACCGCCAGCTCACCAACATCGTCCTCATGGGTATGGGCGAGCCGCTCTACAATTTCGACAATGTGGCGGCGGCGATGAAGATCGTCATGGACCCCGAGGGGTTGGCGATCTCGCGGCGTAAGATCACGCTGTCGACCGCCGGGGTGGCGCCGATGATCGCGCGCTGCGGCGCCGAGATCGGGGTCAATCTGGCGATCTCGCTGCATGCCGTCAGCGACGAGGTGCGCGACGTGCTGGTGCCGCTCAACAAAAAATACCCGATCGGAGAATTGCTCGAGGCATGCCGTTTCTATCCGGGGTCGAGCAACGCCCGTCGCATCACCTTCGAGTATGTGATGCTGAAAGGCGTCAACGACAGCCCAGCCGAGGCGCGCGAACTCGTGCGTTTGCTCAAGGACATCCCGGCCAAGGTCAATTTGATCCCGTTCAACCCGTGGCCGGGCGCGCCTTATGAATGTTCGAGCGACGCGGCGATCGCGGCGTTTTCCGATATCGTCTTCGCCGCCGGCTATTCGGCGCCGGTGCGCACCCCGCGGGGCCGCGATATTCTCGCGGCGTGCGGCCAGCTCAAATCGGCCAGCATCAAAGCGCGGCGCAGCGCTGCCTGATGCCCACGGTCGTTGCGTCGCACGTCGCGCAATGACAAAAAGCACGGATGCAACCAAACGGGGCTGAAATGGCCGACGCGGCAAAGCCGGGTGACGTGAAAAAAGTTGTCCTGGCCTATTCGGGCGGGCTCGATACCTCGGTCATCCTCAAATGGCTACAGGAGACCTACCGCTGCGAAATCGTCACCTTCACCGCCGATCTCGGGCAGGGCGAGGAGCTGGAGCCGGCGCGCCGAAAGGCCGAGCTCATGGGCGTCACAGACATCTTCATCGACGATCTGCGCGAGGAGTTCGTCCGCGATTTCGTCTTTCCGATGTTCCGGGCCAACGCGCTCTACGAGGGACAGTATCTGCTCGGCACCTCCATCGCCCGGCCGCTCATTGCCCAGCGCCAGATCGAGATCGCGCGGGAAGTGGGCGCCGATGCGGTCGCGCACGGCGCCACCGGCAAGGGCAACGACCAGGTGCGCTTCGAACTTAGCTATTATGCGCTGGCCCCGGATATCAAGGTCATCGCACCCTGGCGGCAATGGGATCTGACCTCGCGCACGCGGCTGCTCGGCTACGCCGAGAAGCACCAGATACCGATCGCCAAGGACAAGCGCGGCGAGGCGCCGTTTTCGGTCGACGCCAACCTGCTGCACATCTCGGCCGAGGGAAAGGTGCTCGAAGACCCGTGGAGCGAGCCCGAGGAATACGTCTACAGCCGCACCGTCGCCCCCGAGCAGGCGCCGGACGCGCCGCAATATATCGAAATCGAGTTCAAATCGGGCGATCCTATTGCTATCGATAATCATACATTATCGCCAGCGGCGCTGCTCACACGGCTCAACGAGCTAGGCGGGGCCCATGGCATCGGTCGTCTCGACCTCGTCGAGAACCGCTTTGTTGGGATGAAATCGCGCGGCGTCTACGAAACCCCGGGCGGCACCATCCTCCAGGCGGCGCATCGCGGCATCGAGAGCCTCTGTCTCGACCGCGGCGCGATGCACCTCAAGGACGAGCTGATGCCGCGCTACGCCGAACTCATCTACAACGGTTTCTGGTTCTCGCCCGAGCGCGACATGCTCCAGGCCCTGATCGACAAAAGCCAGGCGAAGGTCGAAGGCAAGGTGCGGCTCAAGCTCTACAAGGGCGCGGTGCGCGTCGTCGGCCGGCAGTCGCCCAACAGCCTCTACAGCCAGGCCCACGTCACCTTCGAGGAGGACGCGGTCTACGACCAGCGCGACGCCGAGGGGTTTATCAAATTGAACGCGTTACGCCTGCGTCTCGCGGCGCGCCGGGATCGGAAATAGGAGCCGCCACGCTTAACGCTAATTATGCGGTATTGATTGTTCTTATTTCGTTCACATCTTTAGGGCTCGTTGATTGAAAGCCGAAACCGGAGTTAGCGAGCGGGCTGACCGACGCGCAGGGATAACCAGCCAAGCAACAACCGTCGCACGGGTACAACCAAGAAGAAGCCTCCATCGCCGCCTGTGGCAAGGGAAAGAAGAACAAGAACCTCCCGCCGCGGCACGGTCGACCAGGCACTAATCCCTCCTGTGTGACGCCCAGCGGCGCGCGACGTCCCCAGCCGCTCGACAAACCGGAAAGTAGGCGGTGAATAAGGCCAAGAGGCGCTGGGAGGCTCGCTCCGTCCCGCTCGCTTGATGCGTCGAGAGAGCTGGCGAGCGACGGTGGACGCACTAATTCAGCCGCTTCTGTGCTTCGAGCCAGCCCAGCATGATGCGGTTGAAGGCGACGGGCGCCTCGACATTGGGGAAGTGCCGCATGCCGGCGATCTCCTCGTAGCGCGCGCCGGGCACGAGGCTGGCGATGCGCCGGTTGTCGACCGCCGGCGTTCCAGTGTCGTGTTCGCCGCACACCACCAGCACCGGCTGGCGGATCGACGGCAATCGCGGCACAAAATCGAAATTCATGATCGCCGCGGCGCAGCCCAGATAGCCTTGCGCTGTCGTGCCGAGGATGGTGTCCTCGATCTGCTTCCATCGGCCGGGGTTGCGGGTCTTGAAGGCCGGGGTCAAATAGCGGTCCATCGAGGCGTCGACGATTGGCGCCAGCGAATTCGCCTCGCGCACCGCCTTGACGCGCGGGCCCCAAAGGTCAGCCGCACCGGGCGGGCTCGCCGGCAGTGTGTCGCACCACAGTATCGATATCAATCGATCCCGGTGGTCGAGCGCGAAAGCCTGCCCCAGCATCCCGCCGATCGACAGGCCGATATAGTGAACGCGGGCGATCGACAGCCCGTCGAGCACCAGCGCGACATCGCCGGCAAGGTCGTTCATCGTGTAGTCGCCGGGCACGGGATCGCTGCCGCCATGCCCGCGCATGTCGATGCGCAGCACGCGGAACCCGGCCTGGAGCAGCGCCGGCACCTGCTCCGCCCAGCTGCCGCCATCCGAGGCGAGCGAATGGGTGATGCATACGACGGGCGCGGTCTCGGAGCCGATCAGATCGTAGGCGATCGAGCGGCCTTTCAAAGGCAGCAGCATAGGGACCTCGTTGACTGCGGCCGTGCTCAGGGAGCAAGGCGGTAAAGAAAAGGAGCGATATCGTCGTCGATTAGGATTCGCAAGAATTGGAGGAGGATAATCAAAATCACTGGGGAAATATCAATGCCCCCGAAATTGGGCAGCATTGCGCGAATCGGCCGCAATGCCGGCTCGGTGATGCGATAAAGGAAATCGCCGATCACCGACACGCTGCGGTTGTAGCGGTTGATGACACCGAAGGCGAGAAGCCAGCTCAAGATCGCCTGCGCGATCAGCAGCAGTATATAAATCCAGAGCAACTCATCGATGAGCCAGAATAAAGCGCGCATCTAGCGACCCGTAGCGATCGAGGATAGCGAGACGGTAGCGGCAGCATGGCCGATCCGCAAGCGCCGCCGGCCGCCGCGGCGGCCGGCGATTCGTCAATGTTTCCTTGGGCAAAGCAATTGCTTGGCGGCCGGCGGAGGCGCGCTTGACAGCCTCCAACCCCTTCCCCATATTCCGGCGCGCCCGGCGCCGAGCCAGCGGCGCGGATTCGGGCGAATCGGGTTCAGATTAACCGGGGCCGTAGCTCAGCTGGGAGAGCGCCGCGTTCGCAATGCGGAGGTCAGGGGTTCGATCCCCCTCGGCTCCACCAAACCACAAGCAGCGGGTCGCCCGGCCAGTAGCAAGTCAGCGCCTATTGGTTGGTATGATCGAACTGTGAAGCAGGGTAGGTAGCCGCGTAGTAGACATCGCTGCTGCACGCGTCGAGGATGGCGAGCGCGATGCAGCAAAGAGCAAGACGAGCCAGCTGCGTCATAGGCCTGTGCCTCCATTTTACCCGCTTCCGATAATTTTAGGCACCTCGGCTGCCGATGGTTCCCTGCCCGCGCCCAAATAACGCTTGCGTTTCGCCACGGGCATCGCCCCGATTGACGTTTCCGGTCAAGCCGAAAGGAGACGCTCGGTGAGCTACACGATCGTGCGTGGCGGGCGGGTGCTGGACATCGCGGCGGGAACCGCCGAGCCGGCCGATATCCTCGTCGATGGCGACACGATCCGCGAGGTCGGCGCGCCCGGCTTACCCGCGCCAGAAGGCGCCGTCGAGATCGCCGCCGCGCACCGGCTCATCCATCCTGGTCTCGTCAACGCGCACACCCATTCGCACGGCAATCTCGGCAAGGGGATGGGCGACCGCTGGACGCTCGAACTGCTGCTCACCGCGGCGCCGATGCTGACCGGCTACCGCGGGATCGATGATCTCGCGTTGTCGGCGCAGATCGGCGCGGTCGAGATGATGCTGAAGGGTTGCACCGCCTGCTACGATTTGTTCTTCGAATGGCCGCTGCCGAGCCGCGCCGGCATGGCGGCGGTCGCTTCCGCCTATGCCGAGCTTGGCATGCGCGCGGTGATCGCGCCGATGGTCGCTGACCGCAGCTTCTACGAGGCGATCCCCGGTCTAGCCGAGGCGGTGCCGGCTTTTTTGCAAGAGAAAGTCGCGGCGCTGCGTCTCGCGCCCGGGGCTGAGACCCTCGCCGCGATCCGCGACGCGTTCGATGCCTGGTCGGTCGACCGCGACTGGGTGCGCCCGGCGGTGGCGCCAACGATCCCGCATCACTGCTCGGACGACTTCATCCTCGGCTGCGCCGGCATCGCGCGGGATTTCGCCGTCGGATTGCACAGCCATGTCGCGGAATCGAAAGTGCAGGCGGTGGCCAGCCTGCGCGTCTACGGCACGACCCAGACCGCGCATCTCGATGCGCTTGGTGTGTTGGGGCCGCAATTCACGGTCGCGCACGGGATCTGGCTCGACGAGGACGACATGGCGCGGCTCGGCGACCACGGCGCTTCGGTCGCGCACAATCCCGGCAGCAACATGCGGATCGGCAGCGGGCTCGCCGATACGCGGGCGATGCTCGAGCGCCGGGTCAATCTCGGCATCGGCACCGACGGCGCGACCTGCGCCGACAACCAGAACATGTACGAGGCGATGCGGCTGGCCTCGCTTGTCTCCAAGGTGCAGGGGCCGGAATGGCAGCGCTGGCTCTCGACCCGCGAGGCAGCGCTGGCGGCGACCGAGGGCAGCGCCCGCGCGCTCGGCTTCGGCGACAAGATCGGGCGGATCGCGCCGGGCTGGAAGGCCGATCTCGTGCTTTTGGACCTCGACCACCCGAACTGGCTGCCGCTCAACGATCCGGTCAACCAGCTCGTGCATTGCGAGGACGGCACTGCGGTCGATATCGTGATGATCGGCGGGCGGATCGTCGTCAAGGACCGCAAGCCGGTGGGGATCGACCTCGCCCGGCTGCGCGAGCGCGCCCACGCCGCGCGCGAGCGGCTTGCCGCCGCCAATGTCGATAACCGTCGGCTTTACCAGGCGCTGGAGCCCGTGGTCGGCAGCTATTGCCCGGGGCTCGCGCGCGCTCCGTACCACGTCCACCGCTACGGCGCGCGGGCCGAGTAACATCAGCCGGGGCGGAGGAGTGACCGCCACCAGCGCCAGGTGAGGGCCAGCGCCAGGAAACCTTCGACCCCGCTCAGCACGGTCGCCCACGGCGCGCCGATTAGCTCGGCCATGATTCCGAGATGGAGGAAGCCGACCAGCCCCGAGCCGATGCACAGCGACAGCACGCCGTACAGCCGGCTGCGCATCTCGGCCGGTGCGGCGAGATAGATCAGCGTCGCCTGCATCACGCTGAACCCGGAATTCGCGAGCCCCGTCAGCAGCAAGGCGCCGCCGGCGAAGACCGGGCCCGGGGCCAGCGCGAACCCCATCAGCAAGACGAGATAGCTCAGCACCGCGCCAATATAGAGCCGGGTGAAATGCACCTGCCGCGCCAACACGGCGATCGCAATCGCGCCGATGAACGAGCCGATTCCGTCCATGCTGGCGAGGATGCCGATGCCGCCCGCGGCAAGGTGCAGGCTGTCCTGACCGATCACCGGAATCATGCTGGTGAAGGGCCAGCCGAAGACGTTGTAGATGATCGTCACGGTGAGGATCGCGACCAGCCGCCGGTCGCGCCGCGCCAGCATCAAGCCTTCGACGACATGTGCGAAGACGGCGCCCGTCGCCGACGGCGCGATGGCGTTGCGGTGCCGCAGCCGCAGCGCCGCCGCCACCGCCAGCGCATAGCACACGACGCTGATCGAGAATGCGCCGGCGATCCCGAGGCTCGCCAATACCAGTCCGCCGATCGTCGGCCCCAGCATGCGGCTCGCGTTGTTGGCGCCGACATCGATCGCCATCGCCGCGCCCATCCGCTCGGGGCCGACGACCTCGCCGATCATCACCCGCCGTACCGGGTTGTCGGCGGCCCAGGCAACCCCGTTGCAGAAGCTGGCGAGCGCGAGCTGCCAAACTTCGAGCTGCCCTGCGTAAGCGAGCGCCGCGACGGCGATCGCGGTCGCCAACATCGACAGGCAGACGAGGACCTGTGCATGCCGCCGCTCGAAACGCTCGACGACCGCGCCGATCAGCGGGCCGAACATCACCATCGGCGCCAGGCGCAGGAGCGTCATCAGCGCGACCTGAAACGCCGAGCCGGTGTGCTGGTAGACAAACACGCCGACCACCAGCATCTCGAGCCAGCGCACGCCGAAAACGACGAGCCCGATCAGCCACAACCGGCGGAAATCGGGCAGGCGGAACAGCCAGCCTTGAGCCCGAATCGGAGCGGCGGCGGCAACGCCCGCCGCTTCCGCCGGGGCGATACCGGCGTCATTGGATGAAGGCATCAACTCGAAACGTCTTTGAGGCGGTTCCCGCGAGCGTCCGGTTGTCGGCCCGGCCATCGCTTTGTAGTCTACACCGCGATGGGCCGGCGCGGCCGGTCTTTACCGAATGGCTGCACGATGGATCTCGGGCTCAAAGGGAAGAAGGCGCTGGTCACCGGCGGCACGCGCGGCATCGGCCGCGCCATCGTCGAGCAATTAGCCGACGAGGGCTGCGACATCGCGCTGTGCGCGCGCAGCGCCGGGCCAGTCGCCGAAACCGTCGCCGCGCTTGAGAAGAAGGGCGTCAAGACGCACGGCAGCGCGGTTGATGTCGCCGACATCGCGGCGCTGAAGAACTGGGTCGGCGAGGCGGCGGCGGCGCTCGGCGGGGTCGACATCTTTGTCGCCAATGTCAGCGCGCTGGCGCAAGGGATGGACGAAGAATCGTGGCGCCGCGGCTTCGAGATCGATGTGATGGCGACAGTGTTCGGCATCGAGGCGGCGTTGCCCTTCCTCGAGAAATCATCCGCCGGCGCGATCGTCGCGGTCGGCAGCACGGCGATGGCGGAGATCTACGGGCCGACCCGCTCCTACGCCGCCGTCAAAGCGGCGATCATCCCGTACATCAAGGGTGTCGCCCGCAACCTCGCGCCGAAGAACGTGCGCGCCAACCTGGTATCGCCGGGCAACGTCTATTTCAAGGGCGGCGTGTGGAACGTGGTCGAGGAGCGCAACCCGGAGATGTTCAAGTCGATGCTCGCGCGCAATCCCACCGGGCGCATGGGCACGGCGCAGGAGGTGTCGGACGCCGTCGTGTTCCTCGCCAGCCCGCGCGCCAGCTTCATCACCGGCACGAACCTTATCATCGATGGCGCCCTCACCCAGCGCGTGCAATTCTGAGCGATCCCAATGGCGGCAGCGCCAAGGCCGCTGCCGGAACCAGCGCGATGCCGAGCGCGGTGGCGATGAACGCGCTCACCGGCATTCCGGTCGCGTCCCAGATCGCGCCGCCCAATGGGGGCATGAGGAACGACACGAAGTAGCCGATCGCGAACATTCCCGCCGACAAACGGTGCACGTCGTCCGCCGCCGCCAACACCGGCGGCAAGGTGAGCGACAGGATCAGCTGGATACCGCAGCAAAACCCGACGAGCCCCATTGCGGCGACGATTGCGGCTGGGTGCGGTAAGAAGAACGCGGCAAGCCCGGCGAAGGCCACCAGCGGCGACACGACGAAAGCGGCTCGACTCCCGGTCAGCTTCCCGGCAAAGAGCAGAATCAACGCCGAAGCCGGGAGCTGGCCGATATTGAGCGCGGTCAGGCACGGCCCGACGAGCGCCGGCTGCCCGATCGCATGCAGGTAGTCCGGGATGAACGTGTTGGCCGAAAAATAGCACCCGCCAGTCCCGCCGAGGAGCAAGCCCGGCGCCAGTGCGCCGCGCCAATCGGGCCACCAGCGGGAGGATCGCGGCGTCCGTCCCCGCGGGCGGTGCGGCGCCGCCACGGCGAAGAGCAGCAGCGTCGCCGCCACCGGCGCCGACCAGGCGACAAAGCTCCAGCCCCAGCTGCCGCCGACCAGCGGCAGCACCAGCGGGAGTGTCACTGCCGCCGGCAGCGCCTCGCCGATCAGCAAGCCGTTGGCGTAGACCGCCGTGGCGAATCCGGGTCAGCTCGGAAACCACTCGCTGACCAGCGAGGGCAGGGTCGGCTGCATCAGCGCGACACCGATCCCCATCGCCAGCGTCATGCCGTAAAGCATTGGCGCTGAAGGCCCGATCCCGCGGGCCGCGCCGGCGGCGGCGACGATCGCCAGACCGAGAAGGCAGGCCCGCCGCGCACCGAGCCGCGCCACCATCAGCGAACCGGGAACCGCCGCCAGCCCCAGAAGCAACACCGGCAGTGTCGACAGCACGCCGATGGCCTTTTCACTGAGGCCGAGATCGCGGTGGATCAGCGGCAGAACCGGCGGCACCGCCAGGATCGTCAGCCGCAACTGGACGCCAAGCATCCACAAGAGGCCCAGATGAAATGCGGTCGAGCGGATCGGAGGGCCCGTCGTGTCCGTCATCGCCCGCGTCTCGCACCCGATCCGCTCGCCATGGCGGCGTCGCGGCGACAGTCATGCCGGGCCGGAAAGAAGCGGGTCAATACGGCTTCATGGTCGGATCGCGCGCGCCGAGACGGCCTTAGGCTGCCCGAGCCGAAGTCGTGACGGAATCGGTCTTTGTCGTGGGGTCGGCGCTGGCGGCGAACGCCGCGCTCGGTGGCAGCAGCACCGTCGCGGTGGTGCCGGAATCGAGCCGGCTGGCGAGCGTCAGCTCGCCGCCATGCAGGCGCACCAAGGCGCGGGCCAGCGACAGGCCGAGCCCGGTGCCCTGTTGGCTGCGCGCCTCTGTCGCGCTGGCGCGGCCGAACGGCTCGAAGGCGACTCGCAGATCCTCGGCCGACATGCCGATCCCGGTATCGGCGATCTCGATCGTCACGCCGCCGTCCTCGCACGCCGCGAAGCGGAGGTCGATCCGGCCGCCCGGCGGGGTGTATTTAATCGCGTTCGACAATAGGTTGACGAGAACCTGCTTCATCGCCCGCGGATCGGTCTTGAGGTCGGGGCACGCCCCAAGCCCGCTGCTGGTTAGCGTCACGTCGCGTCCCTTTGCCAACAGTTCGACGAGATCGAGCGCCGAGCGCGCTAGGGCCGTCGGCGCGACGCGGATCGGCGCTATCTCCATCTCCATCTTGCCGGCCTCGATGCGGGCAGTGTCGAGGAGATCGTTGATCAGTGACAGCAGGTGCGACCCGGCATCCTGGATGAGGCCGGCATATTCGAGATAGCGCGCATTGGTCACCGGCCCGAACATCTCCTGGCGAATCGTCTCGGCAAAGCCGAGAATCGCGTTCAACGGGGTGCGCAGCTCATGCGTCACCTGGGCGAAGAATTGCGATTTGGCGCGGCTCAATTCGCCGGCGCGGTCGGCTGAGGCGGCGGCGGCGGCCAGCTCGTCGCGCAGATCGCGCTCGATGTCCGCTCGCCGCGCGGCTGTGTCCTCGGCGGCGTTGAGCCGACCGACGAGCAGTGCGACGAGGCTCAGCATCGCCGTAACGCCGACGACGGCAAGCGCGACGAACGGCCACGCGCCGCGCAAGACCCGGAACGCGGTCGGCGCGGGTTGAACGCGCAGCATCAGGGGGAAGTCGCCGAGTGGCACGGACCGCGCGCCGGGAGTGTCGGGTTCGCCGGCGAAGAGCGGCGCGCCGTCGACGCGTATCAGATCGAGACCGCGAAAGGCCGTGCGGTCGAGCGCGATCAGCGCGATACCGGCGCGCTCACCGTCCGCGTTCGACCATGCGTGCGCCAGGGCGGCAAACCCCGCGCCGCTGTCGTCGCGCACCGCCAAGATCGCCGCGTTTGGGTGGGCGGCGGCCGCGCTCGCCGTCGCGCCGCCAAGCGCCGCCAGCGCAGTTTCGTCGATGTCGCTCTTGCCGCGCAGCAACACCGCGCCGGTCGGGTCGAGGATCGCGGCGGCGCGGATGCTTGGCGCCAGCGCCGGCATTTGGTCGAGCAGCCGCTGCACCGGCTCGTCTGCCTCGCTCGCCGCGGAGGACGCGAGCAGGTCGAGACCGCGCTGCTGCCGGTCGAGAAGCGCGCGCGCGGTGTCGGCGGCGGCGGTGATGGTCCGTTGCGTGGCGCGCGTCTCATCCACCCGGCGGTCGGTCGCGCCGAGCGCCGCCAGCGCGGCAAAGCCGACGATAACGAGGGCGGCCAATGCCATGATCGCCCCATGCCGGCGGAGGAGCTCCGCGGCGCGGCGCGTGTCTATCAGGCGAAATCTCATCGAAACTCTATCCCGGCCATCGGCGGCTCGTTGGCCAATCAATCCAAGATTAAGGTTAATTTTGAGTTTAAGGCGCGCCATTCACCCGGAGGCAGACGTAATAGGCAGTGTTTTCCTTGGTGCCGCGCAGCACCGGCTCGCGCTCGAATTGGGCGCAATGCTGGCGCGCGATCGGCAGGGTTTCGGCGATGTCGCCGACATAGTTGATGGCGATGCTGTTGGCATTGCCTCGCATCGCGACGTCCTGGTGCGCGAAGCAGCCGCCGAGCGCCACGCCGAGCGCCGCCCCGCACGCTGCGCGCCACGCGCGCCCACCCATTCGCCGTCTCCGGTTCGGTTCGGGGAGGGTAGCTTGGCGACTTCGCTTTGTGCTGTCGACTCTTCCCCGGCGGGCGGGGCTTTCGCCGGCCGGCCGGGTTCCCTAAGATCGCCGGCATGACGGAAATTCGCCGAAAGGGTTGAACGGTGACCCTTCGCACCCCCTATCTGCTGTTTATCGGCGATGCGCCCGACCAGCTCGCGGCCAAGACCGCGGCTGGCGTCGCCTTCTGGCGCCCGGAGGCCTGTCTGGGGCAATTGCGCCTGCCCGGCTGCAACGCCGATCTGCGCCTTCCCGATATGACGATCGAGGAGGCCGCCGCCGCGGGGATCAAGACCGTCATCGTCGGCACCACCAATCGCGGCGGCGTGCTCGGCGAGGGCTGGGAGCCGCTGCTGGTCCAGGCGCTCGAGCTCGGCTTGGATCTGGCGAGCGGCCTGCACCATCGCCTGTCCGACATCCCGGTGCTGCGGGACGTTGCGGCACGCTACGGCCGCCAGATCGCCGATGTTCGTCATCCAACCCGCGAGTTCCACGTCGCCAACGGCGTCAAGCGCCCGGGCAAGCGGCTGCTGACCGTTGGGACCGACTGTTCCATCGGCAAGATGTTCACAGCGCTCGCTATCGATAGGGAGATTCGTGTTCGCGGCGGAAAGTCGGATTTCCGGGCGACCGGCCAGACCGGGATCCTGATCGCCGGCGACGGCGTCTCGATCGATGCCGTGGTCTCCGATTTCGTCTCCGGCGCGGTCGAATGGCTGTGCCCGGCCAACGACCCCGATCATTGGGATGTAATCGAGGGCCAGGGCTCGTTGTTCCATGCCTCCTATGCCGGCGTGACGCTTGGGTTGATCCACGGCGCGCAGCCCGATGCGCTGGTCATGTGCCACGAGCCGACCCGTGCTCACATGCGCGGTCTCCCGAGCTACCAGCTGCCCGATCTCCAGGAATGTCTCGATGCCAACCTCGCCGCGGCGCGGCTGACCAACCAAGCGGTGCACTGCGTCGGGCTTAGCATCAACACGTCCGGCCTCGATGCCGCCGCCGGAAGCGACTATCTGCGCCGGACCGAGGCGCGTCTCGGGTTGCCCTGCGTCGACCCGGTGCGCACCGGGGTCGGGCCGCTCGTCGATAATTTGCTCGCCTGATCGAGAATGGCGCCGCACCCTCAGCGTTTGAGCGTCAGCCGTCGGTCGTGGCCCCTTGCCCAGCCTTTCGCAATCTCGCGCGGGAGCAAGACGACCGCCGATGTCGTGGTCGCCGAGCTCTACGACGGCGACTTCCGCGGGCGTGGCGAATGCGTCCCCTATCCGCGCTACGGTGAGAGCGTCGACACTGTCGCCGCGGCATTGGAGGCGATGAAGGGCGCGGTGTTTTCCGGCCTCAGCCGGGAGACGCTGCAATACGAGATGGCGCCGGGCGCGGCGCGCAACGCGCTCGATGCCGCGTTCTGGGACATCGAGGCGAAGCGCTCCGATTGTCCGGTTTCGGTCCTCGCCGGGCTCGGCGCGATTCGGTCGGTCATTACCGCCTATACGCTCTCGCTCGACACGCCGGAGCGCATGGGCGAGGCGGCGGCGTTGCAGCGCAGCCGGCCGCTCCTCAAGCTGAAGTTGACCGGCGACGGCGACCTCGAACGCGTCCGCGCGGTGCGCGAAAACGCCCCGGCGGCGCGGCTGATCGTCGATGCGAACGAAGGCTGGACCGCGCGCCATTTCGCCGAGCTGGCGCCGGCGCTGGCGAAGTTGGGAGTTGAGCTGATCGAGCAGCCGCTGCCCGCCGGGGACGATGCGGCTCTCGCCAAGTTGCCGCGCCCGATCCCGGTCTGCGCGGACGAATCCTGCCATACCGCCGACGACCTCGATCGGCTGGTCGGGAAATACGACGCTATCAATATCAAACTTGATAAGACGGGCGGCTTGACGGCGGCGCTCGAACTCGCCAAGGCCGGGCGCGAGCGCGGCTTCGCGATCATGGTCGGTTGCATGATCGGCACGTCGCTGGCGATGGCGCCGGCGATGCTGGTGGCGCAGCAGGCCAGCGTCGTCGATCTCGACGCGCCGCTGCTGCTCGCCGCCGATCGGAAGCAGGGGCTGCGCTACGAAGGGAGCTTGGTCTATCCGCCGGAACCGGGTCTGTGGGGTTGAGCCCGCCGGTCTTCGCGCCGGAGGGGCTCGATGACGGCATCGCGGCGCTTGGCCATGAGCCGGTCTTCGCCACGATCTTGCAGCGCGCCGGGCCACCGCGGTTTCGCCGTCGGCGCAACGGCTTCGAGACGCTGCTCCACATCATTCTGGAGCAGCAGGTCTCGATCGACGCGGCGGCGGCGATGTTCCGCCGGCTGAACGAGGCGTGCCGGCCGCTGCTGCCCGCCGGCTTTCTTGCACTCGACGACGATACCTTGCGGCGCTGCGGCTTCAGCCGGCAGAAGGCGGGGTATGGCCGCGGCCTCGCCCAGGCGGTGGCGAGCGGTGCGCTCGACTTCGCCCGGCTCGCGGTGACCGCCGACGATGAAACGCTCGCCGCGCTGGTGGCCTTGAAGGGGATCGGCCGCTGGAGCGCCGAGATCTACCTGATCTTCGCGCTCGGCCGGGCCGATATCTGGCCGGCCGCCGATCTCGGGTTGCAGCTCGGCATCGCCGCCGAACTCGACCTTCCCGCTCGGCCCGGCGAGCGCGAGCTGCGCGAAATCGGCGAACGGTGGCGGCCGTGGCGCTCGGTGGCGGCGTGCCTCTTCTGGCAATCCTACCTGCATGCCCGCAACCGCGCCGCGCCCACGCTGCCGGCGGATTTGTACGCCTGACGGTTTATGATTTCGGCAGGGTGATGACCTGGCCGGGATAGATCAGGTTCGGGTCGCGGATATGCGATTTGTTGGCCCCGAAAATCACCGTGTAGTTCAGCCCGTTGCCATAAGTCTTGCGCGCGATCACCCACAGCGAGTTGCCTTGTTCGACGGTGTATTGCCCGGTTGGCGCCGGGCCGGCCGGCGGCTCGAACGGCTGGGCGACGCGCTGGGCGACCGAGCCGTCCGCAGCCAATTGGTCGACCCGCAGTTCGATCTTTCCCGATGCTGGCGGCCGCGGTGCCACCGACGACCATTTCCCATCGGCGTCGGCGGTGACGCCGCCGAGCGGCCGGTTCTCGGCGTAAAGCCGCAAATTCGCGCCGGGGCTCGCGCGACCCGATAGCATCAATTCGCCCTTGTCATTGTATTCGGCGGTGTCGAGCGACAGGCTGCCCTCGCGCGCGTTCGGGGTCTGCAGGGCCCGCGCCGGCTGGCTCGAATTGCCTGGCAGCAGCACCGCGACGGTACCCGAACCCGCCGGAGTACCGGAATTGGATGTCGCGACCGCGAGCGCCACCGTGTCGCTCGATTTGGTCTTGGCGCCGGAAGCGGGGTCGGTGGCTTCAAGGGTCAGCTGCCGCTCGCCCGGGGTCAGCGGATCGGTCGGCACCAGCACCCATTCGCCGTTTCTGTCGGCGGTGACCTCGCCCAGCTTCGCGCTTCCGTCGAGTACTTGAACCTGGGCGCCCGGCGCGGCGCGGCCGGCGATCACCGCATGGCCGCTGGGATCGACCTTGACGATGTCGAAGCTGGGCGTGGTTGCGGCCGGGACAGGGGCCGGAACCGGCGGGGCACTGGCCTGCGGTGCGGGCGCCGGCGACGCGATCTTGGGTGGCGGAGTTTTGCCGATCCACACGACAAACGCCACGCTGGCGATTGCCAGCGCCACGGCCCCGATTCCTACAGCTCGTCGCACCGATCGCCACCGCGCCTTTCGGATGCGGCGGGAGTTTAGGCCGCGCCCCGCCCGCTTGCAATCGCGCCCGGTTCGGAGGAAGAGGGGGCGTCAGCGAAAGAACCAGGTGCGGCGACCAATGGAAAGAATTGGGCGGCTTTGCGTCTATTGCGGGTCTTCGCCCGGCAGCGACCCGCGCTATCAAGCGGCGGCGAGCGAGCTCGGCGCCGGTCTCGCCGCTCGCGCCATAGAGCTGGTCTATGGCGGCGGCCGCAACGGGCTGATGGGCTGCGTCGCCGACGCGGTGCTGGCGGGCGGCGGCCGTGCGGCCGGGATCATCCCGGTGCATCTGCAGCATCGCGAGGTGGCCCATACTGGCCTCAGCGAGCTCGTCGTCGTTAGCGACATGCACCAGCGCAAACGGGTGATGGCCGAGCGCGCCGATGCGTTCGCGGCGCTGCCGGGCGGCGTCGGGACGCTCGACGAGACGGTCGAGATTTTGTCGTGGCGTCAGCTTGGGCTGCATGAAAAGCCGATTTTCGTCGTCGATATCGACGGCTATTGGGCGCCGCTCGCGGCGCTCTTCGAGCATATCGTCGGCGCGCGCTTCGCGGCCCCGCTGATGCCGGCGCTGATCCGGTTCGTTCCCGATGTCGCCGCCTTGTTCGCCGCGCTCGCGGAATAAGCCCACCGCTCCGAACAATATCCCCGGAAGCGGTGGATAAGTTTGTGGGGAAGCGCCGTGCACGACCGTTCTTGCCGAAGCACGGCAGGCCCAACTAGAAATTGCCCAGAAAATAGGCAAAAATCGCTATCTATTTGAATTTATTTGACTGCGCCTCCGCCGCAATTTCCTCCGATTGTAACCCGTTCGTAACTTCCGGCCGGGCTGTTTGCGGAGTGTTTAAACTTGCGATCAGCCTCACTGTCGCTGGCCCGCTGTTGATAACTCTCCCGCATTGGTGCGTTGCGTCCCCGGAGCCGTTCTTGCCTCGCCACGGCCTCGCCACTATCGTGCGCCGCTTGCGATGATCTGGCGGCCGTGCCGCATGTGAGGATGATATCGATGCCGAAAATCCAGATGAAGAATCCCGTCGTCGAGCTCGACGACGACGAGATGACCCCGATCATCTGGAGCTTATCAAGAACAAGCTGATCCTGCCGAATCTCGACGTCGACCTGAAATATTACGACCTCGGTATGGAGAGCCGCGACGCCCTCATGTCAATGCGACAAGACAGGCCATAATCGTCAATAGATCAACTAAGCCGAAACGAAAGCGGCGCGCGGAGGTGCAAGCATGTCAGATCTCGAAATCGTTTGGACGAAGGTTGATGAAGCACCTGGGCTTGCTACGTTTTCCCTTCTGCCGATCGTCGAAGCCTTCGTCGGGGCGGCCGGCGTGAAGATGAAGCTGAAGGACATTTCGCTGACTGGCCGCATCATCGCCAACTTCCCCGACAAACTGACGCCAGCGCAAAAGATTAACGACGAGCTCGCCGAACTTGGCCAACTTGCGATGCGCCCCGAGGCCAACATCATCAAGCTGCCCAACATCTCCGCCTCGATCCCACAGCTGAAGGAAGCAATCAAGGAGTTGCAGAGCAAGGGTTACGACGTGCCGGACTATCCGGACAGCGACGCGACGCCAGCGGATAAGGAAATCCGCGCCCGCTACGGCAAGGTGCTCGGCAGCGCCGTCAATCCGGTGCTGCGCGAGGGCAATTCCGACCGCCGCGCCGCCGGCGCCGTGAAGCAGTACGCGCGCAACAATCCGCATAAGATGGGCGCCTGGATCAAGGACTCGAAAACGCGCGTGGCGCACATGTCGGGCGGCGATTTCTACGGTTCGGAGGTCGCGACGACCCTCGCGGCGCCGACCAATGCCCGTATCGAGTTGGTCGGCAGCGATGGCGCGGTCACGGTGCTGAAGGCGAAGACGCCGCTTCAGACCGGCGAGATCATCGACGCGTCGGTGATGAACCGTAAGGCGTTGCGCGCCTTCTTCGCCGCGCAGATCGACGCCGCGAAGAAGGACGGCGTCCTATTGTCGCTGCAGGTCAAGACAACCATGATGAAGATCTCTGATCCCATCCTGTTCGGTCATTGCGTTTCCGTGTTCTTCGCCGATGTGTTCGAGAAGCATGGCGCCACATTGACGCGCCTGGGCGTTGATCCCGACAACGGCGTGGCCGACATGCTGACCCGAATCGAGACGTTGCCGGAGGCTGAAAAGGCGGCGATCAAGGCCGATATCCAAGCCACCTACGCGAAGCAGCCTGGTCTTGCCATGGTCAATTCCGACCGGGGAATCACCAATCTGCACGTGCCGAGCGACGTGATCATCGATGCATCGATGCCGGCGATGATTCGCGAATCCGGGCGCATGTGGGGCGCCGACGGCAAGCTGCACGACGTGATCGCC
>Ga0182015_10002421_pt1 | contig 22497 bp, 20 predicted proteins | sample 712P3MmetaG_FD_120478 | JGI IMG/M metagenome (GOLD analysis project Ga0182015, IMG submission 120478) | Permafrost microbial communities from Stordalen Mire, Sweden - 712P3M metaG | ecosystem: Environmental > Terrestrial > Soil > Wetlands > Permafrost | place: Sweden: Stordalen | collected...
GAACGGATTCGTGATCGATCCCAAGTCGGTCGCATCGCTGGCGGATGCGCTATTGGCGCTCGATGCCGATCCGGAGCTCGGAAAAGCGATGGGTCAGGCGGGCCGGCTCATCGTGGAGGACTTTTCCTGCGAAAAGTTCGCGCGCAGCGCCTTGTTGGCGGCGCAGATCGCCCTCAACCGCGGATTGCGGGAACCCCAGGATTCGTCGGTTCCGGGCGAGCGCTGAGCGAGCGCTCACGGAACAACGTTCTGTAGAAATCCGCGCATACTTCCTGGTAGTTGTTCCAATCGAGCGACCGAGCCGTCGACATCGCCGCCGCGCCCATTGCGGCGATCCGGTCGCGATGCTCGTAGAGAAATGTGATTTTTTCCGCGATGGCCGCGCTATTGCGGATCGGAACCACGAAGCCTTCCCGGCCGTCGGTGATCAAGTCGGCCATGCCGGTATTCTCGGAAACGATCACGGGGAGTCCGGCCGACATAGCCTCCGACACCACCAATCCATAGGAGTCCGCAAGAGAAGGCATGACGAAGACATCGGCGTCGAGGTAGCGGTCTCGAACCTGGCTGCGCGGGATGGCGCCAGTTTCCTCGAACACTCCCTTGTATTGATCGAGCACGCCGCGGAAAGCGGAATCGACCGGACCGGCCAGAACTAGACGCGCATCCGGCAGGTTCGCCTGCCGAAAGCCCTCGAGCAGGTAGTGGATGCCCTTTCTCATGCAAACCTGTCCGAGAAACAGCACGCGGAACGTTTTCCCGGCGGCCGGCCGTGAGCCCGCATCGAAGGCCGCCAGGTCGACCCCATACGGGCACACCACCAAGCGGTCGGCAGGAATACCTTCGTCCATGAACGTACGCTTCGCGTAGCGCGAGGGACAAAAGATGTAGTCCGCGAGCTCGATCTCCTCCAGAACGCGGTGACGGAAACTTCGGCCCGAGACCTTGAAAGGAATCCCGAGATGTCGGGCCTCTTCGGACAGAATTCGTTCCTGAAATCTAGGATGTTCCTCCCGCATGTCGCAGACCACCGTGGCTCCGGCCCGCTTGGCCTTTCTGGCGGCCTTCCACCCGACGCTGTGCACGAAATGCAGCACGTCGCAGTCCCCCATCATCATCGCCGCTCTGCGCGCGAACAGATCGTTGTGAACATAGTTCGCGCTTTCGAAGGATCCGCCGAATCGGGGAATTGCTCTGCGCATGAGCTCAGGCATCCACGTTCGCTTGACCTTCCGGGCGGGCAGCCCGTCGAGCCGACGCTCCCTCCACAATCTGTCGAATGGGCCCCCCATTCGTCCCAGCCATTCCTCCCCGCTGAGCAGGCTCGGGCCCGTGATGTAACGCGCCAGCAGCCCTTGGCGGTGAAGGGCCAGGGCGGTGTAGTAATAGTGGAAGACATCCGATATGAGCTGGACTCTAGGCATCTAAAAATTGTGGTCCAATGGTGGGCATTGAAAAGGGCGGTGAATTATCTCACCGTCGAGATGTCGTTACGATGAAGCACTACTTTATCATGCGGAATCGGCAGAACGCGGAGGGGCAACCCTTGAAAAAATTACTTATGTCTTGCGTTTTTCTCGCCGGCGCGCTTGCGTTCGCCCTGTCCAGCGCCCAGCAATCGCCGCCGGCTGCGGGCGCGGTGCCGCCTGGCGCCGCGGCGCTTGGCTATACGCACCAGGTGATCTATCTCAACCCGACCCCGGACGATATCTCCTACGACCGCACAGTCAAGAATCTGTACAGCGGCGACTGGTACGATCCCGTGAAGCCGCCGTCCACTTACTTCATGACCGGCGGGGTTCTCACCATGAACCTGGGCGGGGTTCTGACCACCGAGAGCCGCAAATCCCAGCCCGGCGCGTTGCCGTTGCTGCTCGGGTCAAAGGGCTTCTACGTAGAGTTCGCGGTCAAGCTCTCCGACAACGATTCCGATCATTTCCCCGCCGTGTGGGTGATGCCTCAAGAGCACAATGTGTCTCAGTCGGATCGTCAAGCCGGGGATCCGCCTCATTACGAACGCTGGCTCGAGTTGGACGTCAACGAAGGGGGATTGGGAACCAATCTTGGGGGGGCCTATCGGGGCGCGGTCATCGACTGGTGGAGCATCTACCCGCACTACGAACGCAAGGTGTTCAACAACATCGATCGAGATCCCATCGACATGACGGTAGAGCACATCTTCGGCGCCAGTTACGATCCGGCCGGGCAGCAAGTCACCTGGTGGCTGGACGGCGTCAAGATGGGCAGTCAAAGCACTGCCTCCTTTCCCGCCGTGGTCAACAGCTATCATTACTATCTGATCATGAACGCCGCCTCCCGGGGTGCACGGGTCCCGTACCAGATGCAGGTGCGTTACCTTGCCGCGTGGACTCCGTAGGCGTATCTCTGAATGGTGTCCGCGAGCATCGCCTCGAGCTCGACGGACCACGCGGCGCGCATCTCGTCATGAACCGCTTCGGCCGCCGCGAGCACCCGTCGAAGCCGTTCGACGGAACTCGTCGACCACAGTATCCGCTCCACCCGGGTTCCAAGGACGGCGCAATTCAGCAAGAGCGCGCTTAACCCGGCCTCGTTCTTGAGATGCGCGCGCAGGGAGGGAATGCGGCCGAGCAGCCCTGAATCGGTGGCGCATCGCTCGAAGTTTTGCGCGCTGAAGCCCCGAAACAGCCCGTGGGCTATCAATGCCCGAGAGTCCTCCGCGCGCAGAAGCGATGCAGTAAGCGCGGCTTGCGCCACGTCCCCGAAGTTCGGGAGCGTCTCGATCGCCGCTCCGGTGCCCACGCCGAGTCGCCTCGCAGTTCCCGCGGCAACGAGACCTCGCAATGCTTCTGCGTACTCCGTCGCGGGGTCGGTCAAGCGGGGCTCATGAAGCATCAGGCACTCGACATGATCGGTCTGAAGCGCCTCGAGGCTCGCTTGGAGATCGTCGCGAAGGCGCCCGAGGACGAAGCGGCCATGCGCTTCGTCGCCGGCGGGCGCCGGCGCAGCGGAAGCCGGGGCGCCTCGAGCCCTACCGCCTGTTGTCAGCCGCCGTTGCAGCGGCTTGACGACCGCTCGGAGCAGCGCGCGCGCCGCTGCAACGGCAGCGTTGCCTTTCGGGCGCGGAAATCCCAGCTTGGTGCAAATTGCAACTTCCCCACGCACGTGCCGCAGACAGACTCCGAGGATTCTTTCGGATGCGCCATCTCCGTACGAGGGAGCGGTATCGAAATACCGGATGCCGTACTCGAGCGCGGATTCTATCAGCCGCCGTGAGTTGCGCTCCTCCAGCCCGGCCCTCAATCTCCCGCAGCCGAAGCCCAGCCGGTCCGTTAAGCGCGCGTTGATTGGCGCTCTCCCGTCAGGTGATCACATAGCCGCCGCGCGAGCGCCAGCGCCGTGTATGTCGGGTTCGCAAAACTCGCGCTGGGAAACACGGCGGCGCCGGCCAGATACAGATTGTTGGTGCCAAATACCTTGCATTCGGAATCCACCACCCCGTCGGCAGAGCTGCTACCCATGCGCGCCCCGCCGCATTGGTGATATGAATCCGTGGCACCCGTCAACAAGCGTGCATCGGCCGCAAGAAGGGCCGGATCCGCGATGAGTTCGGCATCGGCCGTTATCCCCAGGAATCGCTGAAGGTGTGCGGCGAACGACCGGAGGCTCTTCATTTGCAATTCCTCATCGACCACCCAGTTCAATTCCGCGATGGGATCGCCGAAGCGGTCGACCCGGCTCGCATTGAGACGTATTCGGCTCTCCTTCATCGGCCTTTGCTCGCAATGCGCGGTGACGCTGATGCCCCGGTCCGCGATGGCGAGCACCCTACGGTGTCTCAGGTACCGCCAGATCAGCGGGAACCACACCCGGTTCAACGCCGCGATTCTCTTCAAGGTCTCGATCGGATGAGCCACCGTGGTCCCGTTCCTGAGCGCCTTGACGAATTGCTTGAGCGCCTGCAAATCCTCGGCGACTCGCGAGTCGAATCTCATCGAGCATGCGATATTTAGAAGCCCTTCCCTCATCAATGTCGATCCCTGCATGCGGATCTTCGGCTGGTACTTGAAACCGTGGATGACGAGGTTCTCGAAGCGATCGGCGAACCGACGCTTATCGTTGACCTTGATCTTGCCGATGATCAAGTCCAGATGATCCTGAAAATAGGCGCCAATGTTGGAGTTGCGGCACCAGGTCCAGCGCGGATTCTTCCTTGCGGTGAGCAGCAGAAGCCGGGAAATCTCGATGGTCCCACAGGCGAGCACCACACGTGAAGCCCGAAACTCCCTGATCCGGCCGTTCCTCATATGAACTCGCACCCCGGTGATCGTCGAGCCATCGTCCCCGCTCAGGAGCTCTGAGGCATGGCATAGCGGAGCCACGAGCAGATTGGGGCGGTGTTTCAGATCGTCCGCGAACCAGCGGGCCAAATTGGCCTCGCGAAGCCACCGTGTGAGGAAGAATTCGCAGCCGGACTCTTGTGCAGCCTCGACGGTCGGCGGAGGCAGAAGAGTGGCGTCGTCCAGATGGTCGAGGTCCAAGCCCAAGAGCTTCGCCACATCGCCGTAGTACTTCTCCACTTCGGCGAATGAAATCGGCCAAGGAGCATCGGGCACGATGGCGCGCGCCTCGAAGTCGTAGGGGACGAATTGGGTCAACTGCCCGCCCCAGAGAGTCGTGGTGCCGCCGATGACTCGTGCGCGGCCGTGGATCGCACCGAGGTGCGGGCGGCCGGTCATGCTCACTTCATTGAGGTCCTGCGCGGCCCCGGGATCCTTGGAGCCCGATTCCACCAACAGCACCCGCAAGTCGCCACGCGCCAGGGACACGGCAGTGACCAATCCGGCCGCACCCGCTCCGATGACGATCACGTCCCGATCTGTTTCGACACCATCGGCCCGGTTGTTCTCGGCCAGATACATACTTTGAGTCTCTCAGCTCGTATGTATGGACCGTAGCATGGGGACAGGGGCGAAAGGCAGCCCCGCCGAGCATACTGATGCTGCTCGGCGGAGCGGTGAGGCCGGTCCCTCTCAGAATTGCGTGCTGTAGCCCTCGGGCGCGCGGGTCTGAGTCTGCAACGCGGAGACATTCGACGACATCACGTATATCGGCATTTCCGAGAGCGTCAGCTGAAGCGTCCCATTCGTGTACTGGACGCTTTTCGGGTTACCCATCGGATCGAACACGACGGCGGTCCCCGACGTTCCGGGAGAGTCCAGCTGCAGCTGGTACGAAATGCTGGCATCGAAGGACCCGTTATGCGCCCAGAGCGCCGTCATGACGTGCGCCTTGTCGGCCAGCAGGAAGGAATACCCATACGCGCCGGACGGAAGGTTATTGAGCGCCCCGAGGCTCCGCGATCCGTCGACGAGTCTGGTCGTCGCTGCTACGGCGAGCGCCACCGGCTTCGGAGCGATGTTGGGCGAGTTGAAGTTGTTGTTCGCCATGCTGAGATTGAAATACATTCCGAATCCCACTTGCTGCGCGAAATCCGCCGAATAGAACAGGAACGAGGTATCAACGCCTTCCCCCAGCACGACGAGGTGGGTGCGAACGACGGCTTCCGCGTGCTCGGTGAGCACTTCGGTGGTCGGATAGTTCGCCGAGTATTGAGACCCGTCCGGATAAGATATACCGGTCTCGGTGACGAACAATTTGGTCCCGGTGGGAAGCACGCTGGCCATTGCCTTGCGCAGGCCCTGGATCTGGCCTGGTAGGTCGGCCGACTCGGGCGGCTTGGAGGAGCTGGCCGCCAGCGTGTAGTAGCCGTGGCAAGACACCGCGTCCAGATACTTGGCGAATCCAAGGGGCGCCAGGCGAGTGAGCCACTCGCCGCAAGTCACGGGACCCTGTGTTGCCGGGCCCATCACCTCCGCGTCCGGATCGCTTGAATGAACCCCGTTCCAGGCCGCCTTGTACAGTTCGACGAACTGTGCATCGCTGCCCTTCCACTCCGTCGAGGGACCCGGATCCGGCTCCCAGGTGACCTGATAGTAATTCTTCTGCTGGTTCGGAATGTACTGGGCGTGGATGCGGGTGCTCTCCTCGCCCACCAGCGCCGTGTAACTCTGAAAGGCGCTGAAGGATTTCGGAGGATAAGTCCCGAACGCGTTCGCGGACGGCGCCGTGCTCGCCCAAGCCGGCAAACTGTTGATCGTGACAATCCGAGCAAGCGTGCCCTGCTTGAGGCCGGGGTCGAGCGAATAATTGTCGGGATTGTATTGATGGGCGTTCTGCGGCTCGGTCGTCGCCTGAGAGCGATTATCCAGCACCCAGGTGCTGCCGAGGTTCTCGTTCACGGGTTGGAGCCCGTTGCCGTTGCAGCAAACACCGGACTCGACATAATTCGCGCCCTGCAGTCCGATCCGGTGCTGATCGAGTGCTCCGGTCACCGCCGGGACGATATCCGCGACGTTGGGCAGGACACCGAAGGAAGCATATCCCGCGGGCCGGCTGCCCAGCTGCGGTTGAGTGGCACCGGAGTTCTGCAGCTTCGCCGACGCGGCGAAATAGCCGGCGAGCGTGGACGTGCATGCCAGGGTCGCGGTCGTCGAGCCTTTCGGTACATTGATCGAGCCCGAGGCCACCGCCGTGTCGGTGTAATCGACGATCTGCCAGGCGATCGCGTCGGAGTTCTCAGCCACCGCCTCGAACTTCACCGTGAATGCCGAGCCCGACGTGAATGTCTGGGTGAGGTCGTTACCGCTGACAGTGATGCGGAGCGATGAGGACGAAGATGTGACGGATCCCTCACTTTGCTGGGGAGAGGAGCAGCTCAAGCTGCCGGCCGACAGGCTCGTGGTCGTGGTCGGCGGGCTGGTCGGCGGCGTGGTGCCGCCTCCCGTGCTTCCGCCGCCCGACGAGGAGGACGTGGAACTGGAGGTCGACGTGCCGTCCGACGACTGGCCGCCGCCGTTGAAACATCCCGTGATTATCAGCGCGGCAGCGCTTGCTGCCAGCGTGGCGATTCGCGTCTTCATCGATTCATCTGCATTTCGAAACAACCTCTAGAGCAAGGCGGAAGCAATTCACGGTTGCGATAATATTTACAAAAATTCTTGTTTGATAACTGTCGGCCACGGGAGACCCTGTCTCCGCGTACAGACATTTGATGCTTTGGATTTTTGCTCTACGCGGCGGGGATGCCGCGAGAGAGATGCCGGCGCTAGGCCGGCGTGGGGACGAAATGCCTTATTTTATGGGCTTTTAGCGATCATCTACGAGAGGCGGCGGAGCGTCGCGCCAGCGTGCTCCAATCGGCGCGCACGGGTTTCCCGCACAGCGCATCTCCTTCGGCTGATCACGCGTCACGATACTGCCGGCAGCGATGACTGCTTCGGTGCCGATGGTGACGCCGGGTCCGACGAACGCTTGCGCACCGATCCACGCACCATCCTCGACGATGATTCGGCGGTTTCGGTACGGCATGCTGGGCTCTCTGAAATCGTGGTTGCCGGTACAGAGGAACGCGCGCTGAGATATGCAGCAATGCGATCCGATCACGATCGGTTCCATGTTGAGGAGAAAAACCTCCTCGCCGATCCAGCTGTGATCGCCGATCTCGAGCTTCCACGGGAAATGAATGTTCACACGCGGCTTGATGTACACGCCCGCGCCGACCTTCGCGCCGAATCGCCGGAGCAGTCCGCACTTCAGCGAGGCCGGCCATGGCAGCGCCGACAAAAAGAACGCGCACTTGAGCAGGTACCAGACCGCTTCTACCCAGGCGGGGCGGCCGCGGTCGAGATCGGCGCGCCCATCGAACAGATCATTGCGAACGCGCGTCATGCGCTTAAGCATACGCGGCGCATGCGCGCTCCAACTCTTTTACGACCGAGGGCCAGCCATAGCGTGCCTCGATGGCGCGGCGCCCGATCGATCCACGATCCGTTCTCTCCGACTCGGAAGCGGACACCGCCTCCCGGAGCGCATCGGCGAGCGAATCCACGGTCGCATCGCACTCCCAGCCCGCACCTTCCGCCATCAGGTCGCCGACATTGCTCTCGCGGGTGGCGACGACAGGCACCTTGCAGGCGAGCGCCTCGAGCACGCTCATCGGCAGGCCTTCGGAGAAGGATGGCAATACGAAAACGTCCGCCGAGTGCAGCAGACGCACTTTCTCGTCACCCTGCACAAGGCCGGTGAAGATCACCCGGTCCTGGATACCGAGCTCGGTGGCGCGGTCGCGCACTTCCTGGAGGTGGCCTCCTTCGTCGGGACCCGCGATGACCAGTTCCCAGTCCTTCGCCTGGGGACAGATGCCGGCCCACGCCGGGAGCAGTAGCATCAGGCCCTTCTTGGGATGGATGCGGCCGAGAAACAAAAGCCGCCGCGAGCGCTTGCCGAGGCGCTCGACGAGCGCTGTGCGAATGGGCCGGTCCAGATCGGCGGGGCGCGCGAACTCTGCGACATCGAGGCCGTTCGGAATGACGACGATGGGCTGACGCGCACCCGTGGCGGCGATCTGATCCGCCTCCGTGGCGGTCAGCGCACGCCAGAAGCGAACGTCCCGAATATTCCGGTCCTCGAACAACCGGTGCACCAGCCGCTTTTTCCATCGCGATCGCTGCAGAATATAAGGCTCGAACATGCCGTGCACATGGTACACGAGGGCCTTTCGCTGCCGTCTCGCCTCGCGGCCGAAGATCAGGTTGGGTCCCACGTAAAGACCGTGCCCATGGGCCACGTCCGTGTCACGGACCAATGCGGGCGCATTCTCGAGCATCGCCGGAGAGTAATATAAAAATCCCGGCCCGGCGCGCCGGTATTCGACGATGCCGCGGCCGGGCTTCTGGGGCGCGATGCCGTAGGTGGCACAGAGAACCGATTGCAAACCCGCCTTTTCCATGTGCGAATGGAGGGCAATCGCACTCGAGCCCAATCCCCCGCCCTGCAGCGGCTCCAGGGATTGGGTGAAATGCAGGTGCCTCATGGAGTCAGGAAATCGCGCCTCACCGAGGCTCCCGCGATGCGGGGCGCCATTTCGTCAAAACTTGAACTTCACGCCGGCATTCGCAATGTCGTCGTTGTAGCCAAATTGCGCCTGATTGGAAATTCTGAGCTCGTGGCGATACGTGAACGTGAACACCAGCGAGCGAATGGGGGTGTACTCCAAGCCGCCCTGCTCTGCCGAGATGGTATCGTGCCGCGGGGCTCCAAAGAGAATGACTTCGCTGTAGCTCGCCCCGATATAGTCCTGTTTGTACCAGGAGGCCACCAGCACCCAGGTCAGCTTGTCGGACTGCACCCAAACCGGCGAAACCGCGACGCCGGTCTGCACGAAGTAGTCGGATTGAGCGTAAAGGTACGCCTGAAGATCTCGGCTGGCCGTCACCGACAGACTCGTCTTGTCCGTTGCCTGCCACAGCCCCTTCAGGTGCCAGACGATGCCGGAGTATGCGCCAATCTCCGGGTTGTCCGGATAGTTGCGCCTGAGATAACCGCCATCGCCGCTGAACACGGTTTTATCGGTGAGCGCATATTTGAACACGAGAACGCTCGAATTTTCGTTGTAATCGGCATCGAACGGAATGCCATCGATGAGCGAGAATACCTGCTGTGGGTAATGTCCGTGCGTGAAGCGGTATTCCCAGGCCACGGTGTTCTGCTGGGAGGTGGCTAATTCCAGTCCCACCTTGCCGGTCTCGATGTTCAAGTCATTGAACTCCTCGGCGTGGGCCTGATTCTTGGTATAAGAGTCGTCGATGTTGCCGTAGACCGCCAGGCGCGGGCCGATCTGGTATCTGCCATTGGCAAAGTATTCCTGGCGATCGACCACGTCACGCGTGAAAAAGAACGAGTCGCTGAAGCCGGAGAGGCTGCGTGTGTACACCCCACCAAGCTGCCCGAAAAAATCGCTGGCGAGGCTCCAATTCCAGACGGCCCTGGCGTTGCCGGAGTTGTTGTTGAGATCCTCGTTGCGGACGAAATGGTTGTCATCGAACTCGAAGTCGTAATCGACCGACTGGCGGCCCGCAATCCAATGGCCATCGAAGCCCACCGAGCCCGTGTTGACGTGATCCTCCATGGAGATGTTCGTGGGAATCAGAGGCTTGACGGTCGGCTCATTCCGGACGGAGGCCGAGGGCAGCCGGAACAGATTGTTGTCGTAGGTGTATTGATACCCCACGAACGGCAGGAACCAATCAGCCGTGTTGTCGGGCGCAGTGTCGGGATTGACGGGAATCGCCGGAAAAGCCGGCAATTGCGCGCGGGCATGTCCGCCCGCGAGCATGGCCGCGACGAATACTCCCGGAAGAAATGCGAGGCGGGTGCCGCGAAACTTCGTCATGGTTTGCTTTCTCAAAGTTCTTGGATGACGCTGCCGAGCACGTTGACGCCCGCTTCCGAGAGGTTCTGCATCGCCGTTACGAGCTTCTTCCGGCGCGTGTGATTTCTGCGGGCCACCATGAGAGCGTTACCGGCACGCGCCGCCAGAATCTGCGCATCCGCAGTCTCTCCCATGGCAGGTGTGTCGATCACGATGACGTCGAACTGCTCGGTGAACTGCTCGAGGACCACGTCGAACACCGGGCCCGAGAGAAGCTCCTGCGGGTTCGGCGGCAGCCGTCCGCTCGGCAGCACGAACAGCCGGAGCTGGGGATGGATTCGGCGGGCGATCTCGCGCGTGGCGCGGCCCGTCACCAATGCGGACAATCCCACCTCGTTGTTGAGATTGAACAGCAGGTGTTGCCGCGGATGACGCATGTCCGCATCGATCAGCAGGGTGCGCTCGCCGATTTGTGCAAACACCGTCGCCAAATTCGCCGCCAGCCAGCTCCGCCCGTCGCCGCGCTCGGCACTGGTCACCGCGATGACCTTGCGCGTGGTATCGCGCGGCCAGCGAAACAAGATCTGGCTGCGCAGCGCGCGAAGCGGCTCGACCAAGGGACTTTCAGGCCTGTACCCGGCAATGACCTCCTCGCCCACGCCATTTTGGCCGCCGCAGGCCAGGATGGGATAGTTGAATTGGCGCGCGATCGCAAACTCTACGTCTTCCTTGGCGAGCAGCTGAAGCTGGACCGCGGCGTCGCCGAACCTGAGCCCCTGCTCGCGTGCGAATCGCTCGATTTTGTCCACATCGCTCGGGCTCAGGCGCCCTTCACCGACAAGAATCGCTCCGATCGATCGACTCCCTTCGGGCGAGGTGCCGGGGTTGATCATCGCTTTATTCTTCAAGGTTACTTTCATATCCGGCCCACCGCGGGAAGAGCAAGCGCCGGGAGCGCCCGCCCCGGTGCTGTCTTCGCGTCGGGTATGCGCCCGAGCACCGGAACCCCGAGCAACTCGAGCAGCTCATCGCCTTCACGCACACGGCGGTCGGTCATCTCCCGCAGGAGCGCCGCGCCGATTCCGCACACCGCTCCCACGAACAGACCGAAGAGCAGATTCAGCATCAGCTTAGGGCTCGACGCATCGGTGGGGATCGTTGCGGGCGCCAGCAATTCGAGGTTCGTCTGTTGCGCCTGACTCTCGAGGCTGCTTTGAGCCAGTCTCTGTGAGACCGCCTCGAGGTTCTTTTGCGCCATGGTCACGTCGGTCTGAAAATCGGCCACTTGGTCGTGCTGGTGCTTCAAATCGAGAATTCGCTGCTTCTGCGCCTCGAGCGCAGCCTTCAAATCGTCTTCGCGCCGCACGTCCACCTGGGCCGTGCCACCGATCGAGGCGGCAATTCTTTCGCTTTCCTGGGCGATCCGACTCTGTATGCCGGCTATCTCCGCCTCGACATCCTTGTAATCCGGATAATTTTTTCCGTAGTTCGTGGCCATGTCGCGGCGCTTCGCCTCGGCCGCGGCAAGGCTGCCTTTGAGGTTCGCAATCACGGGACTCTGCAGCACCTCGGGCAGCGACTCGGCACCGCCTTTCGCAAGCCGCTGCCTCGACTGGCTCGCCTGCCGCTGCGATTGAACCGCGACCAGCTGCGTCGACAGCTCCTGCAATCGCGCGTTCTCCACGTCAAGCTTGTCATCCGTCGCCACGATACCGGCAGCGTTCTGAAAATCCGACAGACGCTTCTCCTTGGCCTCGAGGTCGGCGCGCAGCGTGCGCGACTGGTCGTTGAACCATGACGCGTATTGCTTGGCCGAGTCTACCTTCAACTCGATATTGGTATCGATGTAGGCTGCCGCCCAGGCATTGGCGAGATCGGCGGCAAATTTCGCATCGCGCCACTTGGCGGAGATGCCGATGACATCGCTCTCCTTGGAGGGAACAACCGTCACTTTCTTCTGAAGACCGTCCGCGATCCATCCGACCAGGTCGCCTTTGCCGTGGCGCTGCCATGCATCCTTGAATTCGGCTGATTCATCGAGCTTGAGCAGCTTGACGGCGCGCTGCGCGACCCGATGGCTCTCGATGATGTCCACCTGGGTCGCAATGTCGCTCGGCAAGAGCTGCGTCTGAGCATTGATGCTGTTCGACAAGGGGTCCGCCTTGCCTTGCACGACGACGGAAGCCGTGGCGAGATATTCCTTCGGAAGAAGCAGTGTGACCACGACCACCAGGATCAACACGCCGACGAACACGCGTGCGGCAAACCTCCAGCGCGCCCGCAAGACCAGAAACAACTGCTGAGAACCCATCGCTGCCTTCCCTATTGAAATCGCTGCCCGGCAAACCCTGTGCCGTTAGAACAAACTCTCTTTCACATAAATGACATCCGAATTCTTCACGTCGTCGTCGAGCGAGACCTCTATTTCGTTCACCTTACCGTGAGCATCGCGCCGATGTAGAACGATTCCGCGCCGGGTTCCCTTCCCCGTGATTCCACCGCCGACAGCGAGCGCCTGCATGACAGTCATATCCCGTTCCAAGCGGTATTGTCCCGGCTTCTGAACCTGTCCGTAGATATAGAACATTGGCTGATGGTTCACGAAGACCGTATCGCCGCCGGACAGCAGAATGTCGTCGCCGGTGTTGCCCTCCATGGCGGCCTTGACCACATCGATCTCCCGCCGGAACGGCTTGCCGCTGCGCCCACCACTGACGATCACGGTGTCCGACCCCGTGGGCATGATCCCGCCCGCCGTCGCCAGCATGCCGGAGAGATGGCCCCCGGCCGCATCCAGAGGATAGCGCCCGGGCTTATTCACTTCGCCGAGCACCGACACCTGATTGCCAAAAGCGGTTTCGAGCAGGATATTGACCTGCGGATTGACGACGAACCCGCCCTCCTTGAGCAGCTCCCCGATTTTCTTCTCAGCCGCCGGCAACGTGAGATCGCTCACCTGCACGGAGCCGATCAAGGGAAAACTGATCGAGCCGACTTCCGATACCCGCGCCTCGAGAGTCAGATCCGGATTTTTGAACACTGAAATTTTCAGAATATCGCCGGGGCCGATGTGGTATTCGACCTGCGTGGCGGGCGGGGGTGCCTGCTGCGCCTGGACGGGCGGCGAAATCAGGGTCGATGCCGCCATCACCGCAAAGATCATGGGAGCCGCCAGCCGGCGGGCGATCCACAGGAATCCGACGTGATTTTTAGTTCTGTAGATTGGCAATTTCAGGATTCCTGGAAAGATTGACCGGTGCCTCGACGATACCCCACGCGGCACGCTAGATAAGTGAAAATTAACATATTTTTAGGGTCCGACGCCCCGCCGGCCCGTCCCCGATCAGCCGCGCTCATGGGGCGGCGGAAGCGGCCAGGTTCTCCGGCGTTGCGCCCGACCTCTGCATGTTCCCCGAGCCGAACAGGCGAGCGAGTACCAGATCGATTTCGAAGTGGTTTTCGGCATAGGCGCGGGCACGCCTGCCGAGTTCGCGGCGCAGGTTGCGGTCGTCCGCGAGCCTGACGAGTGCCTGCGCCAGCGCCGCGGTATCGTCCGGTAGCACGACGAGGCCGCACTGGGACACGACGGAGTGGAGCTCCGTGCCGGCCTGGGAGATCGTCACGACCGGCCTTCCGCTCGACAGCATCCCGGAAAGCTTCGACGGCAGCACGAGATCGGTGGCGTCGGCGCTCTGGGGCAGCAAGTGGATGTCGCCAAGGCACAGGAGCTCGCCCAGCCGCTCGATCGGCTGCAGCGGCAAAAATCGCACGTTGGGAAGCTGAGCCGCAGCCGCCTGCACCGCCGGCTTCATCACTCCGTCGCCGCTCACCACGAACACGATGTCCTTGCGCCCCGCCAATAAATTTGCGACGGCCGGGATCGCCATGAGGCCCTGCTTTCCGCCCATGGATCCCGAGAACAACACCACCACGCTGTCGGCGGGAATGCCGAGTTCCGCGCGGAAGGCACCGCTGTTGGAATGGGGAGTGATTCGGGACACATCTACCCAGTTTGGAAAATACCACGTGCGCCCCGCTTCCACGCCTTTACGCTGCAGGAGCTGCACCATGCGGGCGGATATCGTCGAGACTTGATCGAACCGCCGCAGCATGAACCGCTCGACCCGCAGCACCGCACCGCGAACGATTCGGCTTCTCAGCAGCCCCATGTTGAAGGCGAGATCCACTTCGAAATCTTGCAGATGAAGCCAGGCTCGGGCACCGGCCAGACGCGCGGCGAGCCAGCCCATTGGAGCGCAAACGAATGCGGGGGCGACGGTGACCACGAGATCGGGCTGCCAAAAAATCTGCCGCACCATGAGCGGGAGCGAGGAGATGGCGAACGACAAAAGATGCAGGACTCGTCTTATTCCCGTCGGACAGGCGGGCACCCAAATCGGCGCGCGCCATATGGATACGTCGCGCCATTCGTCTCGTTGAAAGGCACGGCCGGCATATGCCGGATCTAGCTTCCACTGGGGATAGTACGGAAGAGCGCACACCACTCTCACGGTATGGCCGTGAGCCGCGAGCCATTCGGCCATCTCACCCGAGTACTTGCCTATCCCGGTGGGCTCAGGTGCGAAATTGGCGCTGTAAATCAAAATCTTCAACTGATACTCCATGCCGATCTGCGAGTTCGGCGAGCCCCATACCCGAACGGTCGGCTATCTCCCCAGACGGCTGTGATAATACTCACAATTGTGCGGTGGTATCAAAATATCCGCGCCTAACCTGTTGAACATAACCGTTTTTTTTGTAAGGTCAATCCTACAGAACCACAGGCTCTCACCGGCCTTGGGCAGTCATGCTGCGCATCGAATGACCGCTGTTCTCAGAGCGATCTCAACAATCACCGCTGTAGGAGCGGTGCTGCCTCTTGTAGGAAAAATGGAGCCTCTGAGAGGTAGAAATTGGACACGTCGCGTACTCGCGCAGCGTCGATTGAATTTGACGAAGGCCGAGCGCTTCGTCAATTCGCGGCACCTCGATGGACGACCGCATCCTGCGCCACCGCCGACCCACGACCGAATGGCCCGAAAACCCGCCGCAGAGTGGTGTCGCGCTCGAACCGCGCTTCGGCAATTTCGCGCGCCCGGCGACCCAAATCCCGCCGCAGGGCGGGGTCATCGGCGAGAGCGGCCACCGCGTTCGCAAGGCCCTGACCGTCATCCGGCGCCACCACGATGCCGCAGTGGCCGACGATCTCGGCGATCTCGGTACCGGATCTGCATGCTGCGACCACCGGCCGGCCGCTGGCCAGCATTCCTGACAATTTCGAGGGCAGCACCAGATCGGCGGCGTCCGGACTTTGAGGCATCAAGTGCAAGTCGGCCATAGCCAGAAGCTCTTGGAGACGCTCTTGGGGCTGCAAGGGGATGAGATGAAAATTGGACAGGCCGGCCCCCGCCGCCTCGATCGCGGGCTTCATCACGCCATCACCGCAGACGACCACGACGATATCCCTTCGCGATGCCAGTAGCCGTGCGGCCGCGGGAATGACCGTCAGCCCCTGCTTGCCGCCCAGAGTCCCCGAAAAAAGCGCAACGACCGCGTCCCGCGGGATTCCGAGCTCCGCCCGGTACCTTTCCCGCGAGCGCGACGCGCCGATAGGGGAAACGTCGACCCAGTTGGGAAAATAGCAGATGCGCTCGGCCGGGACCCCTTTCCACAGCAACCTATCCATCATCCGGCTGGAAATGGTCGATACGGTATCGAACCGCCGCAGGATCCAGCTTTCCATGCGAAGGGCCAATCGCTGCAGCAATTTGCCCTTGAGGAGGCGCATTTGAAATGCGACGTCGATTTCGAAGTCCTGCAAATGCAGCCACGACTTGGCGCCGGTAAGCGAGGCGGCGAGCAAGGCCGCCGGAGCGCACATGAATGCCGGCGCCACGGTGATCACTACGTTTGGCCGCCACGGAAGTTGCATCAACAGCAGTGGAAATGAGGTGAGCGCGAAGGACAAAAGGTGCAGGGTGCGCTTGACGCCGCCCGGCGCCTTCGGCACCCAGATCGGCGCACGCCGCACATCGGCCCCCGCGAAATTCTCGCGCCGGAAAGGTGGCCATCGATAGCCCGGCATGATCTTCCAAGAGGGATAGTACGGGGGCGCAGCGATGACACGGACCTCGTGTCCTTCACCCGCCAGCCACGCCGCCATCTCGCCGCTGTATTTGCCGACGCCGGTCGGCTCAGGGGCAAAGTTGGCGGAGTAGATCAAAATACGCATGCGTTTGGCTTTGGGCGCTCTTTCGGCCACCATTCCTCGCGTTCGTCGTTACCGAATGATGTCCGACGGGAGTCGTCGGCGAATGGCTCTCAGCCGCTTGAAAAGATGCCGGCCGCGCCGCCGCTTGCGGGGGCTCGGCCGAGGCGCTTGACGCGGCGCACGGCATCGCGCGCGTTGACCAAAAAGCCAGGGAGCGCCGTGCGGCAAAACGCGAGCTTGCGGACATATTTATCGACTGTCCACTCGGCGCGCGAGCCGTTTGGGAAAAACACGATGTCGCCCGCCACGACATGCCTGGATTGGCCATCCGGAAATTTGAGCGTCATCGAGCCTTCGAGGATGTGCAGCGTCTCGTCGAAGGTGTAGAACCAGTTGAAGCGTCCGGCGGTGCAGTCCCAGAAGTAGGTGCTCGCGGTGCCGTCGGCGCTCGAGGATAGATGCTCGATTCGCGCCACCGGAGACCCTTCCAGCACCCAGGCAGGGTTGACGGGGCAGGAAGTCCAGTTGCTCTGTTCGCCGCCCGCACGGACGCTGGGCGTGATCGCCGCGGTAGATGTCGTAGCCATGGCCCTACGTTATCATACTGGCTCCGAGGAGGAACCGGAGGGAGCCCACACGGAAATTCACCCCCAACCTACAAGAATGACCCGCCCAACCGGTCTGCGACCGGCGTGATTGCAAAATAGTCCGCAGATTCGACGGGGAAGAATAGCGGCGGCGGTCGCAGGGGTTTAATCTAATGTTTGATTTATCAATCGTTCGAGCGGCCACCTAACAGAAGAAGGTAGAGATTCCAGCCCCCACCCGGGCGCCCCCATTCCGATGACCGCATCGTCACCCAGCAACGTTACTTCCGCCACCAGCATGCTGTTCGCGCGCGCGCTTCGGAGCTCGGAGCGTGTTCTGTTGCCCATCAACGAAAGCGCAATGGCAACGGATGTTCCGCGGCCGTCGTTTTACTGCGTGCACTCGGTGTCAGGCGCCGCCGGAACCGATTTCCTGAGCCTCGCTCGCCGGCTCGACCGCACGGTGAATTTTTATGGGCTTCAGGCCCCCCCAAAACTGATGCAGGATCCCCAGTTCGGGGCGTCGATCGAAGGTCTCGCCGACCATTACATCAACGCGTTGGTGAAGTTCCAGCCGGAGGGCCCGCTGATGATCGGCGGGTATTGCATCGGTGCCATCATCGCCCTCGACATGGCGAAAAAACTGCGTGCCATGGGACGTGAACTCGGACCGGTCATCGCGATCGACGGGGCGCCGGAGAACATCGACGTATTGAGTGCCTGGCACCCCACCTATTGGGCGGAGATGGCGCGCAACGTGCCGCGCTGGCTGATGCATGCCGATCTCATGAGAAGCCGATCCGTTCATTCGCTCATGTGGAGCTTGTCGAAGCACGCAGTGGCGATCGGCAAGGGCGCGCTCGGCCTCAAGCGCACCGAAAAGCTCGGCGGAGGCTACTCCATCGATCGGGTGATGAATTTATCTCTCTACCCCGCCGAGCAGCGGCTGTTCATCAACCGGTTGTTTTCAGCGATGTTTTCCTATTTTCCCGAGCAATATCCGGGCGATGTCGTCGTTTACGAGGCGAAGGTCGCTCCGCTCCTCTACTTGCCGCAGGTCGGGCGCACCTGGCACAGGATCGCCCCCCGATCCGAGATCGTAGGCATCGTGGGTACTCACATCGGCATCATGCACGACCCCTACGTGTCGGCGCTGGCGGATGACATGCGCGCACGGGTCGTCAAATTCTTCGCGGGAACCGCCAAGTAGCCGGTTGATGCCCCGCGAGGCGCGCTTCGACATCCTTTTCGAGCCGGTCGAAATCGGTCCCGTGGTCGCGAAGAACCGCTTTTTTCAGGTACCGCATTGCAACGGGATGGGGCATGTGCGGCCGCGGGCACATGCGGCGATGCGCGGCGTCAAGGCCGAGGGTGGCTGGGCTGTCGTGAGCACGGAGGAGGTGGAGATCCACCCCTCGAGCGACCTATCGCCCTACATCGAGGGCCGGCTCTGGGACGATGCGGACATTCCGGCTCTTGCGCTGATGACGGAAGCAATACACCAGCATGGCGCGCTGGCGGCCATCGAATTGGTGCACGGCGGCATGAATGCGCTGAACCTTTACTCCCGGGAAGTCTCGCTCGCTCCGAGCGCCGTCGCTGCTCCGGCGGGCTACCACCCCGCACAGGCTCGGGCCATGAGCAAATCGGACATCCGGGAGTTCCGCCGGTGGCATCGGCAGGCGGCGCTTCGTGCGCGCCGCGCCGGCTTCGACATCATCTACGTTTACGCTGCCCACAGTTTGTCCCTGCCCATGCACTTTCTGCAGTGGCGGCACAACCACCGGAGCGATGAATACGGCGGAAGCCTCGCGAATCGCGCCCGGCTGCTCCGCGAATTGATCGAGGACACCAAGGAGGCGGTAGGTGCGCAATGCGCCGTTGCAGTCCGGTTTGCGGTCGAGGAGCTGCGCGGCGCAGACGGTATTACGGCCGACGGCGAGGGCAGAGAGGTCGTCGAGCTGCTTGCCGAGCTGCCCGATCTCTGGGACGTGAACGTCAGCGACTGGGCGCACGACTCCGGAACGTCGAGATTCACCGCCGAGGGTTACCAGGAGGAGTTCGTCCGCTTCGTCAAGACGGTCACCACGAAGCCCGTGGTCGGCGTCGGCCGATTCACGTCTCCCGACGCGATGGTGTCGCAGATCCGGCGCGGCGTTCTGGATTTCATCGGCGCGGCGCGTCCCTCCATCGCCGATCCTTTCCTGCCGAAGAAAATCGAGAACGGCGACGTCGACGACATCCGCGAATGTATCGGTTGCAACATCTGTGTGAGCGGCGACTACACCATGACGCCGATACGCTGCACGCAGAATCCCACGATGGGCGAGGAATGGCGCAAGGGATGGCACCCCGAGCGAGTACCTTCGCGAACCGTCGATGATGGCTTCCTCGTCGTGGGTGCGGGGCCGGCCGGGCTCGAATGCACTCGGGTTTTGGGGCAGCGCGGGCATTCGGTTCACCTCGTCGATGCCTCCGATCAAGTGGGCGGACGCGTGACGCGCGAGACACGACTTCCAGGACTCGCGGCGTGGTCGCGGGTCCGGGACTATCGGGTGGCCCAGATCAACAAAATGGCCGACGTATCGATCATCCGCGGGAGCCCGGTGACTGCAGAGGACATTTTGGAATTTGGAGCGAAGCGCGTCGTGCTCGCGACCGGCGCGCATTGGCGGCGCGACGGCGTGGGACGCGCGAATTCTTTGCCCATACCCGGTTTGCACGACAGCACCACGGTGTACTCCCCCGAGGATGTGATGGATGGCCGGCTGCCGCAGAGCCCTGCCCTCGTTTTCGATGACGATCATTACTACATGGGGGGCGTCGTCGCGGAAAAATTGCGCTCCCACGGAATCGAGGTGGTGCTCGCCACTCCAGCAGGGTGCGTGTCCGCCTGGACGGTGAATACATTGGAACAATTCGCCATCCAAAAGCGTCTACTGGAACTCGGGGTATCTATTCTCGCGAATTGTAATTTGATCGAGTTCGAGGGAGATCGTGCGGCACTGGCGTGCGTGTTCACCGGGCGGCGCTTCAACGTGCCGGCGGCGGCGCTGATCGCCGTCACTTCGCGCGTGCCGAATGATGCCTTGGCGGTGGCACTGGCCGTGGATGCCGATCGGCTCGCACAGGCGGGAATTGCCTCGGTGGCCTCGATCGGCGATTGCTGGGCGCCGGGGACGATCGCCGCCGCCGTGTATGCGGGTCATCGTCATGCCCGCGAATTCGATCGGCCGCCGAGCGGCGACGTTGGTTTCGCGCGTGAGCTTCCAGAAGTTTAGGAGGACGGGCACATGAAAATCGGTTTCATCGGCTTGGGTAACATGGGCGCAGCCATCGCCGCCAACCTGGTGCGCGCGGGCCACGAGGTCGCGGTGTGGAATCGCTCGGCCGGCAAGGCCGCGGGCCTGGTCGGTCTCGGCGCCGTTCTTGCGCCAACCGCCAAGGCAGCGGCGACCGGGCGCGAGGCAGTGCTCACCATGCTTGCCGACGACCACGCGCTGGACAGCGTGCTCTCAGGGCCGCAGGGCATATTGGAAGGCCTGCGCCCGGGCGCGCTGCACATCTCGATGAGCACCATCTCCGTCGCCACCGCCGAGCGGCTGTCTGCCCAGCACAGAGAGCGTGGGCAGCATTTGATTTGCGCGCCCGTGTTCGGGCGTCCGGAGGCGGCCGCTGCCGCCAAACTATTCGTCGTGGCCGGCGGCGGGAAGGCCCAAGTCGATGGCGCCAAGCCCGTGTTCGAGGCGATCAGCCAGCGGATGTTTTACATCGGCGAGACCCCGTCCGCAGCGAATCTCGTCAAGTTGTGCGGCAACTTCATGATACTTGCCGCCATCGAAACGATGGCCGAAGCGATGGCACTGGCGGAAAAAGGCGGCGTCGGCAAAAAACAATTGCTCGAAGTCATCACCGGCACGTTGTTCGACTCGCCGGTCTACCGCAACTACGGGAGCGGCTTGGTCGAGGAACGATTCAAGCCTGCCGGATTCGCGGCCCCCCTCGGCCTCAAGGACATGCGGCTGGTCGGCCAGTCCGCCGAAGCGCTGCGCGTCCCCATGCCGGTGCTCAACGTGCTGCGCGACCATCTGCTGCAAACGATCGCGGCGGAGGGCGAGGATGTGGATTGGTCGGCCATCGGGCGCACCGTCGCGAAAAACGCGGGCCTCTGACCATCGTCGGCCAGGGCGTCCTACCGGACCCTGTACTTGACCTGAAACCCCACCGTGAAAGGCAAGTTGTCCTGCCGAATCGGCGGAATCAAAATGAAATTCACGCCGAAACGGCCAAAGCGGGTCATCGCGGCGGGCGCGAGCACCGGCCCGGTCCGATTATTCTCTCCGCCGAGGCCGAATCTGCCGAAGTTGTAGCCTGAGATCACCCCGCCCATTGCCGTCAGGCGAAACCAGCTCCAATGGAGCGCCTCAGGCGCATACACGACGCCGGCATAAAAGGAGGGACGATTCAAGGAATTCCGAAAGTATCCGCCCGCAGCCGCCCATTGCCGTGAGAACCAGCATTCGGCGCCCGCGCCGGGATTGAACTCGTCGAAATGGCGGTACGGATGAATGTGGTAAGACCCTATCATGAGGTCCGCCCACCAACCCTGCTCACACGGATCGGATGCTGCCTGTGCCGCTGCCGTCCACGTCAGAAGCAGCACGGCGCAGAGCATGCAGCGCGCGGCTGCGCTCATCCGGCGGACAGCTTTTCGCACCGTGCGCCGTAGCATCCGCGCTGCCTACCAAGAGTACGCGAGCGAGAGGGCCAAAACGTGTTGAGTGGTCTTCTGCGTGATTGGACTGTAGGCCGCGCTTCCCAGGAGGTGATTGATGGCCGTGTCCAGATTGACGAGCCAGTGCTCCGTGATGAACCCGGTCGCGCGGAAACCGAACCCCATGGAGTCCGTCCCCGCATGTCCGTCATAAACCGGATAACCCGAGGCGATCGAGTGGGCCGCCGTCACACCAAAAACCTCGTGCGCATAGAGATGATCGACATAGGTAACCGAGGGCCCTGCGAACATGATCAGCCGCTTTGAACTCCCGAGTAGCGGCATGTAAAGACCAAAATCGGCCGCCATGCCGTCGGCGCCTCCGATCAACTGGCGCACGTCCGCTCGGACGACCATGGGAAAGCTCTTGGAGATCGCATAGGAGGCGAATGCCTTGATGGCAGGCGCGCGATCGATGTTGCCGAGCCCGTGCAGATGGGCGACGTCGTTCGATTCCAAGCGCCCCAAATCGTAGGTCAGTGCCAAGCCGCCACGGTAATGATCTCCGCTGAGCAAATTGATGCCGAGACCCTCGCCCACCGACGCGAACGCCAAATCCTTGTAACGGATGTTGATCACCGGTCCGGCCGAGGTGCGGGTCAACGTGGCGCCATCGTAAAGCGGCTTGTCCTCCCCTGCGGCGCCGAGAACGACGCGCCAGTCGGGCAAGTTC
>Ga0182015_10002423_pt1 | contig 22490 bp, 25 predicted proteins | sample 712P3MmetaG_FD_120478 | JGI IMG/M metagenome (GOLD analysis project Ga0182015, IMG submission 120478) | Permafrost microbial communities from Stordalen Mire, Sweden - 712P3M metaG | ecosystem: Environmental > Terrestrial > Soil > Wetlands > Permafrost | place: Sweden: Stordalen | collected...
CCGAGTGCAGAATCCAGCTGGGCTCGCGCCGTGGCCGATTACGTGCGCGATCCGTGCGCGATCGAAACGCCAGGTCGCATGAAAACCCTTTGATCCATTGACACAAAGACCGGAATGTAGAGCTCATCGGCAAAACGATAGAAATATCGAACCCAACTCTCAGACCGTTTGGCGTGTCATCTGAGGAAGTGAACCGGCCTGGGATCCCCGGGATACTTCCAACAAACCGTCCAGCCTCACGGCTAGCGCGGACCTCGCGCCTTCGAGTCCCATACCGGCAAGCGGCGTCGCCCAATCTGTAGTCCCAGTTTCACCAGCGATAACACCCTCTGAGCCAACACCACCGGCGCCCTCAGTCACGATCGACACGTCTGTCGCTTCAGACTCGACGGGCAACCCCCACGCACCCGGAACGACGGGCAATCCGCACCCACCTGAGACCACTGGAAATCCGCACCAGTAGTAGTTGGTTTGCACTCATGTTCTCCCGGTCCATGAGGGCGGTTGCGGTCCTTGCGGTTGCTTCGCCTTGGGGGGATCGGCGGAAACACCAACTTGAAGGGTCCAAAAACGCGACGCCCGCCGTTTCGGGGCGATGTTTGCAGGAGGGTTAGCCGGGCGCCGAGAGTCAACGGATGGCTTGCTCGGCGCGAACCGGAAAGCCTGCTTAGAGCTCGAGAGTGGAGATCTCGGTTGCAGAGGCGGCGTGGTGCTGGCGAAGTTGTCCGTAGGGACATGCGGTCAGGCAGCCCGCTCGTACGGGCGAATGATGCCGCTCAGAACGTCGAGGCGGATGACGGTCCCGCCGGCGATCACTGTCCTTGGGCGGAGGACCGGCTGGGCGAGCTGTAGGCCACGTGTGGCCGAGCCTCGTTGTAGTGGTGGACGTACTCGGCGAGGACCCGTTCGAGGTGTCGCCGGGAGACGACAAGGAGATGGTCGCCGGGCGAGACGGTAGAGAAGGACAGGGCCAGGGAGGGTGAGCCCCGCTGAGCGAGTTCCGGCTGGTCAAGCCGGGTCGAGGAGTTTCTGGACCTTCAGCCAGCTCAAGAGCCCGACCGTTCTTTTGGCGCCCTTCACCTCCTGCGGCTCATTGGCATCGGCTGAGTTCGTATGAATTCGAAGCGACGTTTGCCTGAACCATGTTGTTCCCCTACGTTTTAGAACCGTGTATTCCAAGATACGGCGGGGATCGCAAATGTCGGCTCGACCGAGCAACAGCGCATTCATCTCGTATCGCCGCGATCTTGCGGAATTTCAAACGCGTCTCATCGCTCAGAACCTCAAGGACCTAAAGATCGACGTCTTTTATGACATCGAGAACATCCGGGCAGGGAAGTACGAGACCATCATTTTGGACCAGATCGCCGCCCGCCCGTACTTCCTGTTAATTCTCGTGCCAGGCACGCTCGACCGCTGCTTAGATGAGCATGATTGGGTCCGCCGCGAGATCGAGCAAGCCATATCTACGGATCGCGTGATGGTGCCGGTTTATACCCCGAAGTTCGATTTCGGCGACATCGAGCGGTATCTGCCAGGCGATTTAGGCCCAGCAGTGCGTGGTTTCAATGGATTAGAGCTGCCCCATAATCTTCAGTGGTTCGAGGCCACTATGAAGCAACTGGTCGAGGAGTTTTTGGTACCCATCCAGTTAGGCGTTGCAAGAGTGTCTGTCGCCGACCAGGTGGTCGTAGACCAGTCGATTCAGAAGATAACGACGTTGCCCACCATCACCGAAGAGCAACTTTCAGCACATCAGTATTGTGAGCGCGCCCTCGCTCGTCCGGATGACGACATCGCAGGAAAGATCGCTGACTACAACGAGGCGATCCGCCTCGATCCCCAATTTGCCGACGCCTTCAATGGCAGGGGGTTGACCCGGGCCAGTCAAGGCGACCTCGATGGAGCCATGGTTGACTACAACAGGGCCATCCGCCTCAATCCCCAATTCGCGGGGTTCATCTACAACAGAGGGAACTTTCGAGCAGCCAAGGGTGATCTCGACGGGGCCATCGCTGACTACAACGAGGCGATCCGCCTCGACCCCACATTCGCGGGTTTCTACTACGGGAGAGGGATCTGTCGTAGAGACCAGGGCAACCTCGATGGAGCGATCGCCGATCTCGACGAGGCCCTCCGCCTCGATCCCGCACTGGCCGAGTCCTTCGGCATCAGGGGGTTGATCCGGGCCAGTCAAGGCGACCTCGATGGAGCCATGGCTGACTACGACGAGGCCATCCGGCTCAATCCCCAATTTGCGGGTTTCTACCACGACAGAGGGATCTGTCGTAAAGACCAGGGCGACCTCGATGGAGCGATCGTCGACCTCGATGAGGCGATCCGCCTCGACCCCAAATTTGCGGGTTTCTACCACGACAGAGGGATCTGTCGTAAAGACCAGGGCGACCTCGATGGAGCGATCGTCGACCTCGATGAGGCGATCCGCCTCGATCCCCAATTTTCCGACGCCTTTAATGGCAGAGGGTTGATCCGGGCCAGTCAAGGCGACCTCGATGGAGCCATGGCTGACTACGACCTGGCGATCCGCCTCAATCCTAGTGATACCATCGCCTTCAAAAATAGGGGGTTGGCCCGCGGCAACCAAGGTGACCTCGACGGGGCCATCGCTGACTACAACAACGCCATCCGTCTCAACCCCGAATTTGCGAAGGATTCGACAGCACGCGAAGTGGCTGGCAAGAAACGTGGTCGATCGAAGAAATCTCGATAGGGCCATCGCTGACTTCAACGAGGCCATCCGCCTCAATCCTAACGATGCCATCGCCTTCAAAAACAGAGATATTGACCCGAAAGAAACGGGGGTCCTTCCTGACGGCGGATGGGCCGCAGGGTACCGATCGTGGGAGTTGGGAGAAGATCAGCATTGCCCATGACGGGGTTTAAGAATGTCACTTGACTGAATATCGCCTATCCGCACGCGGTCCCTGGTCCACGCCCTTCGGGCGAACTCAGAGGCCAAGTTGTTCGCCTGCCACTCGATGATTTCGTGCGCGATCCGTGCGCGATCGGGTGGAAAATGAGGGTGAACAACAGTCACCGGCGGTCAATCGAAATGGCCAACTTGCTGGTGCTTTGCGAATAACCGCAGGTCAGCGAAATGGCCGGTCTGAATTCGCAATGTAGAGGCCGACGGTTCGAGTCCGTTCACCTCCACCCGTTGTAAATGTCACAACGTTTTCCCTGGTCATTGCCTCAATTTCACTTCCAGTCGTCCAGGTACCTTGACGTCCTTACTCGAACCGCGTCCGGGGTGCGTTGGCCAATGTTCATTGAGCGACGCTTCGCTTCGCTTCGATTCGGACAGGAAGCACCGGTGGATCCGAAGTCGTAGTGAAGGACCTCGAAAAGCCATTGTCAGATCGGTCATCTGGTCTGGATCTTCGCCGACCTCGACTTTCGCGGCAGCCGACGCCGAGGGTGACGATCTGCTCGGTGACGCCTACGAGTATCTGATGCGGCACTTCGCCACAGAGTCAGGCAAGAGCAAAGGGCAGTTCTACACGCCAGCCGAGGTCTCGCGGATCTTGGCCAAGGTCGTCGGCATTGGACCGGGCACCAAGCAGGACCAGACCGTCTACGACCCGACCTGCGGTTCGGGCTCGCTTCTCCTGAAGGTGGCCGATGAGGCTCCCCGCAGCATCACCATCTACGGGCAGGAGAACATCGGTCATCCGGGTTCGCCCGAGTGATGGTCAGAAGATGGTTGACCGTTCATAGTCAAATGTAAGGATGCACTGACGGCAACCTGCGAAGGGGGAAGATCGGTGTCGAGTGCAAGGATGAAGAGGCTCGCCAGTTATGGCGGAGCGGCTGCCCTAGTGGGCGCAGGGTTCGCCGGGGCGTCGGTGGCATTGGCGCCCGCTGCCGCTGCCCAGTCCGAGGGCTGCTACGACGCCTACGGCTGCAGCATCTTTCTGACGGACAGTAACGGTTACACCGGGTACGGCGGTTCCTGGGGAAACAACGGGCAAAGTGGGACCTGTAACGTCGCTCTCTACAGCGGGCCAAATGTTGTTGTGGGCGGCGCGATCGCCCAAGGGCCGAAGTTGAATTGCAATGTGTTCAGTGACAGCCAGACGGGACCAAAGGGTTCGGGGAATACCGGGGGCGTGTACACCGTGGCCATGTGGCAGAACGGAAACGTGATTGGATCAATGGATGGCACGTTTCCATACTGACCGCCGTCGGTTCGTTCGGAGAATTGGACTGATCGCCCGCTTTCGTTAGCGGACTCGGTGACGTGTCGTGACGTCGAGTAGCGCATTGGATCCCGCCGTCGGGCGTGGCGAGGTCGGTACGGGCTCATCGGATCCGTTCTCGGTGGAGCTCGGCGTACGGCTCCGTGGGGTGACGCCCGCTGACGTGCCCTGGATGTTCAAGGTCGAGACGCACCCATCGGTGATCTGGCGCTTCCGTCTCGGCGGCAAGGCTCCCTCGATGGGCCAATATCAGGGATTGGTCTTCGACAACACCCTGGACCAGGCCATCATCATGCCGAGCAAAGGGCGACAACCCCTGGGCTTCGTGTACGCGAACAGCTATGACGCCTCGAACGGCACCGCCGAATTCGGGTTAGTGGCCGACCCGGACCACGCCGGGTCGGGTCTGGTCCTCCATGGTGCGATGCTGTTCCTCGATCGGCTGTTCCGCCAGTTCTCGTTGCGCAAGCTCGTGAGCGAGTTGGTCGAATTCAATCGCGACCAGTTCGCCAACGGCGAGGGGGTCGAAGATTTCGCCGGCCTGTTCTCCTTCGAGACGAGGTATGACAGCTATTACTTCCTGAAGGGACGCTACTGGGACCGCTATCACCTGGCAATCTTCCGAGACGACTGGTTCGTGCACCGCGACCAGATGGTCGCGTCGGCTCATCGCAGGTTGGATCGCCTGCACGCTCAGGAGTCTCAAGCGTCCGGAGTGGGCCGAGCCCCGGCCGAGGTCACCGATGAGGGGTCTCCCGAAGCGCGTCAGGCTGATCGTGACGTGCCACAAGTCGACATTCACAGGATCGCCTTGGAGACTGAATTGCTTGCACTTCGTGCTGTGATGCCGCAAGACGAACCATGGTGCTTGTCGATGCTGGAGCAGGCGGCGCGCACTGGCTCTCTCCGACTGAACATCCCGACCTTCGGCCCGAAGGAGGTGGAAGCCGAGCTCTGGTTCAACGTGCTCGCGCAGTTCGTCGCCTGGGACAAGCCAAATGGGTTCCCGGTCGCGCTGACGTCAATTTACGACGTCGCGGGCGCGCAGTTGGTGGCGAGCGTCCACGCCACCTTGGAACCGACGCTTGCGACGCTTGATGTCTGTGCCGAGATCCTGCCCCTGTTCGTCCAATATGCGTTCAATGGCTGGCCATTTCGCAAGATCTACATCCGCTATGCCTCAGGAGCACCCGAGCTCGATCTGTGGCAGGCGGTCTTCCAGAGCGACGGCCGATCGGTGTGGGAGCGGGTCGGAGTGCAGGTCGATCAACTCAACGTCGCAGGCGCGTATTCCGACGTAGAGACCTACGTGCTGACGAGGGAACGATGGGAAGCTGCGGCTTCGGAGATCTGGGATCACTGCGGATCTCGGCCCGTCCCCGCCGACTGACGCGTTAGGCCTACCATCCAGTCGGAGCTACACGCCAGCTTCAGCTGGGCTCACTCGTCAACAGCGTCGCCCCGACGTTCGGGTTGGGACTGGGAGCGATCGTCACCGGCCTGCTCGTGCAATACGGTCCCCATCCGACGCGGTTGATCTTCGCCATCCTCATGGTCCTGTTCATTGTGCTGGGTCCTGGCCACGGTGGTGATGCCAGAGACCGTGCCGCAAGTACCGGGCGCAGTGGCGGCCCTTCGGCCAGAGATCGCCGTCCCCAAGCGAGCGAGGAGTGCGTTCGCCGGTGCCGTACCCACGATGGTGTCCACCTGGGCGCTGGGGGGCCTGATTCTTTCCGTGGGCGGTTCGCTGCTCGGAGCGGTATTCGGGCAGACCAACGTCGGGGTGATCGGTCTTGTGATCGGTCTGTTCCCAGTCTCGGCAGCCGCGGCAGCTCTGCTGGGCCGCGATCTGTCGTCGCCCACCATGGCCCGACTCGGGAGTGCAGTTTTGGCCATCGGGACAGGCCTGTTCCTTCTCGCGCTGGGTTGGTCCTCGATCGCTCTGTTCGTCGTCGCGTCGGTCGTGGCTGGTGCGGGCTTCGGAACGGGGTTCCTGGGAGCGCTACGTTCTGTCAGCCAACTGGCCGAGCCTCACGAACGGGCGGCGCTCCTCTCGGCCGTGTTTGTCGTCAGCTATCTGGCCTTCAGTGTCCCGGCACTGGTGGCGGGTGTGTTGACGACCCACATCGGGCTCCGAACGACATGCTTCGCATATGGTGGCTTTGTCGTGTTGGTCGCCGTCGGTACCTTGGCTTTCGAACGGGTGAGAGTTCGGCACGAGCGAGATGCTGCATGACGATCCCAGATCGATACGGTCGAACCGGTCCATAAGCTGGCTTGGGTGTTGTGTGGCCTAACTCTTCGCTGCAAGGAAGGCAAGGAGGCAGCGGTGCCGGCGAAAGGAAGTGCGGAGTGGAAAGGTGACGCTGCGACTTGGACAGGCACATTCGCCGCGGGAGATACCATCAGCGGGGGATGTACGTACAAGGCCCGCGTCGAAGACGGTCCCGGTTCGAATCCAGAGCAGCTGATCGCAGCCGCGCACGCAGCGTGCTTCTAAATGGCCCTGTCAAACATCTTGGCCCAAGCCGGTGGTCCTCCCGAATTGGCAGACGATGAGCCCTGCAGGGTGGCATTTTCGGCACCCGCATCACCCCGCGTCGGAGTAGACACCACCTATAACATATATACATAGTGGGGAAGATCATGTTTAATGGGAAGTCATGAGCACCACCACCGAAACCAATCTGACCATACGGCGCCTGACCGTCCGCACTGGCGCCGAGATCTCGTGCGTTGACCTCCGTCGGTTGAGGAACGAGGAAGTTGCCGCCATCCGACAGGCCCTGCTCGACCACCGGGTGGTGTTCTTTCGGGAGCAGGACATTGGCCCGGCCGAGCAGATCGCCTTCGCCTCGCTCTTGGGACCGCTCACCCGTGGGCACCCCACATTGCCGGTGACCGAGGGGGACCCCGAGGTCTTCGACCTCGACTCCTACGCCGGTGCCTCCGCCAACCATTGGCACACCGATGTCACCTTCGTGGAGCACCCTCCCGCGTTCTCGGTCCTGCGCGCCGTCGTCCTCCCCGAAGTCGGTGGGGACACATTGTGGGCCAATACCGTCTCTGCATACCAGGACCTTCCGGCGGACCTCCGGCAGCTGGCCGACGGCCTGCGGGCAGTCCACTCCAACGGCCACGACTACGGTCGGGTGGACCTGGCCGCTCTGAAGGGCTCACTGCGGCCCGAACGGCTGGAGCATCTCAAGGCCTTCGTCTCCGAAGTCTTCGAGACCGAGCACCCGGTCGTGCGGACTCACCCCGAGACAGGGGAGCCGTCGCTGCTCCTCGGAGGGTTCGCTCACCGCCTGGTCGGCCACAACAACACCGAGTCGGTCGACCTCATCCGAATCCTTCAATCCTACGCGACTCGTCCCGAGAACATCGTCCGCTGGCAGTGGCGCGAGGGCGACGTTGCCGTGTGGGACAACCGGTCGACGCAGCACTACGCCATCTACGATTACGGCCGCGAGCGCCGCCGTATGCAACGAGTGACGACCGCTGGTGTTGCCGCTGTCGGGCTCGACGGGCTACCAAGTGCCGCCCTCAAGGGCGATGCCAGCCTCTACTATGCCGCCGCCTGAGCCACCGGACCGCGAGGCCGACAACGTCCGGGGAAAGTGACGCGAGGACTGACTGGCTAGGCTCGCTTCTTGGTGGCGGTTTTGGGCTTGGTAGTTGCCTTTTTCCCTGCTCTCGGCGCCTTCTTCGTCGCCGCGGTCGCTTTTTTCTTCGCTACCTTCTTGGCGCTGGCTGCCGTTTTGGCTGTCTTCTTGGCCGCCTTGGTCGCCTTCTTCGTGGAGGCGACTGCCCTCTTCTTGGCGGTCGTCGCCTTCCTCTTCGTTGTCTTTGTCCCGGCCGAAGCCGTCTTGGTTGCCTTCTTCGTGGTGGCTTTCGCTACATTCTTGACCCCGGTCACCTTCTTCTTGGCCGACTTCCTCGTCGGAGCGGCTTGCGTTTGGATTCGGTCGACCGTGTCCGAGCTGCCGATGGCCGCGGCAGCTTCGACGACGCCCTGACGCGCTCGCTTTCCGGCCGCTTCGGCAGCCACCTCAAGAGTGCCCACAGCGTGGCCGACCTTTTTTGCGACGCGATCCAGTTTGCTTTTTGCCATGAATGCAGCCTAACCCCCTCACTGACCAGCCACGGGCCTCATTCACGAGTACCGACTCGTTGCGTGAGCTGCCTGGATGGGTTCTCAGCACCAACACGACGATTCGACGTCCTTGTCGATGCCACCGAGATGATGAATCTGAAGAAGCTCGATGGTGCGCCGGACCCGTCGGAAGAGGAACGAAAGGGAAACGGGTGGAGATTTCGCCGCGATTGACCTTGATGTGCTGCTTAGGCGCCAGTGCTTCACTCGTTCCAACGGCGGACCAACGAGCTCTAGATTGTCGACTCTTAGAGATGCAGGCTCACTCCAAGGCCGAGTTGGTGAACTTCGTACGGTCTGCCCGCTGTGGCCTCGAGGAAGCGCCTTTCGTCCTCGGGCACCGGCTCGTACTGACCGGGCACACGGAAGCCGCCGTAGTGAATGGGAATGACGTGTGGTGCTCCGAGGAGTTCTCCGGCCAAAGTTGCCTGTTCAGGTTCGAGGGCACCCGCCAACGGGCTTGGAGGCAGTGCGGGAAACACAGTGCCGGACCGGAAGAGACCATCCCATAACACTCGGGCCAAAGAACCAGTGAGGGTTCCCCCGACCACCGGTCGGGGGCGGTTATCGTACTTGGCTGACCGAGGCGCCTCTGCGCGGCCAACGTAGTGTTGCATCGTGTCGGTCGCAGTGGTCGGAAGCGGCCGTCAGACGTCGCCGCCAGCCACAACCGTGATGAATTCAGCCTGATTCATGTGCCCGCCATGGTGTGAGTAGGCAATCAGATGTCCAGGTCGGTCAGGCTGGCGTCAGGGTTAGGAGGGGTCCGTACCCGAGCGGCAATTGCCGCTGCGATCAAGCACGACCCACTTCCCACCAAAAGGGCGGCTCGAGGTCCCCCAGGTGGCAGTGATCCAACCGGTAATCACGCTTCCGATAGGTGTCGTTCCGAGATAGACGAATACCCACAGCGCCACGATCCGGCCGCGATAGTCACGAGAGGAGTGCAGCTGCAGAGTCGTTGAGGCCAGAGTTACAAATGAGAATGCGGCCGCCCCAGTGAGGACCAGCGCGACACACACCAAGGCCACGGTCGGCGCGCCTGCCGTTGGGGTATGAGCCGACCGCCAAGCGCTAATGAACCCGCCGCCTGACCGGTCAGCTCCGAAGATTCAGCCGGTTATCACGTTGTGGACAGTGGCGACCATTGGCTCCTTCAGTCCGACACCCAACTCGGTGAGGATCGGCATCAGGGTTGCGCCGAATGCGTCAAAGTCCGCCTGGGATTCCCAGGTGTCGAAGACCTGGATCGCACCGTTCGATTCGAGCGCGCAGTGATAAGTACGGCCCTTCGGCTTGCCTGCACCGGCAGCTTCCAGCTTCTTGATTGCACTGCTGTACTTCTCCGGCGTGAAGCCCTCGTGTACGAAATAAATACCTAACGCCATTGTGCTCCGTCCTTCCTCCTGATCGACGCGCGGTTGCGTCTGCTCGTCCGCCTGGGACGTGGCATCTCGGACACTACCCCTCTGGCAAGGAGGCTTGTCGACCTGTCCGCTGTATGGTCTGCGGCCTGCCCCCAATCACACCGGGACGGGGCGCATTATCGACCGGCGTTCGCTTGCCGGCAGCTATGCCCATAATCGGAGCGACTCCAGGAGTGGCATCGCCGCGATTAACCATCGTTCACGTGGATGATCGCCAGTAGGCACTTGATCCGTCCCATGGCTCGGGCAGGAGCCTCCATACCGAGCCAAGATCACCTTAGCGACGGGACAGCGCTTCATTCATCGTATGTGTCCGGTGACAGCGACTTGACAGTTCGTCGTTCATCCTCGACCTCGAGCATGTCCTCGCCAGATGCCTCTTCCAGCATCATGAGCGATTCGTCAGCACCAGGAGGGCGTGAATCAACTCGTCAAGCTTGCGTTGGGTTGCCGCCTGCTCTCTTCCTTGCGTACGGAGGATCGAAAAGACCATCACGACCGTGATGGCTGATACGGACACCTCGAATGCCGCTACCCAGCGAGTCGGAAATCGAAGAGCTGAAATGACTACAACAAGGACGATCACTCCAAGACTGATGGCCAGCGCCACGGCAGGAAAGGGCACTGTAGTGCTCGACCTTGTAGAGAATCCGACTCAACACTGGAAGCTGTTCTGTCCGATGCAGGATTCGGCGTTGGTGTCGAACGGATCCGTTCTCTGAGTCGCGTCGCTTCATTGATCAAGGCTACTGCTGACGAACCCGGTGTAGCGGCAACGAAGATTGAGCACCCACTTAGGGTCGGCGTTCACGATGAAGTCGCTTCGTTAAGAATTCTGATGAGTGTGGCCAATGCTCTTCTACGACCGCACGCACAGGGACGGCTCGCTTGGGCGCGATGGAGTAAGGTCGTGGCACCTTCTAAAGCGAGGGTCCAGTGGGTGGGCTGCTCACCGCCACAGGAGGCGTAGACCTCGTGCCGGACTCATCGCTCTGATGCTGAGCCTTTCTCCTCGCACCGCCGTCTGTCGAACGTCTCCTCTTGTCGCGTCTGTTCGGTTCTCCCTGCCCAGAGGACAGTCTGGTGCGCAGGTAGGTGCTCACCGCCGAGGTCCGCCCCGGTTCATAACCGAAATATGGCGCCCTCAAGCTGTCGGAGCGATCCTGTCGTCTGACGGCCTCGAGAAACCCGGTGCTGGGAGTTTGGATGTGAATGCCCCTTGCCCGGAGATTCCACATCTGGACCGTAGGTCAAGGCGCGTTCTCGTTATGAGACTTCGAGGCCGACGCACTCAAATTCGGCGATCAAAAGCAATTCAGTGATTGGAGCCACGATGGGAGCGTCATTCGCCAGCCTGATCAATATGAACGGACCCGGCCACTACATCCATTGGGGGATCATCCAGATATCAGTGGCAAACCTGGTCCTTATCGGCGTGATGGTGCTCGTCTTCATCGCCGCGATCCTGATCCCCTATCGGCGACATGGGGATGGCGACCGATGACCCTTCGCACCGATCTGGACTCCGATACATCGGCCGATGTCGTCGCCGACCTGCCCGAAGACGCTGACCAGTGGACGGCCAAGCTTCGTCATGCGGCCGTGGAGGCCCTTCCCCCCGAACGCCTCATGCCAGACCGACAGCCGGCCTACGTCGCCTCCTGGATCTATGTGTTCGGCGTTCTGACCTTGGCCTCCTTGGCCGTGGTGATCGTCACCGGGACGGTGCTGGCCGTCTTCGGACCGACCTGGTGGCACGTCTCTTCCGAGGGCCTCTTCGTGAATTCTCTGCACTTGTGGAGCGTCGAGGTGTTCTTCTTCACCATGATCGTCCACCTGTGGGGCAAGTTCTTCATGGCCGCTTGGCGAGGTCGCCGGCGTGCCACATGGATCACCGGTGTGGTGTCCTTCGTGGTGTCAGTTGGCGCTGCATTCACCGGCTATCTGTCTCAGCAGAACTTCGACTCCCAATGGATCAGCACCCAAGCCAAGGACGGCATCAACTCGACGGGCGCCGGAGCCATCTTCAACGTCACCAACTTCGGCCAGATGCTGATGTGGCACATCATGCTCCTCCCTCTGGTCGTCGTCATGCTGGTGGGGGTGCACGTCCTCCTCGTCCGCCGACGCGGAGTGGTCCCGCCGTTCGCACCCCCGGACCGAGTGGTCAGGGAAGAGGAGCCAACCGGCCTACGGGAAACCGCAGCACCTGTGGAACAGCGATGACCTCCTCCGCCGAGACCGCCAACCATCGGCATGGCCGCCATTTCAACCCGGACCGCGACGTAGAGGAGTGGCACGGGAGGTACTACCCCTACGACCTGGTGAAGGAGTTCCTCATCGCCCTGGTTGTCGTGGTTTTGTTGGTGGTAGTTCTGGCTGTCGTTTTCTCTTCCCCGGACGAGAAGCCGGTGACTGTCAAGTCGTGGTCGACCTCCAATCCGATCGACTTTGCCCAGACCGCCATCACTGAGCTCGACGGCACCAGCCCCGTCGCCACCTACGGACCGCCCTACAACACTACCGCCGGCTCATCGCAATCAATCGGCCCGTTCTCACCCGAGAGTTGGCTGGGCGTGCACCATCCGATCGACACGGCCAATGATTTCGTCCTCGCACCCCTCAGGACGCTCCCGAGCCAGCCGAAGGTGGAGGCGGCCGTTGCCAAGTACACATCTGCACCGACGGACCAGCAAGCGAAGTGGACTGCCGCCTACGAAAAGTCTATCGCCAGTCCGAAGGTGAGCTTCATCGCCGGCACGCTTACCGTGCCGACGGGGAGCTACGGTCCCGTGCGGACCATCATCGGCTCGCTTACCTCGATGGCCCGCAGTGGTGCCCTCGACGGTGCCCTTCTGAGCTCCCGGCAGTTCTATGGCACTGATTACACCAAGCCGCTCCTGTTCATCGCCGATGGTACCTACCTAGCCGACCTGGCCCAGAACCAGCATCTCTCTGGTGATCAGTGGGGGATGATGAACGAGACGGGAAACTACCCGGGGCAAGCCTGGCTGTGGCTCTACACCTTCTGGTACCAGGTCCCGCCGATGAACTCTTCGTCAAACGGCGACCTCCAGGTCTGGGCGATCATGATGGTCCTGACCCTAGGGCTGGCGCTCCTCCCGTTCATTCCAGGGCTCCGCTCGATCCCACGTTGGAGCCGTGTCTACCGACTCATTTGGCGCCAGCACTATGGGGAACTTGGCGGTAAGCAATCCTCAGGGTGACTCTCGGAGCTCCCCTGAACGTAAGTCAGCAGTCCTAATGTGATCTGACAGTCTCGTCTGGGCTCGCGCCTCGCCTCGCTGAATTGGTGCGCGATCCGTGTCCGAGAGGATGCACAACCTTGCACAAGGAAGCGATTGGCTAGTTCGAGTCGCTTCAGCTTCGACTACATCAAGATTTGCTCCGGCTGGGTACGGTGAGGCCGTGGTGGTTCGTTCACGGGACTCAGCAGGACTCAACTGCTGCCTTTTGGGTCCCTTCGGTGCCCCTCCGTGCACTTCACCCGATCCGAATGAGGCGCTGGTTTGTCCAAAACCTCTAGTCACGGCGGACGGTCCGGATACGTTCGCAATGTAGAGGCCGACGGTTCGAGTCCGTTCACCTCCACCCGAGAGGTGCGAGTCAGCCGAGTGCACAACCCGGCTGACTCGCGTCATGATCGATTTCGTGCGCGATCCGTGCGCGATGGAGACACCAGGTCGCCTGAAAACCCTTCGGCCATTGACACAAAGACTGGAATGTAGAGCTCACCGTCACAAAGGTCGGATTGAGAGGATCGGATCGGATTAGCCAGCAAGCGGCGAGCAAGAGGCGAGCCATTTTCAGCAGAGTGTTCGTCGGACCGTTGATTCCCGATACCATTGGCCGCGGTCTAGATGCCAGATGGGACGCCCGGTGGCTCATAAGATTCGTCTGCGAATCGTCGGAGCCGAGTCGAACGTTCGGCCTATCAACGTCCCGCTGCCCGAAGGGCTAAGCCGGGGCGATGGGGTTCGACGGATTCATTCGCTGGTCAACACCCGTGTCCGGCGCACCCCCGACGACAGCGTCCATACCCGGATCGGAGTTCCCCGCCCGGAGGATGATCACGATGTTCACTGCGATCAACCACAGCCCCAGGGCGGGCAGTGTCGCCCCGGACGGGAGACCCAGCACCGCGAACACCACGGCCACCCAGCCCAGCCAGACGGGAAGGGCCCGGTAGCGAATGATCAGTAGCCCGGTGGCGAACAGGATGATCGTGCCTCCGGCTACGACCACCCCTGAGGGCAGATCCTGCTGAAGGAAGTTCATCGTCTGAAATGCGGCGGGGGTAGCGTGATGGTAGGCGTCGCTCAGGCTAAAATACATTCCCGCGACCATCCCACCGCCCGCACCGAGCAGTACACCGCCAGCGAAGCCGACGGTGGCCAACCGGCGAGTAACCGGTTTCACCGCGACCAACCATTCTCGGAAGTACCAAAACCAGAACACTCCGACGACGACGGCGATCATGGTCTCGATGCCGTCCACGCCCAGCAGCCGCTGATGATTGTGGGAGTTGTAGTAGTTGGCGACCTTGACCAAGCTCGCGTTGGTGGCTGGGGTATCCGATACGAGGAAGACCGACGCCGCCAACAGCACGACGAAGATCAGACCTCCGATACCAGTCCAGCGTTGCAAACGATTCGTCACGATATTCCCCCTTCAGTTGGATCGATCACTCCCGCCTGTTTTGCCGCGATGCTGATCCCCCGACGTGTTGAATCCATGCCAGAGACACCCAATTTCAGACATCCATCAAGATAGCTCATTGAAGCTAACCACCTAGAGATTTGCTGAGGGTCTTACTTCCGTCTCAACTGGAACGGCTTATTCCTCGGCACGATCATGGCGTCGATCGTCGACTACCGCTGGGAACAGTTCGCCGCCTGAAGTACAAAATCAATGTCTGTCCGGGCTCGACCACCTCCCTAGAGAAAGTGAGATGGTCGAGATGGCAGAGCGCTGGCGACCGTACCGCAGCCTCGCGGTGAGTTACCCGTTCGCATCCGAGTTCGCGGAACGACGGTAGATGGTTCCTTCTTCGGACCTGGGCTGGTCGCCCTATGCATTGTTGTTCTCGAGAGCCTTCGCATGCTTGCTGGCATCTAAGGCGCTCCAAGAGTCGGTTCACGGGCGAAAGCGACCCCTGTCGATTCCGGTGTACTAAGTCGCCACGGTCGCCGAGCGGGGTCGGCCACTCCATGACTGGGCTTGCAGTATGTCGAGAAAGGCATGGGCGATGGGAGTCCATTCCCGGCGCGCGAACGCTACGAGTTCGCGGAACGGGCGACGTCAATCTGCGGACAGAGCGTCGAGTCCGTTCGGCACGGCGTTATCTGGAAGGATGGTGACGCCGAGTCCCGCGGCGGCGAGATGGGCGGCTGCCACGACCTGGCCAGTCTGCACGGTCCGGCGCGGTGCGAAGCCGGGGGCTGCACTCACTTGGAGTACAAGTTCGGTGAGGCCGTGCTCGGGTCCGAACAGAACCCACGCGCGATCGGCGAGTTCTTCGAGGACCAAGGCCTTGCCGGCAGCGGTCAGCCGAACGCCATTGGGAAGGCGTTCGAGGAGCTGCCCGCCCAGCTCCCGTTCGAGGGCCTTGATCTGTTGGGAGAGTGAGGGCTGGGCGACAAAGAGCCGCTCGGCGCCGTCGGGAGACCTACTCCTCAACCCGCCTCATAATGTTAGGGCGGTGAGGACAAGACTGCCGCCAAACGCTGGGAGTGTGGCCAATTCGGTCATTGTCAGAAGAGTCCGTCGCTCCGGCTGCCTTGCCGTGACGAGCCTTGGTCAGGTATGAAGCGGGATGCCGGAACGTCGCGTGGACGACCAGAGATGCCGTTGGGAGATGTTCGCCTCGGGCGAGTGGCAGCGTTGCGGCAAGCCTCGCCGACACGAAGGCGCTCACCAGATCGGCACCGTAACCATCGGTACGCGGGCGCTGATCCGACTAAGGATGCAGAGGCAACCCACCGTCAGAAGAGCTAAGTCCCGACCAGAAGGCTGAATTCATGTGCCCGAGGCCATCAGGTCAACCCCAGCAATGCCTGATCTGGATTCTGGGCCCATCAATGACGACGTCGTGGTTCGAAACGGTACGCCGGGACCATTCTGCGAGGCTCGAACCAAATTTTACCGGACCCCTTTGGTTGGCAACCGCTACATGAGCTGATCCTGCTCTGTCCCCATTGAACGGCAGACTCAGTCGGGGTCAGCAGATCAGGCCTGCCAAACATGGAGGCCGTGCCGGCTGAGGTGAGTCGGGATGATCTGGAACAGTGGGTCGGTGTGGCGGAGAGCACGCAAGAGTTGACGCTTCGAGCGCATCTCCGGCCCGCACAGGATGGTGACACTTCCGCCCTCGCCGCCGGCTCCGTTGACCTTCCAACCCAGCGCTCCATTGGCGGCTGCCACCTCTACGGCGGCGTGGGCCCGGGGGCTCACGAGGTCGGCGTGCAGGCGGCTCTGGGCGTCCATGTTCTGGATCATCGCCCGTCCCAGCGCGTGGAAGTCCGCGGCCAGCACGGCGTCTCTCGCCTGCTGGGCGGCGTGGCGGAGCTCCTCCAGTTGGGGAGAGCTCTCACCTTCCCGGTTCAGGCTGGCGATCACTCGATCATGTACTGCCGACGATAGGTGCGCGCTCCCGAGGAACAGGAGCACCAGCCGTCGATCGAGCTCCGACCACACGTTGTTCGGCACCGGTAACTGCGATAGCGAGGCCTGAGGGTAGTGGGTGATTTCGATGTAGTTGATGCCTCCGAATGCGGCGCACAGTTGATCCTGGATACCTGACTGGGTCCCGAGCCGGTCGACCTCGATCCTATGGGCGGTGGCGGCCACCTCGCGAGGGGTCATGCGGCCGGGCGTCAACGAGTCGAGGGCGCCGATCAGCGCCACGGTCGCCGCGGCCGACGTTCCTGTCGAGGAGCCGACTGGCGCTTCCGAAAAGACGCTGATCTGCAATGACAATTCCTCCGGTACACCGACTTCGTCGACGGCGGCCTCCAGCAACGGATGGCGATTGGGCAGGACGGGAGGCTCGAATGTGTACCGTTCGCCATAGTTCTGGGCGTCCAATACGACCCGGCCGGGCAGTTTCCCGATCGGGTGAACCTTGATCTGTACCTCGACATATGGGGACACGGCGATGTTGAAGACCTTGCCGTGCCCGGCAAACCAGGTGTCGGTCCACCCGCCGTTGTCGCAGATGCGTATCGGGGCGACGGCGTTGACAACTCGAAGTGGAACGGGATCGTCCATTCATTTCATCATGCCGGACCGGAAGCTTCCGAATCGAGCCTGCGTCGTCTCGAAGGGCACGGGGGTCGCCGGTCGGGCATGATTCGTGACTCATAGATTGCGTGATCGTCTCCCAGAAGTGGGTCGGGTGGGAGGACAGCGACGGTGGTCATGACCCTTGCGGATCGCTCGCTTCTTCTCGTTCGCTTACGACGGCATGGGCAGCGAGCAACTGGAGTTCGTCTTCAGCATGGGCAACTCCTCCTACCACGATCGAGTCGAGGTGGTAGCCGCCCAGACCCAGCCGAGGCGGTGGCTCGATGTCGGTGCCGGGCACGGCCATTTCTGTTTGTCGCATCCACCGTCCTTCCGGACGCCCCGTTCGACGGTCTCGACCTCGGCGACGGGATCACCCAAGCCGAGCACGTCAGTGGGTGGAGCAGGCTTACGTAGGGCTGTTTCCCGAGATGGCCGACAGCCTGCTCGAACGGTACGACGTGGTTAGCATGCACCATTACCTCGAGCACACCCGGGAGCCAGCCGATGAGCTGGATGCCGCGGCCAAAGTGCCGGCGCGACGGTTTCCTGTCGATCGAGCGGCCCGACTCGGAGAGCGTCTTCGGGCTCCGGCTGGGTTGGATGTGGAAACCCTGGTTCCAACCCCCAGCACCTGCTGGCCCGAAGGGACTGAATGGCCCGGGTGTGACCGGGGATTCGCGTCCATCGAGCTAAGGCATGGCGCTGTCCTCTCTACCTGGCGTTTGTCACGGTGCCAGCGCAGCAAGGTGGCCGGCTGGACGAAGCACGGCAGGAGAGCCGGACCAGCTGGAGGACGCGGACGAACGCCCGGTACAGGAATGAAAGGGCCATCCCGGGATGTTCGCCGGAGCAGGAACCTCAGGCGGTGGCCAGAAAGCTAGCGTTACCGGATCACCACTAGATGAGGGAGTAACGGATTGACCTCATTCGGCGTTCCCCGAGTGGACTTGGATGCGCTACTACATCGGGTTGGTGGTCTCCTCGTACACGAAGACGCAGATCGTCTTCACGTTGGGATCGTGGTACCAGGCTCCGGGCGGCGGCGGCCAGGGCCCGACCGGTTATGCCCTAGCCGTGGGCGACCCCTACACCATGTCGGTCAAGGGGGCCCATTTCACTGGCATCGTCCCCTAGCCGGTCGGGCCAGGCCTGGGCGAGGGGCCACGCCGCGTCGAGGGGTCCAGCCAGGTCGAAGTCAGAACCAGAGATCGGATAGATCTAGGGCAATACCGCGAAACATGGCCACGCGGTCCCGACGGTAGATGGCCGTGGTGACTCGCTCGCAGGTGGGTCGCGGCTGGCTCACGCCTACCGGCGATTTTGTGCGCGATCGTGGGCGATGGGGCAGTGAACAACGGTGTCGAGATCCAGGTCATGCTTTTCCACGGGAACGGTCAAGCGGATTGGGACCAAATCCTCTACCTCTCCGCATCGGTCGCATGCGACGGTAGTGCTATGGGCACCAGCACCGACAGCCCGATGCCATGCAAGGACGTCGTCGCCCTCTTCGATCAAATGGAGCTCATCGTGCGCCCGATTACACCTGGTGATGCGGACGCTCTGGTCCGATTCCATCATCTATTGTCCCGGCGCTCGAAGACGCAGAGGTACTTCTACCCTCATCTCGACCTCAGCGGCGACGAGGTGGCACATCTGACCCAAGTCGATGGGCGGGACCGGGTAGCCCTAGTGGTCGAGCACGACGACCGGCTGATCGCGGTGGGGCGTTATGAGCGGCTCGACGACTCCACGGAGGCTGAAGTGGCTTTTGTGGTCGCCGACGACTTCCAGGGCCACGGAATTGCCCCGATGTTGTTGCACCGGTTGGCACAGTTGGCCAGACCTGCGGGAATCGATCACTTCATCGCCGAAGTCCTCATGGACAATAGGACAATGCTCAGCGTCTTCCAACAATCGGGGTTTCCCACCGAGTCGAAGCGTGAGTTGGACACGGTCGAGGTAACGATGGCCATCAAGCCAGCAGCCGGCGCGGCCTGAACGTCAGCACGGCACGCGCCACAGAACCCTGGTGCCACCGGTCTCGGACGCCAGAACCTCAAAGGTACCGCCGAGCTTCTCGGCCCGGCTGCGCAGATTGACGAGGCCCATTCCCGCTCCTGCGGGGAGCGGCAGTTCGACCCCTGCGCCGTCGTCGGCCACTTCGAGGCTCACATCGTCGGACACGGTCAGAGTCACATCAATATGGGTGGCCTGGGCGTGCTTGCCCGTGTTGGTCAAGGCTTCGCGCAGAACGGCCAACAGGTGGTCTGCAACTGGCTGAGGCACTCCGGCATCGATTGGTCCCTCGAAGGTGACCTTGGGGCGGGCACCAAGCATGGGAGAGAGCTCTTTGGCGAGCTCGAGAACGCTGTGCCGAAGCCCGCGTTTGTCACCACCGTCTTCGAGCTGGAAGATGGAATGGCGGATCTCGGTGATGGTGCTGTCGAGGTCGTCGACCGCCTTGTCGACGCGGTTCATCACTTGGCCAAGATCGGGCAGCCGCGTCGCACCCTGCAGCGTCATGCCGACGGCGAAGATGCGCTGGATCACCCGATCGTGCAGGTCGCGTGCGATGCGGTCCCGGTCTTCGAGCACACTCAGGACACGCACTCGGTCGTTGAGGCGGGTGTTCTCGATGGCAATGCCGGCGGCAACCGACAAAGCTTCGGCCAAGGCCTCGTCCTCGTCGCTGAAGTCATCCGCTCCCTGCTTGTCGGTCAGATAGAGATTGCCGTAGATGTCTCCACGGACCCGGACAGGCACACCCAGGAAGGACGTCATAGGCGGGTGGTGCGCCGGGAACCCGTAACTGTCGGAGTGACTCGCCAGGTCAGCCAAGCGCAGGGGTGCCGGCTCGGTGATCAAGAGACCGAGTACTCCGCGGCCAGTCGGTCGTGGGCCTATCGATTGCTCCTCGGACTCGCTCAACCCGACCGTCACGAACTGCTCGAGACCAGTCCGTGCCTCGTTGAGAACTCCTAAGGCGCCGTAGCGGGCATCGACCAGCGAGCATGCCTCCTCGACCAGGTGCCGGAGCAAGACCGGGAGCTCAACATAGGCCTCGATCATGAGAACGGCATCCAATAGGCGCCGGAGCTTGTCTGGGTCGTCGATCCGGTGGTGGGGCACTCTGACGATGGTACTCAGGGGTTGGTGGCAGCTCCTCTGCAGGGCGTCAATGACAGTGGTGACCGCAGGCAGCGGACACTGGCACAATGGGTGCCATGGCCATCCGTGTTTTCTTGCTCGACGACCACGAGCTGGTACGCGAGGGCGTACGCAGCCTGCTCGAGAGTGACGAGGACATCGAGGTGGTCGGCGAGGCCTCGACGGCGGCGGAGGCTGTTACCCGCATCCCGCTGGCCAAGCCTGATGTGGCCATCTTGGACGTCCGGCTCGAGGACGGGAGCGGCGTTGAGGTCTGCCGGGACGTCCGGTCGGTCATGCCCGAGCTGGTCTGCTTGATGCTCACCAGCTTTGCTGACGATGAGGCCCTCTACGCCAGCGTCATGGCTGGGGCCGCGGGCTACGTGCTCAAGCAGATCAGGGCCCGCGACTTGATCGAGGACGTGAAGAAGGTAGCTGCTGGTGCGTCGCTCATGGATCCGAGGGCGGTGGCCAGGGTGGTCGAGCGCATCGCCAACCCACCCTCAGCCGATCCCGCGCTCAGCACCCTTTCACCGCAGGAACGTCGCGTCTTGGAACTCATCGCGGGCGGAAACACCAATAGGCAGATTGCCGAATCAATGTTCCTTTCGGAGAAGACGGTCAAGAACTACGTGACGAACATGTTGGCGAAGCTCAAAATGAACAGCCGCACCGAGGCCGCCATCTACGCCACGAAGGTCCAGACCCGCACCACAGGGACAGAGATCAGCCCGGACTAGGGATCCTCGCGCATTCGGGCCAACGCGGCCAGGTCGATCCCGGCGGTGGTCAGTGCGCGCTCAAGTCGGTCCCGCTCCTCTCTGGGGTGAGAGAAACTCGACTCGATGGCCTCGACGCCGTTTGCACGGCACAGCCTGATGAGGGCTCGGTCGTAGGTGACGTCGGCGGCCAGAGCGGAGTAGGCCGACTGTCCTGGATGCCGACCGCAGTCAAGCGTCGCCGTCCGACAGACGACGGCGTAGCCGACCAGCGCCTGACCGGCCAGGTCCTCGACCATGTCGCCGTGGACGCTCAGGAGGAGGTGGGTGTACATGGCTACCTCTCCATCATCCGCAGGCCTTCGCTGAGACCGCCAACACGATGGCTTGATCCGCCCCCCCGAGTGCCTGGATGGACTCGACCGGGTCTTCGGTCAATGCGTTGAACGTGTGCTCAGCTCCAAGATCACAGGCCAGAGCGAGTTTGGAGTCGATGAGCTCAACGGCGGTCATGGGACTTCTTCTTCGAGTCGGGATTGGCTCGGACCCTTTCGGATGACGATCCAATGGGAGAAATTGCGGTTGTACCTATGACGGTACGAAGAAGGCCGCGCCGAAGGTAGGGGCCATGGTCAGCAGTACCCGGGACCAATTGCCCTATTGGTCGAGGAGGCCACCAACCAAGGCAGTCTGGGTCCGGGGGATCGGCGGATGCAGCGACTCGCTTTGCAATGTGACCACCAAATCCTCACGGCAACCGGAGCACATGTGACTCTTTACCCCACCCTGCGGGCCTTTGGTCCCTACTCCCAATCTCCCTCAGCACGGACACTTGAGTTAGATGCCTTCGCAGAGGGGATCATCGAACAAGGAGAATGACATGCGTCGCAAGGTATTCGATGTACTGGCCAGTGCCGGAGGTATGTTGGCCGTGATCGTGCTCGTGGTCGCCGGTGCGCTTCTGATGGTGGGCTACAACTTCGCCAACAGCAACGTCCACAACCAACTGGCGGAACAACAGATCACATTCCCGACCAAGGCGGCCTTCGCTCACCCCGTGGTGGGCACCGAGATCACGCCTTCGATGGTCGGAACGGTGTCCAAGTACGCGGGGCAGCCACTTGTGACCGGACAGCAGGCTGAGGTCTATGCCAATGACTTCATCGCTGTGCATCTCCAGGAGATCGGCGGCGGCTTGACCTACTCGCAGCTGAGCGCCAAGGCCCAGGCTCTGCCCAAGGGAAGCGAGGCCTACACAGCAGCCGAGGCCAAAGTGCAGACGGTGTTCCAGGGGACCACACTTCGCGGCCTGCTGCTTGAGGCCTACGCCTTTGGGACGTTCGCCACGATTGCTCTGATCGCAGCCATCGCGGCCTTCGTCCTAGCAGGCCTTATGGCGCTCCTGGTCTGCTTGGGTCTCTTGCACTCCCGCAGAGTCTCAGAGAGCACGGAGATGCTTAGCCACACCACCCGTGGGAGGGCACTGGCCACCGCTTGAACCATTTCTAGATGC
>Ga0182015_10002425_pt1 | contig 22475 bp, 24 predicted proteins | sample 712P3MmetaG_FD_120478 | JGI IMG/M metagenome (GOLD analysis project Ga0182015, IMG submission 120478) | Permafrost microbial communities from Stordalen Mire, Sweden - 712P3M metaG | ecosystem: Environmental > Terrestrial > Soil > Wetlands > Permafrost | place: Sweden: Stordalen | collected...
CAACGGATCATCATCGCGGCGGGGGGCCGGCTTCACAGACGCCGCGGGCTTCACAGACGCCGGCGACTTGTGGACGATGCGCAGCTCACGCTCGGCGGCGCGGGGCCCGAGGTAGGGCAGCACGATCATGCTCATCAGCGATCCCAGGAGATCGGTGAGCCGATCCTTGTCGTGCTCGAGCACGCGCGTGTGCAGCACCGCGAAGATCGCGCCGACGACGCCTTCGGCGGTGACCTCCGGCGGTTCGCGAGTCGCATTGGTCGCCGACCGTCCCCGATCGATCACCTCGGCGAGTTCGTCGAGCACCTTCGCGCGACGGTCGAGCACCCGCTCGCCCGCTCCCAGAGCCTCGACGATGCAGAGCTTTGCCAGACCCGGCTCTTCATCCATGAACAGCAGCAGCTTCGCGAGCGCGGCGCGGACGCCGTCACGCCAGTTGGACTCCGCGGCATACGCCTCCTGGGCGATCGCGCTCGCCTGCCCCAGCGCCTGCTCGAACGCTGCAAGGAAGCAGTCCTCGCGGTCGGTGAAGACGTCGTAGAAGGTCTTGCGCGACACCCTCGCCCGACCGATCACCTGCGCAACGGTCATGCGGGCGTAGCCGACCTCCTCGACCGCCTCAACCGCAGCAGCGAGCATGCGGCTGCGCTGGATCTGCGTCACCTGTCCGCGCGGCAAACCTCCAGGACCCGGACGCAACCGCGGTGTCGCAGTGCGAGCCTTGTACATAACAGTCATGTCTACCCCGTTAGTCGTCTAATTTCGCCAGTAATAGTGAACAGTCAAATTTGCTCGAGCCAGTCGCACCCTTGAGACTCCGCATGCCGGCAGGCGGTCTGCCCGCCGACGCGTATACAGGAGGTTCCCGGGTCTAGACCCTTAAGTCGAGGCGCGTCTCCGACTTTTTTCCCGCTGATTAGAATGTCCTTCCGTAGATTCAACCGGGGTTGACCCCGGCCTGCCCTGCTCGGGCCTGTCTCCCGATGAGCCCGCCGGAGTCCATTATCCAGAAAGTATCGAACTTCGGAGCAAAGATTAGCCTGGTCACAGGACACCACGCAGTCCCATGACTGCCAGATGCACCGCGGCGCACCCCACGCGCGCCACCGAGACATCCTTTGCAAGGCGCCCGACTAGGCCGCTCGCTGAGGACGCGCGACGCTGAGGCATAGGCATCCGGCGCTGAGGCATAGGCATCCGGCGCTGACGCAGAAGCGCGCGGTGTTGAGGACGGGGCGCGGGGCGCTGACGCAAGCGCCCTGTGGGGCTGGAAGAGTCTGCGCCCCCCGACGAGCTCCCGGCGAGATACCGCTACGGGGATTCGAACCCCGGTTTCCGCCATGAGAGGGCGGCGTCCTAGTCCCCTGGACGATAGCGGCGCGAAATCGATCGGCACCGAGGCTAGCAAAGCGCGCCGAAGCGCTCCTTCCGGCTCCGGTTGCCGGCGCACGCGGCCAGACTCGTCCCGCCTGCCCCGGCCCTCTGCGATATCTTCGCATCCGCACGCGGATGTGGCGGAATTGGTAGACGCGCACGGTTCAGGTCCGTGTCGGGGCAACCCGGTGGAGGTTCGAGTCCTCTCATCCGCATCGCGTAGGGCCTGCAAATGAAAACCTTCTAGCAGTTTGTGTGGTGTTTGTGATCGCGTACGCACAAATGCGACAGCAGCCGTGGCGAATACATCCGCTCGTACGTCCCTCTGAAATCGGCTGACCGGTCACCTGGCATCCATCTCGACGAGGGCGTAGCCGAGGGCGTGGTAGGTCTTCAAGCGCTTCGCGAACATGCGGCGCAGGACCGGCAGTGCGGTGTCGACGTAGTCGTACACGAGCGCGTCGTGCTTGCCGGGGTGTGGGCGGTGTAGGCGTCCGGGCGTATTGCACGACGGTTCCCTTCCACGCGATCGGCATCGCGAGTAGGAGAGTGTCAAGCCGCGAGTCGTCAAAGCCCTCGCCGATGTAGCGGCCGGTAGCAAGCACCACGCGCGCCGTGCCCGCGCTGGTGGTGGTGAGCTGCTCGATAGCGGCTCGTCGTGCGCGGGGGCGCATGTCGCCGTGCAGTTCGATCAGCGCCGGGATGCAGTCGCGTAGGCGGTCGGCGAGCTGCTGCAGGTGCTCGCGTCGCTCGGTGAGGATGATCGGCGAACGTCCTTCGGCGGTCAGTCGGATCGTGTCCCTGGCGATCAGCTCGGCCCGCTGCTCGTCTGTGGCGAGCGCACCGTAGATCTCCTGAATGCCGGCTTCGGTTGGAAGCACGCCCGGGTCGGCCTGTAACGTGGCGCGCCGGAGCAGACTGCAACACCCGCTCGGTTGTGAGCGCCGGGACGTGGTGGCACTCATCGACCACTATGTGCCCGTAATCGGCCAGTAGCTCCTGCAGGTGCTCACGGCGTGCCAGGCTCTGCACGGTCGCGACATCGAGACGGCCTGTTGGTTCGTTGCTGCCCGCGCCGATAACCCCGATCTGCTTGACGTCGAGGTCGAGGAACTCGGTCAGCCGCTGCACCCACTGTTCGAGCAGCGGTTTGCTGTTCACCACCACGAGCGTCGAGCGGCTGCGGGCGGCGATCACGTGCGCCGCGATCACGGTCTTGCCGAACCCCGGAGGCGCACACAGCACCCCCAGCTCGTGCGCGAGCATCTCGCGCGCTCATCGACCAGCTCCAGCCGTACGCCGAGTCCGTCAAGTAGTCCTTCCAGCGGTGCGAGACTGCCACGGGGAAGCACGAGGAACTGGCCTTGGTGCTCGAAACAGGCGATCACCCGCGGCGTACGCGCCGTTGAGATCCTAGAACCTGACCGGTGCCGTCAGCCTGCTCAACGATGTCCTGCAGACGGTTGGGCTCGATGCGCGGCAACGCCTCGAGGTAAGCCCACTGGTCCTCGTAGGGCTCAAGCTCCTCATCCAGAAACAGCGAGTTGCCGTGCCGGCGTGCCTCGTATTGCAGGGGTAGCGCGATCAGGTTCCCGAAACCTCCCTTCGGGAGCATGTCCTGGCTCGGAAACAGACGATCGTAGGAGGCCATGCCGAGCGTCGAGCAGCGCCCCATCGCGTCCGTCAGCAGCATCAGCCCGAAGCGCCGGGCCAGCGCAGCCGGAACCGGAGCCCTGAAGAAAAACCAGACATGTGCACCATCTCCAGAGCGCGAGCGCTCGACCGCCGGCAGCACACCCAGCTCCTTGCACGCCTTGCACAGCGCCGCGACATCGGTACGCCACGACCCACCGTCTAGATCGATCGCGAGAAGCCAGCATGAGTCGTCCGCCAGCAGCGGATAGACACCCATTACCTCCCGGCCTTGCAGATGCGCGAGCAGCTCCGCCCCGACCGGCGCGACGAAGGCCTGGTGCGAGCACTCACCGCATCTCACGCGCGGCTTTGCGCACACACCGGGAACCCACTCGTTTGAGCAGCGCGGCGCCCATCCACTGCGACCCTTCCCGGGATTCTCCCAACGACGCGGGAACACATCCTCGCGTCCCCGGAAGAGGCTCGCGAACAGCGCCACCTTGCGCTCCGGCGACAAAGTCGCTGCTGCCTCCGTGACACGCTGGTCTTCGGCGTCGCGCGCCGCGGCCCGCTCGCGTGCGGCGTGCAGCTCCACGAGGCGTTTTCGCGCGGCGGTACTCAATCGGTCGAGCTCAGCGAGCCTCGACTCCTCGTTCGCGATGGCCGCATTGAACTCGGTCTCAGCGAGCATCACTTGATTCTCCAAGCCGTCGCCGCCGGAACCCAGAACATTCGACGCACTCGCCAACCAGGGCAGCCGCCACTCAGACGGTCGATCCGCTGTCGTGCGAGCCGGCAAACACGGTGAAGTGGAAGTTTCCTGCTCCGACGGACTCTTCCAACGTGCGCAGAACCACGACGGGGTCGTCGTAAGGACCTTCGGTGAAGGTCGGCATTCCTTCGCAGCCAAAACGGATCGCGCCTGGACCCTCCCACGCTCCGAGATGCACGCGTGCCTGCTCAAAGTCGGCGTGCGGCCGGAACCCAAGAGTACGGGCGTACTCGGCCGCGCCCAACACGAGCTCGCGTGCGAGCTCGATCGGGGCCGGGACGCCCCCCGAGGCCCATCCGGAGAAGAAGGACCGCGAGAAGGGCGGCAGCTCACCGCGGCGCATGCGCTCCGGTCCGAACACGTTCTTGACGCCGAGACAAAAGACATCCAGGAGATAGCCGCAGACCGTGACCTGCTGGTTGCGATCCTCGCGCGCGAGAAGCACCCCAACCAGCCCACCGGTCTCCGGATGCGCCGTCTCGCCGTCGGGCCACTCGTGGTGACCCGATACCGTCAGCCCGGCACGCCAGCCCGGGCTCACCCAGCACCCCACCAGCTCGCGCTCGGGTTGGACTGCTGTGCGCTCGGCCGCGATCAGCCGCACCAGCGGCGCCACTACCGCTGGACGCACGCCGAGCGCCCGGGCAATCTCCTTCGGCGCATATCCCTGCGTTCGCAGCCTTCGCACCGCCTGCTCCAACTCTTCGTCGCGCATGCGCTGCTTTTACCCCGCCGGTCGGACATAACCGAGATGCCCATGACATCTCAAACGGATGGATGAGCGCGTCGCGCGCGACCGATCAAGGCGATGCTCGAGCATTGCCAATACATGACCGCGGCTACGACATCGTCGAACTCTTCTGGCAGCCGGTCCTCGAGCCGCTGTCTGCGGCGCCACGCTGCCCATCGCTGCTGGCCGATCTGCCCATATCCGGAAAGCACCCCCGAGAGCGGGACGAGTTGCACTTGCCGGTGCTCGGATACTCGGCGGGCGGATCGGACGAGCTCGGTGCCGTCGACGGCGTGACGCCGGGCAAGCACATAGATGTCGGCGAAGTCACGCCATCTCGTGTTTACCGTGCCCCTCGCGATCGCAGTCACAACCTTCTCTGCGTGCACCATCGCCAGGGGATACGCGCGCAGGAGCAGTTCCCCACCCAGTAGCCGCGGGAGACGCACCTGCATTGGAGCGGGGCTGATCGGGTCGCCCATGTTCATGTCAATGTGAAAGTGCTGGCGCGCACTCGCCAACCGGGCCGTCATCGTCACCCGCACACCCGCGTGGATCTCCTCGTCTCGTATCTGGTCTACGGACGCCATCTCGGTCTCGAACATGACCCCGTCATCGATCGCGATGGCCGCGATCTCGCATGCCATCGCGCGGACTGAATCCATGTCGCCGTCAACAGCTTGAGCTTGCAGATCGATGTCGCGGGTCGCTCTACGCTCCTCGAAAGCGGCCAGCAAAACCCCGCCCTTCAGCACAAGCTGCTCAGCGAACGGCGAGTTGGCGAGCCGGTCGAGGAACGCCTCCAGGACGTACAGCTGCAGCAGCTCGTCCACGGGCCGTTGGCTCTCGCGCGCCAGCTTGCGCAGATCGAGGTATGCACGCCCCGCTCTCGTCGCCCGACTCGGGGCGCTCACAGCAAGACCTCAAGTGCCCTTCGGAGTGCCGGCTCCGCGCCGGCGAAATGCTCTGCCAGCTCGATCAGCTGCGCCGGGCTTCCCCCCGGTTGGCGCAGCCATCGCCGCAAAGCCTCCCACGCAAGTTCCGCACCCTGCAAATGGCGAATCCGGATGATGTCGACAATGGAGCGCTCGGCCGAATAGATCCCTATCGGGGAGCGCGCGCCAACCTCGAGCGTTTCCCGCCCCAGGTCGAAGGTGCCACGATCGAACTGGTGCAGGCGGCAGGGCGCTCTGAGAACTGGCCGCGTGTTTCCGCGCGGGATCGCGATGTCGATGGCGGCCGGAATGGAATCGATCAGTCCATGACGAGCAAGTGCCGTCTCCAGGCACAGCGTTCCGCGAGGAACGCGCTCGGCAATCTCAACCAGGTCGAGATCTGCCACGGGCGCGTCGGCCCACCGGTACACACCACCGCCCACTGCGACGATCGCTCCAGCGTCGCGCAGTCGATAGATGCGGCCGTCACTCAGGCCCGCCTCTCTAGCCTCGCGGTATCTGAACGTCTCACCGAGCAGCTTCCGTGGATCGGCCATCATCATGAAGGAAATCATACTCACATATTGGCCATATGGGTAGGATTTCCTCCCGAGTCGCCGAGCGCCCGATGGAGATCAGCCCGGACACGCCATGCCACCGCAGGCATCGAGTTGCGGCGCGTGCCCGACGCGATCATTGGCCCGCGGCGTGGCAACACTTTGGCAACAGTCAGATCGTCCGGTGCGTCCGATGCGTCCGCGAAACCCAACAAAACGGACGACCTTGAAGCCGGCGGACACATCTGGCGCCGCTGTGCACGGTCAGGTCCGTGTCGGGGCAACCCGGTGGAGGTTCGAGTCCTCTCAAGCGCATAGGCGACCTCCTCACCGTCGGTAGGTCGCCTCGAGGCCCACGCGCGCCCGGCTCGAGCGGGGCCTTGCGGCGCTCGTCAATGACCGATGTCGGCGAGGAAGCCGGCGAGGGCTCGCACGAGGCCGCGTGGGTTGTCCCCCTGGACGTTGTGCCCGGCCGCGTCGACCCTGCGCCAGCGTCCGTGCGGGAGCGCCGCTGCGAAGTCGGCGGCGGCCGCATCGCTGAGCACGTCGCTGTCGGCGCCGCGCACCACGAGCACCGGACAGACGATTGCGGAGGCACTCTCGCGAAGCCGTTCCACGTGTGCCTTCGTGCTCTCGAAGTAGCCGGCGTCGAGCCTGCGCCGGTCGTACTTCCAGGTCCACATCCCGTCGGGGAGCCGGCGGAGGCTGTGCTTCAGGCTGTTGCGAAGCAGGCGGGGGTCGCGGCGCGGGTTGAACGCGAGCGCGCGTCGCACGAAGTCCTCGAACGGACGCGGTCCGGGATCGTTGAGGGCGAAGTCCGCGACGCGCTGGGCTCCGGTCGACTCGACTCCCGGAGCGACATCCACGAGCGCGACGGCGGCCACCGAGTCGGCGGCCGAGGCTGTGTAGGCGAGCGCATGCAGACCGCCGAGCGACTGGCCGACGAGGACCGGCCCTCTCAGCTGCAGCTGCTCGATCAACAGCCGGATGTCGCGGGCGTTCGCGTCCGGTCCGTAGTCGCCGACCGGCGACCACTCGCTGTCGCCGTGGCCGCGCTGATCGACGGCCACGCAGTGATAGTCGCGGCGCAGCGCCAGGCACACCAGATCCCAAGTGTGCGCCGTCAAGGAGCCGCCGTGCAGGAACAGCAGCGGCGGTCGCTCGGCGTTGCCCCAGTCCAAGTAGTGGATGCGCAGTCCGTCGAGGACCACGTGGTGGCGGGTGGGCAGGGCGAGCTCGTCGAGCTCCAAGCCGGCGATCTCGCTCGCCAGGCGCAGATGCGCCAGCGCCTCAGCCTCGCTCGGCATCGCTGCTCGTCTCGCCGTGGTCGTGCGTGTAGAGCCCACGCCGGAGCAGGTCGGTCCTCGCGGTCGTCCACCGCGCCACGTTCTCCTCGGAGAGCAGCTCGCCGCCGAGCTCGCGCTCGATCAACGGACGCAGCAGCAGCGGGCCGACGATCAGGATCACCTGGTGCATCGCCCGCCAGAACGGGTCGGTGTCGCCGCGCAGGACGCCTGCCCGTACCAGGCGCTCGTCTCGCGCGGCGAACGCGAACAGGCGGTGGAACAGCTCCGCGCTGGCGGCGGTTCGCTCCACCAGCGCGCGTCCGAGGTAGTCGCAGAGCGCGGGCTCGCGGCGCAGGAACGCGGCCACGACGTCCGCTCGACGCCCGATCGACTCGACGCCGGGCTCCTCGATCGGCACCTCGCTCAAGGCGCCGCCGATGCGCGAGATCACGTTCTCGTCGACGGCGCGGATCAGCCCCGCCTTGGAGCCGAAGTGGTGCACCACGAGCGCTGGCGACACGCCCGCGGCACCGGCGGCGGCCCGCATCGAGCTGGCCGCAACGCCGTGCGCCGCGAACAGCTCCAGCGCCGCATCCCGGATGCGCGCCTTGGTCGTCAGATCGGAATCGAGCGCCACGGCTGTACGCATGAGCAACAAATTGTACAGCTGTTCAGGGCTGCAGGCGATTGACAGCCCGTGCGTGCGCGGCGACCTCTGGAGCGAGCGCACACGTGCCAGCTCGCGCACCCGCGGCCTCGGTGCTCAAGCTGTCCTGGCCACGAACCGAAAAATGAGCGTGAAGGCAGCTGAGATCGAAGCGAGCGCGAAGGCGAGCGACGACGCGGGCTCCTCGCCGCTACCGGATGGCGCGGCCAGCGCCGAGCAGGCGGTGCGCGTCGCGCGCCAGCCGATCCTCGACCGCGCCGCCGGCCTGATCGGCTACGAGCTGCTGTTCCGGGCGCCGCAGGCCACGAGCGCTGAGGTGCTCGACGACCGCCAGGCGACCGCGACCGTGATCCTCGACGGGCTGCTCGATGTCGGCATGTTCGATCTCGTCGGCGAGCGCCTCGCCTTCCTGAACGTCTCGCGCGACTTCCTGCTGAGCGTGCGCCCGTTGCCACTGCCGGCCCGTCAGCTCGTGCTCGAGCTGATCGAGGATCAGATCATCGACCAGGCTCTGCTGGACGTGCTCCGAGAGCTGGTCGAGCAGGGCTTCGCGATCGCCCTCGACCACTTCCGCCTGACCGCCGAGACAGAGCAGCTTCTGCGCTTCGCGCGCTTCGTCAAGGTCGACGTGCTCGAGCACACCGGTCGCGCCCTGGAGGAGCTCGTCGCGCGGCTGCTCGCGCACACGCCCGCCCTCACGCTGATCGCGGAGAAGGTCGAGACATACGAGGAATTCGAGCGCTGTCGCGAGCTCGGGTTCCACGGCTTCCAGGGCTACTTCTTTGCCAGGCCCGCGAACGTGCGCCAGCAGCGGCTGCCCTCGACGGGGCTCACCGCGCTCGGCGCGATGGCGGATCTGAGCGGGACCGAGGACTTCGAGGAGCTGGATCGCATCATCACGCGCGACGTCGGCCTCAGCATGCGGCTGCTGCGCTACGCCAACTCGGCCTACGTGGCCCTGCCTCGACGCGTCGCCTCCGTGCAGGAGGGGCTGGCCTGGCTCGGGGCGGGCACCGTGCGCCGCTTCGCGCTGATGGCGGCGCTCGCGAGCGCCCGCGACGTCCCCGACGTGCTGCTCGTCACCGCGTTGGTTCGAGCGCACATGTGCCAGCTGCTGTCCGGCGCGGGCGAGGGTCCCGCCGGGGACTCGTACTTCACCGTCGGCCTGTTCTCGGTCGCCGACGCGCTCGCGGACGCGCCGATGCAGGACGTGATCGCGCAGCTCCCGTTCAGCGAGGATGTCGCCGAGGCGCTACTGCACGGCAGCGGCGAGCGCGGCGCGCTGCTCGCCGAAGTGATGGCGTACATGCGCGGCGACTTCGACGACGCCGCCGAGCTGACGCGCCGCCACCCGAACATCGAGCAGATCTACCGCGAAGCCAGCAGCTGGGCCGACCTGAGCATCAGAGGACTGATCTGAGCACGGCTGGACCGCGTCGGACCCTCACAGCCGGTGGCCGCCGGCGCCTGGGCTCCGGCGGCCACTGCGGGCCATTGCTCTGCGGGTGCTACTCAGCGCCCGTCGCTGCGGCGCTGGCGGCGCTGCACTGCGACGATCGAGGTGCCAGCGACTACGAGGAGCAAGCCGAAGCCGATGTCCCAGCGCAGGTCGAAGCCCGTGAACGGCAGCGTGCTCGCTTCTGGCGTCGTGCTCGTGCTCGACGGCGCCGCTTCGCTGGCCGGCGTGGTCGATGCCGGCTTTTCGGATTCTTTCGACGGCAGCGCGCCGCTGTTGGGTGTGGTCGTCGGCTTGGGCGTGGTGTTCGTGTAGTTCGACGTGGGTTCCGTCGCCATCGCTGCGGCGGGCGCGAGCGCCAACGCCAGCACCACCACTACAGCTGAAAGGATCGACCGTCCGCGCAAACTGCCGAACGACCTCCTCCCGCTGGTCGCTGCTTCTGCTGTCCTTGGCCTGCTCGAGGCCATGACACCGGTCCGAGTCATGCCAACCTCCCGTCGATGGTCTGGTGAACGCCCAGCTTCAGGGCTCGCTTCCTTACTCGTCCTATCGGTTCTCCGTCGCAAGGGCATCGTCTCTGGTTCGCCGTTTGCAGGCCCACGCCTGCCTGTTATCGACCAAGGTCTATCAGCTATCGCGGCCAGGCCAAAGCCCCGCGAGCGCGGGTCTCGCCCCGGTTGGCGCCGTCGCCGTTCACGAGACGCGTGTGCGGCCCTCGAGCGTACCCTCGGCGAGGCGCCCGCGCAGCACCTTCTTGTCGAACTTGCCGACGCTCGTCTTGGGTATCTCCGCTACGAACGCGAACTCGTCCGGAAGCCACCACTTGGCGACCCGGCCGCGCAGGTGCTCGACGAGCTCTGGCGCGCCCGCCGCGGCCTGCTCGCGCAGCACCACGCAGCACAGCGGCCGCTCGGCCCAGCGCTCGTCGGGCTTTGCGATCACCGCGGCCTCGACCACGTCCGGGTGGGACATGAGCTCGTTCTCGAGCTCCACCGAGGAGATCCACTCTCCCCCGGACTTGATCACGTCCTTGGCGCGGTCGGTGATCTGCACGAAGCCCTGCTCGTCGACCGCCGCGATGTCGCCCGTGCGCAGCCACCCGGCGTCGAACTTCTCATCGCCGGAGTCGTCGCGGAAATAGCCGGAGGCGACCCATGGCCCGCGCACCTCGATCTCGCCGGTGGACTGCCCGTCCCATGCGACCTCGCCGCCATCGTCGCCGATCAGGCGCAGCTCCACCCACGGCAGCGGTCTGCCCTGCTTGGCGCGATCCTCCCAGTAGGCGTCGTCGTGCTCACCCTCGCGCGGACGGGCGTAGGTGGCGACCGGGCTCGTCTCGGTCATCCCCCACGCCTGGAAGATGCGCACGTCGTGGCGCTCTTCGAAGTCCTTCATCAGCTGCCGCGGCACCGCCGAGCCGCCGCACGCGGCGTTCGTCAGCGACGACAGGTCGGCGTCGGGGTGCTCGTCGGCGTAGCGCAGCAGATCCGCGAAGATCGTCGGCACGCAGCCCAGCTGTGTGGGGCGCTCCGCGGCGATCAGCTTCGCGAGGTGCTCAGCCGCGAGAAAGCGGTCGGGCAGGATCAGATCCGCCCCCGCGAGCGCCGCACCGTAGGGCAGTCCCCACGCGTTGGCGTGGAACATCGGTACCACTGCCAGCACGCGATCTGCGCGTGAGAGGCCGTTCGCGTCGGTCATCAGCGTCGCCGAGGAGTGCAGGCTGATCGAGCGGTGCGAGTACAGCACGCCCTTCGGGTTGCCGGTCGTGCCACTCGTGTAGCAGAGCGCGGCCGCCTGGCGCTCGTCGAGCTCGGGGTACTCGAACGGGCCGTCCGCGTCCGCTTCGTCGAGCAGCTGCTCGTAGCGCACGGCGTTCGGCAGCTGTTCGAGCTCGGAGGACTCGAGCTCGCCGTCGCCCATGACCACGTAGCGCGCGACCGTGTTGAATGTCGGCGCGAGCTTCGCGAGCGCCGACACGAGCGACTCGTCGACGAAGATCACCCGGTCCTCGGCGTGGTTGACGATGTAGGTCAGCTGCTCCTCGAACAGACGGATGTTGAGCGTGTGCAGGACCGCGCCGGTGCACGGCACCGCGAAGTACAGCTCGAAGTGGCGCTGGTTGTTCCATGCGAACGTGCCCACGCGATCCCCCTGCTGCACGCCGAGCACGCGCAGCGCGCGCGCGAGGCGATCGATGCGCTCGCTCAGCTCTACGTGCGTCGCGCGTCGTACCGAACCATCGGCCGTCAGCGTCACGAGCTCCGCGCCCAGGTTGCAGGAGCGCAGCCGCCGACGGATGTGGTTGAGCGTCAGCGGAAAGTCGTCTTGCATCATCCCCTCGAGCATCTGCGTCATCCCCTCCCGACCTCCTCGCGCGGCGCCAGCTCCTGCAGCCCATCGTAGATGCCGCGCGTGCGCGCCGCGATGTCATCCCAGTCGAAGCTGAGCACGTGCTCGGTGGCTTCCGTCACGAGCCGGTCGCGCAGCGTCTCGTCGACGAGCAGGCGTTCGATCATCACCGCCAGGTGCTCGGCGTCGCCGCCGTTGAAGCGCAGCCCGACGCGCTCGCCGACGGGAACCACCTCGCACAGCCCGCCGGTGTCGGCGACGATGCAGGGGCATCCCGAGGCCATCGCCTCGAGCGCCACGAGCCCGAACGGCTCGTAGATCGACGGCACCACGCACAGGTCGGCGATGCGATAGAGCGAATGCAGGACGTCGTCGCCGATCCAGCCGAGGAACGTCCCGTGCTCGAGCAGACCGAGCCGCGCGGCCTGAGCCTTCAGCTCCTCCTCGTGGGTGCCGCTGCCGGCGACGAGGAAGCGCACGTCTCCTACGTTTACAATCACGTTCGGCAGCGCGTCGAGCGCCAGCTGGAAGCCCTTCTCGTAGACCAGGCGCCCGACTAGCAGCACGAGCCGCTCGTGCGGCGCCGCGAACTCGCTGCGCAGGGCCTGCAGGTCGCCGGTCGGCTGCAGTTCACTCGGATCGACGCCGTTGGGGATCACCGCGACGCGCCCCTCGTCGATGTCGAAGATGTCGGCGACGTGCCCGCGCATGTAGTACGAGCAGACGATCACCGCGTCCGCGCGGCGGGCCATCCAGCGCTCGATCGCATGGATGTGCGACTGCGGCGGCTTCTCGACCCAGCCCTGGTGGCGGCCGTACTCGGTGGCGTGGATCGTCGTCACGTACGGGATCTCGAGCCTGTCGGCGAGCGCGGCCGCCGCCTTACCGACGAGCCAGTCGTGACCGTGGATGAGATCGTAGGTGTGCTCCTGCGCGAGCGCCTCGCCGGCGGCGAGCATGTCCCGATTCATCTGCTCGACCCACGCCACGAAGCGATCGAGCTCGCGCGGCCAGCTCGGCTCGCGCACGCGATACACGCTCACCCCGCCGCTGTCCGCCACCGACCGGCGCGTCAGATCGTCTTCGCTTGCGAGCCCGCGCGTGAGCACGTCCACGCACACGCCCTGGCGCACGAGCGCCTCGGCGAGCTTGCGCACGTGCCGCGCGAGTCCGCCCTCGATCACGGGCGGGTACTCCCACGAGAGGATGAGCACGCGGTCGCTCAAGACCCAGACCCTATCTGCCCACGCCGGAAGATCCGCCGCCAGGGCTGTCGGTCAGGTCCATCTCCAGCTGCCGCGGCGAGGGCCTCAGCGGCTCGCTCGTATGCCGCGGTCGGCCGCGTTTTGCCCAATGGCCGATGACCTCACGGCTACGGCAGGAGTAGTAGTTGACGCGTCGGTCGATCGGCTGGATCGCGAGACCGCCGGAGGATGCCCCGGTGACGAGCGCGTGAAAGCGCCTGCCGCGCAGGTCGACCTCGACGATGTCGCCCGTATGGATGCCCTCGAGCCGCATGGGCGACGAACTCCAGCAGGAACACCGCCCTCGCGCGCCCACCCCGGCGGCCGCGGGTCCTCGACGCGCCCGCTTCACAGCACCCGCGGGCGGCCAGGCCTTACGCTTGCACGCAGTGCGCTGGCTCGTGGACGGGATGAACGTGATCGGCACGCGCCCAGATGCGTGGTGGAAGGATCGCCACGCGGCGATGGTCAAGCTCGTGGGCATGCTCGAGCGCTGGGCCGCGAGCAGCGGCGCGGACGTGACCGTCGTCTTCGAGCAGCCGCCCTCGCCGCCGATCCGCTCGACGGTGATCGAGGTCGCCTACGCCCCGCGCCCGCGTCGCGACTCCGCCGACGATGAGATCGTGCGCCTGCTCGTGGCCGACGCCCAGCCGGGGATGATCCGCGTCGTCACCTCCGATCTGTGGCTGTCCGATCGCGTGCACGCCGCTGGCGCGAGCGTCGAGCCGGCGGCGCCGTTTCGCGCGCTGATCGAAGAGCCGTGATGGCGCCCACCACACGCTACGCGCGCAGCGGCGACGCGAGCATCGCCTACCAGCTCGTCGGCGACGGCCCACTCGACCTGCTGTTCCTCGCGGGCTGGCTGACGCAGCTCGAGCAGCTGTGGGAGTCGCCGGCCAACCGCCGCTTCCTGGAACGGCTGACGACGTTCAGCCGGCTGATCATGTTCGACACGCGCGGGACCGGGCTCTCGGAGCGCGTGCTCGAGACCTACACGCTCGAGCAGGAGGCGCGTGACGCGCTCGCCGTGCTCGACGCCGCGGGCAGCGAACGCGCCGCGCTGATCACCTACGCACAGGGCGGGCTCGTGGGAGCTCTGCTCGCCGCCGAGCATCCCCAGCGGGTTGGCGCGCTGATCATGTACGCGTCGATCGCGCGCACGTCGTGGGCACCGGACTACGACTGGGCGATGACCAGCGAGGAGCGCGCGGCGACGAGCGCGCGCGCGATGGGCACCTGGGGCGACGTCGACGGCGGCGCGGTCGCGGAACTCGCGCCGTCGATGGCCGGGGACCCCGCGTTCGCCGTCTGGTTCGCGCGCATGCAGCGCCTGGCGGCGAGCCCGGGCGAGGCGCGCATCATCGCCAGTGGCAGGGTCGACCTCGACGTACGCGACAAGCTCGCGCGCATCCGCGTGCCGACACTGATCATGCACCGCCCCCGGGAGCGGGTTTGGGACGTGCGCCACTCGCGCTACCTCGCCGATCACATCGAGGGTGCCCGCTACGTCGAGCTCGAGGGCATCGACTCGCTGCCGTTCGTCGGCGACAGCGACGCGATCGTCGAGGAGGTCGAGGAGTTCCTGACGGGCGTGCGCAGCGGCGGGGAATTCGCGCGGGCGCTGCTGACGGTGCTGTTCACCGATATCGTCGACGCGACCGCGCGCGCGGCGAGCCTCGGCGACGGCCGCTGGCGCGATCTGCTCGCCCATCACGACGCGCAGGTGCGCGCGCAGCTCGCGCGCTTCGGCGGGCACGAGGTCAAGACCGTGGGCGACGGCTTCCTGGCGACGTTCGACGGGCCGCCCTCGCGCGCGCTGCGCTGCGCGCGGGCGATCACGCGCGCAGCACGCGAGCTCGGCGTCGAGGTGCGGATCGGCATACACACGGGCGAGTGCGAGCTGATCGGCGAGGACGTAGGCGGCATGGCTGTGCACATCGCCTCGCGTGTCAGCGGCCTCGCGGCAGCCGGTGAGGTGCTCGTCTCGGGCACCGTGTTCGGGACGGTCGTCGGCGGCCCGTTCGCGTTCGAGGACCGCGGCTTTCACGAGCTCAAGGGCGTACCCGGGCGCTGGCCACTGTTCGCGCTCGAGGCGTGAGCGGCAGAGTTCGACGACGCGCCTCAAGGTTAAGTTCCGATAAGTCGATTCCGGCTGTGCCCGTCCACGATGCCGCGGAAAGCTCCGACGGTGCGGCCACAGTGTCGACGTGGACGTCGCCGGTGAACCAGTCGGCTGGGCAGGTGCGTCCGAGGGGGCGAGCTACGGCGCCCGGCGCGTTCCGGGAGCGGCGCCCGCGCCAGTTGCACACGGGCGCCGCTCCCCCACTCGCTGCTACCTCCTCGCCAGCGCCGCCACGACGCTGCGGGCGAGCGTCGTTCCTACCTTCACGGAGATCGTGAGCTTGCCGGAGAGGGTCCTGTGCCTAGCCGCCAGCATCGCCTTGGCGCCGGGGCCCGTCAGGCGCAGCGCGACGGTACCGTGAGTGCCCGCCGCGAGTGAGTAGGACCCCTTGGCGATCACCACGGTCCTCTTACGTCCATGCTTGGCGCCCACGCGGGCGGTGACTTCGGCGGTGCCAGCACAGACGGCGTTCGCGCAAGCGATGCTCACCTTGGCGGTGTCTTTCACGAACACCAGTCGCGAAGTGAGATCGGTGACCGCCGGCACCGGGACCGACACCGAACTGCTCTTGCTGGCTTCGTGGCCGGCGGCGTTGGTCGCTGTCACTTCGCAGGCGAGGCTGTGACCCTCGTCGGCGCTCTGCACCATGTAGCTCGCCGAACTCGCGCCGCTGATGGCGCTGCCTTCGCGCAGCCACTGATAGCCGAACGGAGTCATCAGCGGCCACCCGGATTGCACCGAGAGCATGCCTTCCCCGGTCCATGAGCCGTTCGAGCACGTGAGCACATCGCCCACCATGGATGTACCCGCGATGATCGGAGCAGCCGTGTTGTGCGGGGGGGAGGGCACCATCGCGACGTTGATCGGTGAGGTCGTGCTGCCTTCGCTGACCGACACGGTGTTGGCGCTCCCCGCGGAGGTCTGGCCGCTGTAGTACTGCGTGATGTACTTGGGGATGAACGCTGGCGTCTTTTCGTATTCCTTTTCTTCTGCTTCGGAGTATTCCCACGAGTACTCCACGTCGTAGGCGCCGCTCGGCAGGCCCGTGACGGTGTATTCGCCTTTGGAGTTGGTGCTTGCGAAGCCCCCGCCGTGACCCGGCACGTACGCGTACACGCTGATTTTTTCGAGCCCAACGTGAGTGTAGGCGTTGGTGACGGTACCGCTGATCTTGCCCCCTTCGCTCAGCTTGATGTTGACGGTGTGTTCTTCGCCTTCGCCAAGCAGTATCGAGACGGTCTGGGACAGGTATTCGCCGCCCGCGTAGAAGACGACGATCTCATAGTGACCCGGTTCGAGATGCCGAACCCGGTAGCGACCGGTCGCTTCCGTGGTGACCTGGTGAAAATCTTCTTCGGTGTTTTCGGGACCCTCGATCTCAACTTTGACGCCGCTCAATCCTGCGCCGGTGGCAACGCTCGTCACCTGCCCGGAGATCGAGCCGGCCTTGGTCAGCACGGCGTTCACTTCCGTGAGTTTGCCTTCTTCCACCGTCACCGGCACCGACTTGGTCAGGTATGTTTCAGTTTTGTCGCTGAAAACGACGGTGTATTCGCCTGCGGAGATATGTTCGACCGTGTAGGTGCCGTTGCTGGCCGTGGTAGTCCCGCCGACCTTGGTTCCTTCCGCGTCGACGAGGGTGACTTCGATTTCTTTGACGTCTTTGCCTTCGTGGCTGGTGACGGTGCCTCCCACCGAACCGGTGCCGCTCGCCTGCGCCACGCCGGTGGCGCCGAGCGTCACTAGCGCCACCGCGGCGAGCGCCGCCACCACGCGCAGGCGCCGCCGTCTTCCAGCACGGCCAGCGTCACCGTCCAACCCGCGTTTACTGCCTCTGTCCAGCCAACGCAAGACCCACGGCATCTCGTCTCCGTTCTGTCGTTTGACGCTTCCACCCGAGCGCGTCGCGGCAAGCGAAGGCCGCTAGCCAATACGGACGGTGCTGTCTTTTGGAATTGTGCGGACCGTATAACACCGCGCTATGGCGTTCGATGCGCAGGGTGCGATGCGCAACTGCGGCCGCCGCACCCCGTCAGAGGAACCAAAGCCCCGGCCTCCCTTTCGGGTGCCGGGGCGGTTCGTCCTTGTTCAAGATGGTCGCCCTAACTGGACGGTATTTGAACCACGAGGCGGTCGCGGCGATCGAGCGGCTGCATGGGACGCTGTGGGCTTCGGTCAGCGACAGCTCGTTGCCGTGGCGAGCGCCGAGCAGACCGCGGCCATCTTCTCCGGGCCAAGCGTCGTGATTCGCTCGGTCAGGAACGCCTTTTCGGCGGAGAGGGTGTTGTCGAGCGCAAGCACGCACTCGATCGGCATCCCATCGGCGGGTCCGATCTCAACCTCCGTTGCAAGGCCGCGGACAGTGCCCGTCGCCGGGACCGCGATCACATTGAAGACGCGATCGACCGCCTCATCGCGGGTGAGGATCAAGACCGGCCGTCGCTTGCTATCCGGCGGCTCATGCCACCAGACCTCGCCGCGCCTCACGAGCTGCGGTGCTGCTCCCAGGAGAAGCCGGCCTTCGCCTCCTCCTCATCCAAGCGACGCAGCATCGCCGCAGAAGCGCTGGCGCTGAACTCATCGAGATCGCCCCACCCATCCACGGCAGGCTCTGCGTGCTCGCGCTGCACCGCACGCAGCGCCACCTCGGCATCATGCTCGCTCCAGCCGGCCGCTTGCTGCAACAGCTGTTCCTTTGCGGTCATATACCAACCAATGGTAGCCGCCGCGCCACGCCGCAGCACGGACGGGCAATCACTCGCAACCCACGCCGATCCGGCAAGCCTTCGCCGCGCTTTGCCCCTATTCGCCAGCCTACGCGGCTTGAACGAACCCCTGAGGAGCTTGCGCGTCGGCGTACCACAGCTCTAGCCGCATCTCGCGGAAGTCGGCGATTGCCTCGGGGGAGACCACGACTGGCGGCACGGGCAGGAGCAACGCTCGCCGAACCTTCGCCGCCGTGTCGATCGGCTGAGGAAACTGTCCGGCAATCTCACGAATGATCGCCCGGTTCAGGGCGTAGACAACAGGCTTGACCTCGACCCAGAGTTGCTCGTTGTCGTGCGCCGCCACCAAGTCGATCCGACGATCGTCGCGGCCAGGCATCTCTCGTTGGACCTCCCAACCTTGGGAGCGCAGGTAGTCTGCGAAGTCAAGGACAACTTCATGGGCTGCACGAGCGGCCATCCCGCTCGGCACCTGCCCGTCTACATGGAGGAAGTAGGGACGATCCACCGGTGCCGGGGGGCTATCGGCTGTGCGCCGAATGCGAGTGACGGTGCTGGCGAACCTAGAAGCGAAGTCCTGGACAGCCTCTGTCGGAGTTGAGCCGCGGGGCGCTTCGTAGGTCCCACCCGCATCGAGCACGGCTTTGGCGAGTTCGACACCGGGTAGCTTGCGGACGCGGCTGTAGTACGCGGCAGCGCCGATCATGCCTGCGCCTGTCGTGAGCGCCGTGACCGCGACCGCTTCGTGGCCTCCGATCGTCGCGGCGACGGCACCCAGCCAAGCGAGCACACCCGCGAGCAGGAGAATCACGGAGCCGTGGCGCTCCGGGAACGTCAAGGCCGCGAGCTGTCGCCGAGACATGCGCCTGTCTGGAGCGCTGACGGACTCTGATGATTCAGCGGGTTGCACCCGTGATCGGATACCGCGTCTCCGGCCGACCGCCTTGGCGAACTGCTCCTCGCTGTTCACGTTCAGGTGTTCTCGCCACCACCCCTGAAGTCCTGCCTACCTGTACGTCACCTGCTAGACTCACGCGTCGCGCTCCCCGAACGCCGCTCCGCAATCCCGCTGGGCCGCAATCCGGGACCGTGAAAGGAGGACGACATGGCCACAACGGCTACTAGTCCATTGACGGAGGCCGAAGAGGCGGCGATCCTCGACGCGGCGCGTTTGGACGCGCTGGCGCACGAGAAGATCTTCGCCGCCTACCGAGACCACGGCTTCACTGTGCTCGACTCGGATGGTGAGGAGTACGTCGAGCACTCCCTAGTACGCGAAGCCGTGATTGCGCTGCTGTGCGAGAGCCCAGTTACCGACAGTACCGAGCGCAAGACCAAGGCGGTCACCAAGCACGCGCTCTCCGCCCATCTGTTCCCTTCCGTGCCAGCTCAGGGAAGTGAGGAGTACGAAGAGGGCGGCGCAGTCGCCGCCAAAGTCTGGAAGGCGCTGCTGGATCAGACTTGGCGGGCCACAGACCCGAAGCATAAATCGCCCGGCCAGAAGCTCCTGGGCCAGCGTGGCGACGGGCTCGTCCTGGTGCGGGCCAAGGTCCCGGTAGGCGAGGGCATGAAGGTCGGGATGGCCGACGCTGCCTACGTCACCACCGACGAGGATTCGCTGGTCAAGGACTTCGTCGGCCCCTTCCGCGACGCCGTCAACACGGCAGCGGCAGAGCTGGCCAAGAATCTCGGGATGGCCGTCGAGCGTAACCCGGCACTGGCCGAGCGTCTGACACGAGAGGTCGAGAATGGCATGAAAACTGCCACCAACCTCGCGCGCAGCACCCTCGCCCTGAGCACGGGCAGCGACGACGGCAAGTAGGACCCGAGCCGTCGGGGGAGGAGGCGCAGCCTCCTCCCCCGACGTTAGTGGCCGAGAGACAATGAGGACGACATGAAGGACGAGCAGTTCAAGCGCCTATTGGCCGGGCTACCGGCAGGCCGCCGCAAGGTCTATGACGCGATCAACAACTGTGGTCCGGTCACCAAGAACGAACTACATCGGCTGTTGGGCAAGAAAAGCCGCAAGGTTGGGTTCACGGACACCATGAAGCCGCTGGAGCAGGACGGGCTGATCCGTAAGGCCGGTGAGCGTCACGAGGGTAACCGTTCAGCAGGGATTCTGTGGGAGGCGACGCCAGTTGCCGCAATCGAGCGTCAGCGCGCGCGGTATGCAGAGGATCACGGAGATCGACCCCGTGCACAGCGTGTCGCCGACTTGCGCCGGATGGAGAAAGGAGACTTCGCCGATTGGTATACCTGCCGGCGTCGAATCGTTGAGCTGACCGCGTTGCTGACTACGGTCGAGCCGATGACCTTCTGGGAGGCATCCCCCGACGAGGACTTGCTGCTAATCGGGCAGGAGCTGGCCGAACTTGAGAGATGGGCCGAACGTGTCCTGGATGCGCTAGACGCCCGTCAGGCCGATGATGCCATGCGTGCCAAGATCGCCAAGCTACGCAACACCGAGGGTCGCACTCCGAACGAGGCAGAGGCATTCCGGCACAAGGCCGATCGGCTGGAGGCAACACTATGAACTCACCTGTGGCGGTCCAGACCCGCACGGGCCTCCAAGTTCATGCCACCACGAATCGGGGGAGCACACTATGCGGCTGGTCCGCCCACGGCGGGGTGTACACCAACGGCACCCTGGTCGTCACCTGCTACTGGTGCCGGCGCCGGCTGGCGGACATGCGACACCATGTCGGTACTGAACGGCGCCGCATCGACGCCCTGATGGGCGGCGAGGCATAACGGGCGCCCTTCTCGCTCGATGCTGAACTGACGGGCTCCACGACGAGGTGTCCCGGCTCCTGCCACAAAACACTGGAAAACTGCGTTCGCTGCGCGATATTCGCCAGGGCCCTCGAGATCGGGCGTGGGTTCTGCTCTGCTCTGCGCGCAGTCAAGAAACCGAGTGGCCGGACGAGTCGTTAGCGCGACCCGCCCGGCCGTAGCACCGAAGGGCTACGCCTTCGATGCCACGGACAACCGTAGTCCGCTCAGCTACGGACGGTCATTGATCCGTGTTCGTGGGCGTGGCCCTTCCTCGGTGCAGGAAGGAACGATTGGCCCAGCTCCACGAGCAGCAACCCCACGAGCTTACGTCCCCGCATCGAGCTTACGTCCCCGCGTCGCTGTCCAGGGGTGTTGCTCGTATATGGCGAGCAGCGCGCGAACGCCGCGCTAGCTGGTGAGCTTGAGCTTGACGGATACCGCGTTCATCGCGCGAGCCATCCCGGCACGGTGCGGGAGCGCTGCAAACCCGGCGAGGTCGATCTGATCATCTTCGGCCGCTCACCGCACCGCGGCCTCGATGTGCTGCGCGCGCTGCGCGCGGGCGAGCTTGCACCGGGCGCGTCTTGTGTCCCTGTCTTGTGGATGGGCACCAGCCGCGAGACGACGACAAGCGTGCTGCGTGCGTTCGAGGCCGGTGCTGATGACGTGACGCGCACCCCGCTTGGCTATGCGGAGTTGCTGCTCGCGCGTGTGCGTGCGCTGCTGCGCCGCCACAGCCTGATCGACGGTCCTCCCGTGCTGGTGTGCGGTCCGCTTGAGATCGATACGGCGGCGCGCACCGTCACCTTCCAGGGGATGCCTGTCGAGCTTCGCCGCCAAGAGTTCGCACTGCTCGCTCATCTCGCGCGTGACCCGTCGCGTGTCCATGACAAGCACGACCTTCTACGCGAGGTCTGGGGGTACCGCGCCACGGGCTCGACGCGCACTGTGGACTCGCACGCCAGTCGCCTGCGACGCAAGCTCGCCAGTGCCGGCGCTGACGGCTGGGTGTGCTCAGCCTGGGGCATCGGCTACAGCCTCGCGCCCGACTCTCGCACAGCCGCTGCGGACGGTTGGCGCGTGATCACCCCAAAGCGAAAGGAGTCCACGACATGAGCACAGAGAGCGACGCGCAGGAGCTGGCAGCATTCGGCCAAGCGGTCCGCAAGTTGCGCGAACAGCGCGGCATGAGCGTGGACGACCTCTCCAGCGCGAGCCAACTGCGGAGAGAACGCAAAATGTCCTCGCGGCGTATCAGCCGTGTCGAAGCCGGGGAAGTCGATCCCCACTATGACGAGGTGATCGCGCTCGCTGATGCGCTCAACCTCACGCCCGGAACACTCGTGGTCTACGCCGAACAGCTGTGGACAGACGACGCGCGATAGCACTGACAACCGCTGACAGACCGCAACCACGCCAGGGTCAGAGGGGGCGCCTGCACCCTCTGACTCTTGGCAAAGCTGGGCGCGTCGTCACCGTCGGCGTGCTTCACACCGTCATCCGTGCTCTGACGGCTTGACACAGCAAGATCCGCGAAACCTCGTCGTCGCCCACGCGGCGAGGCAAAGCCTTTGCTGTCGAGCAGGCCCTCGAATCTCCCCTCCAATCTCCCCTCCGTTCTGTCCTCCGCTTAGGACCGGAGGGGTTTTCGGCATATAAACCGCTGCAAATCGGTGCTTTTATGTCCGGTGATAACCCTTGGTTGTCACTATCAATTGGCTGATTTCTATGGCGTTCACCGCGAATCAGCCCACGCTGCGACTGCTCATCGCGTCGGTTTCCTTGGAGGCGGTGTACCCACGGCGCGCTTTGGAGACCTTTTCTTGGCATGAGGTCTTTCA